>ENA-OQBW01000052-OQBW01000052.1-human-gut-metagenome-genome-assembly--contig:-NODE-52-length-14833-cov-0.803958_pt1 | contig 14833 bp, 9 predicted proteins | sample MGYA00242752_ERZ504565 | MGnify/ENA primary metagenome ERZ504565 (study PRJEB26092, sample SAMD00036268) | human gut metagenome | host: Homo sapiens | study: EMG produced TPA metagenomics assembly of the... | reverse complement strand
CTTCAGATTGTCCCCATATCTGTTTTGATAACCTGAAATGAATCCACTATGAATAATGTAGGCTAGATAAGGTTTGTCACTGTTAAACAGAGGCGAAGCCACGAAGTTCCACAGTCTTACACGCAGACCATAGGCCGAGCCTTTGGTCAGACGTCCGGAATTGGTGGCCTGATCCTGCACAAAGAAAGGAAGACCCGGCTCGTCGATGGCGGCCTGGATAAGCTCATCAATGAACTCTGCTGTCTGGATTACGCTCATGCGCCTACCGTCTACAACATCAGCAGCCAAGTATGAGCGGTCAACTTTCGGAAGGCCTCCGAAGTTGCGGAAAGCATCGAGATAGCGCGATGCCATGATGACATACACCTCGCCACGGAGCTGGCTCTTCTCAGATTCGCTCAGGTCAGGAACACGATCGATGTTCTCGATAAAAATCCAACCCTCACGGATGGTACGCCAGATACCTGCACGGTTATTGCCGTCGCCGTTGGCGATGAAAGGGAACTTGGCGAAACCACCGTTATCCTGGTCGGTCTCGGTGAGGTCACCACCGTAGTACTTTCCGAGATTGTGCCATCCGCAGTACGACTGGCAAATATCGGTCAAAGCATCGGGGTGAGAATACCATACTGCACCTGTATAGGTGAAAGGATTGTGCATGGCACCGTACATGTGCCAGAGGAAACGCTTTGCATTCTCTCCCTTGACAAAGATGGAGTCTACGGTCACGTCGACACCCGGCTGCTTGTCGAGGAAGCCATTTCCGATGTTGATATCATCGACACAGGAGCCCAGCGACCCCATCCCCATCATGATACTTGCTACATATATAATAATAGTAGCAGTTCTTATTTTGAGTTTCTCTATAAGATTCATTGTCTTGAATGTTTAGAAGTTTAAGTTGATACCGAAGTTATAAACACGGGGTCAATAGGATAACGTGTGCTACCATAGCCGGCTTGTGCCTCCGGGTCATTGGCCTTGAAGCTTGTGAAAGTAAGGAGGTTATAGCCATTGGCATAAACACGGATGTTGTTGATGGGCACACCGGGTATGCGGAACGAATAACCAATCTCAAGGTTCTTCAGACGGATATACGATGCATCGACCATCCATGGGTCTGAAAGTGAGCCGTTATGCTCGCGTGCCGATTTCTCAAGAGAGATACGTGGCAGGCTGGCACCGGGGTTATCCTCAGTCCAGGAGTTGTCATAGACCCATTTATTGAGCATGGACTGGTTACCCGTACCGAAGGCCGGAGTATAGAAAGAACTGAGCTGACGGTTGACGTGGGTGGCACCTACCCAAGTCATGGAGAAGTCGAGACCTTTCCAGTTGAGCGTTGCGTTTATGCTACCGGTATACTCAGGAATATCGCTGTAGCCGATAGCATGTACATCGTTGGCATCCACCTTACCATCACCTGTGAGGTCAACGAATACGCTGTCACCAGGACGCAATGTAATCTGCTGGTCCGGCATGTCCACACCGTAAACTTCCTTGTAGCGCTGTTCGGTTTCACCGGGAACATAGAACTCAAAGAAGTCGTAGCCGAAAGGCTGACCTACAGGATGACCGGTACGGTACATGTGCGGGAATTCCTTCTTCACTTCTGCCATTTCCACCACCTTGTTGCGTGCGAAAGCGAATGTAGGAGCTATCGAGTAGTCCACTTTACCTATCTTGTCGGCCCAGCGCAGGGTCATTTCATAGCCATGGTTCTTGACACGGCCAAAGTTGATGGAATTGGGCTTGAGAGCGGAAATACCCGCGATGGTTGTTTCGTTGGAAACGAGGATGTTCTTGCGGTCTTCCCAGAAGAGGTCGACACCGAGACTCAAGCGATCTCCAAAGAAGTGTACATCGGCACCATAGTTCTGCTTGGTGGCTGTTTCCCAAGTAACATCGGGGTTACCGTTGCTGGATTCGCGTGCACCGGGCATGAACACACCGTTGTTGGTACCGAAGTTACCTGTACGGTCGTTGGTCCACCATGCACCACCGTTGTTGGTGTAGAACTGCCATGTACCGGGCAGATAGAGGAAGCGGCCGACACCCTGGTCATTACCTACTTTACCGATAGAACCGCGAAGTTTAAGATAAGAAACCACCTTGCGGATAGGCTCCCAGAATTTTTCAGAGGAGATGATCCAGCCGAGAGAAGCAGAAGGGAAAAAACCAAAGCGTTTACCTTTGGCGAAGTTCTCTGAGCCGTTATAGCCCATATTGAGGTCTATCATATACTTAGTCTGGTAGTCGTAAGTGACACGGCCTACCATACCTACATAACCACGGGGGATAGAATTATAGACACCGCCAGGATAGTAGTTTTTAGATTCATTATAAAGAACGAGCGCACCGAAATTGTGGTCACCGAACTTGCGGGTATAGTTGAGACTCGCCTCTGCATACCAGTTCCTGCCCCCCCATTTCTTCTCTTCATAGCCAAGAGGCCATGAGTCACCCTGACGGACATAAACCACCTTTGGAGCACCGTCTTCCTCGTATTCACCCTTAGCGATGGTGGCCTTGTAGCTGATACCACCGGAAGTAGTACGTGCTTTCTGCTGTGTATAGTCAGAGTTGTAGGAACCCTTGATACGGAAATCAAGCCCTTTGGTGATAAAATCGAGCTTGAGCTTGTACTGAGGTCGAGGTTTACGACATTCTGGCGTTGAACAGTATAACCGTGCTGGTAGATAAGACCGAGACCATCGGAGCCAACCGCGCCAACAAGGTCAGGGTCGGAAACAATGCGATGTCCCTCACTGTCAAGACCGTAGCCTGACATTGGCGTACCATTGTTGAGAAGACCTTCCACGCCAAAGACACCCGACTGACCGTTATACTCACCATTACCGATAGAGTTACGTCTGCCGATGCGGCCACCGATACCGATGGAAAGCGTGCTCAGCTTAGAGAAATCCACATCGAGGTTGGCGCGGAAGTTGTAACGGCGGTATTTGAAGTTTGCGTCATCGCCTTGGTCGAAGGTTTTGAAAAGGCCGTCCTGATTGAGCATGCCGACGGAAACGAAATAGCGGGCACGTTCAGTACCACCCGACACATTAATATTATATTGTTCCTGCCATGCGTGGTCATTCATCAAGTACTTGAACCAGTTGGTGCTTGGATAAACGGTAGGCATATCCATATCCTTCCAGTGCTGTATAGCTTCCTTCGAGAACTTCCATCCGTCCTCGGCTACTCCTTCCACTTCCTGAGCATGATTGTAAGCCGTTGCATACTCGTAGGAGTTTGCCGGCTCAAGGAATTTGGAAATCTGCTGAAGACCTACTGAAGTGGTCAGTGTGATGGCAGGCTTGCCTACCTCGCCGCGACGTGTTGTAACGAGAATAACGCCGTTGGCACCACGCACGCCGAAGACTGCCGTAGCGGAAGCGTCCTTAAGAATAGAAATGTCCTGCACCTCGTTCGGGTCTATCTGGCTGAACTCACGCTCTACACCATCGACAAGCACAAGAGGTTCGGCGCTGTTGAACGAACCGATACCACGGATGCGGATAACAGGGTCGTCGGCACCGGGAACGCCGGTATACTGCACCGACTGGAGTCCCGGAAGCTTACCCGAAAGGGTATTGCCAAGCGATGCGGCCGGCGATTTGAGAAGTTCCTTACCTCCTACGTTGGAGACAGAACCCGTCAGCGTCACTTTACGCTGCTGGCCATAGCCGATGACAACCACTTCATCAAGCAGTTCATCATCCGATCCATGACAACATTAAGAGAAGCTGATGTCACCTTTACTTCTTTCGACTTGTAGCCGACATACGAAAACACCAAGGTTGAACCCTTGGGAACTCCCGACAAAACATAGTTGCCACCGCTATCCGTTATCGTGCCTTTCGACTTGTCTTTAGTCTGCACGGTAGCCCCGATAAGTGGCTCGTTCTGCTCGTCAGTAACACAACCTTGCACTTTTTAAAAGATTTTTGTGCGAAGGACACTCCCGGTAGCAACAAAGCCAACAAAAGGAGATGTAATCTGCATAACTTTCCCATTAGCATTAGAATTAGAATTAGAATTAAATAAAAATCATTAGTGTTAGAACTTCTGCAAATGTATTAATGAATCTTTCCAATAGCGGGTAAAAAAATAACATTTGAGGTTTAAAATACGACATAACATCGCATAAGTTTAAAAACTATCAAGAAGGTTTAAAATACATCATACCCCCCAGAAAGCATACTGCCTAAAAAAAAGAGAGTCCATCTAACTTCTTAGTTGTTAGACAGTCCCGTTTTTCTACCAGAAAGCACCATTCCTATATTAAAGCAATCTACTGATATATATAGCTTATATAGTTGTCAGTTAGATTTAACAAAAAAGTTTATTAGCTATAGTCTTATGAAGCGTGTCGTTACTGTCATCGCCGGCATCGTCCCAGAACATGGCTCCAAGAAGTTCGTTTTCGAGAATATAATCACATTTCAAACCTATTGAGCGAGCGTTGTCGTAGCTGAGGACAAAACGTCCATTCTTGTCGGTCACATAAGGGACCTTTGCCTCGTCGTCCCAACAGTTGGTGTACCCCGAGGGCACCTTTACATTCTTAAAATCTGTGGAGTGGTCGTAAATATCGGTTCCATGACCATAAAAAGGCATACCGACACAAGCATCGATGCGGGCACTCCCTTGGCACAGTGCGCCTTGACCGCCATGTCACAGTTAAACCATCCGGGGAATTTTGAAGACTGATATAGGGGGAGCATTGTGCTTAGGAGGATTCTCCATGTCGTACGCCATGATGTTGACAAAGTAATATAGGGCATAACGCCTTCAAAATCGATGTAATCGGCAGAGCATACTGTTGCGAGCGTCAGAAGCTTGTTGCTTCCTATAGCCTGACGAATGTCGCGCATCATCAGGTTGTAGTTGCGAGTGTCGTCGGGTGACGAAGAGATACCTGCCATGTTACTCGTAGGAAATTCCCAGTCTATATCAATGCCGTCGAGACCAAACTCATCAATCACGCGCTTACAGTCGGCAGCAAAAGCGAGGCGATTGTCGGCATCTGCTGCCATCTCACTGAAGTTGCCACTGCCCCAACCTCCTATCGACAAGAGCACCTTCAAGTGGGAGGCTTGCTTCTTCAAGGCAACAACCGACCTCAGACGTTCCTCGTTGGAGATTCCGATACCACGGAATGTTCCCTGCACATACCCGAAGGCATAATTGATATGGGTAACATATTCCGGCTTCACCTCGTGATTTGACCATGATGTAACATAACCGACAACTATTTTGTCGGTAGAACCAGGAATGGGATTTGGCTCCTCTATCACTGGCTCGTCCGGAAGAGATGGAAGTTCTTTCAGCTCATCGCCCTTTGAAGAGCATGATATCATCGAAACAATCATGAGCAGTATCATTGAAAAGTTTTTCATAATAAAATAGTATTAGTTTATATATAAAAGAGTTATTCAATTACTCCGGTTCATTAAGAGACATTGTTGGTTTCAATACGTCATTAACTTTTTTAGTAAATTCTTTAGATAACCAATAAGCTCCTATACCACGGATATCTTCAATGGAAGCACCAAATTTTACAATATATTTTCCTTTGGCACTTACCCAACTTTGTATACTTTCGTCAAAAGAAGCCAAATCGTAGTCGGATACATTGAATATCAGTATTTCACTCTCACCAGGTTGCAATAGTTTAGTTTTAGCAAAAGCTTTCAATTCACAAGCTGGTTTTTCCAGTCCACCGGCAGGAGCGGAGACATAGAGTTGAACGCTTTCACGCCCTGCCACTTTACCAATATTCTTTACGCGGATACTAGCTTTGAAACCTTTACCGGTAGCTTTTACAACAGAATTGTCATAAGAAAATTCCGTGTAGCTCAATCCGTAACCAAAAGGATAAGAAACCGGTCTGTTTACAGTATTAAAATAACGGTAACCGATATTGATACCTTCTTTGTGCAGAGTATAGTCTATATTTTCACGTCCGGCACTACCTCTTTGTCCTTTATATCCATTGAGTGGAAAGTTACGTGAAGAAGGATGATCCATGACAGTGATAGGAAAAGTCATGGCCAGCTTTCCTGATGGATTTTCTTTACCCAGCAATACATCTACTACAGAGTTTCCTCCTTCCTGACCAGGCTGCCATGCCAACAGAATAGCATCGGGAAGACTTTTCCATGAAGCAGTTTCAACAACACCACCCACATTGAGCACTACAATCACCTTCTTGTCAAGGGCATGAAAAGCGTTGCAGAGGTCACTTAGCAGATTCTGTTCAACTTCACTCAGATTAAAATCGTTTTCAATCGTGCGGTCATTACCTTCTCCAGCCTGACGACCGATGGTAAGGATAGCCACATCAGCTTCCTTGGCTTGATAAACGATACAATCTTTGCTGACAGGCATTTCCAGTATATCCTTTTCTTCACCATAATAACCTTGAGATTTGCCACGGTCGCAACGGTTCTTGGCACGTTGGTAGTCGAGGTATTTATTATATAGCTCTTCCAGATTTCCTGTGGTTTCAAATTCGGCATTATTAAGGCCTTGTTGCATATTCACAACATAAGGCTTAACGACATTACCCGAACCAGTGCCACCTGCCCAGAAGTTGTAAGAGGTACAACCGAAGAGTGCAACTTTTTTCACGTTTCTCAATGGCAATGCGCCATTATCGTTTTTGAGCAACACCATACCTTCGGCGGCCGATTGGCGAGCAAGGAGAGCGTGAGCTTTCAGATCTGGGTTATCGCTATATTTATATCCTCTGAAATGAGGGGTTTTAACAATGTAGTTCAGCATTCGTTTTACACAAATATCAATGTCTGCCACAGAAAGTTGGTTGGTCTTCACTTTGTCGAGAAGGTCATCCACTTGCTTTTGCTCGCCCGGCTGCAGGTGGTCATTGCCGGCATGTATCTGGGCAGCAGTGTTGCGAAGCCGAATCCAGTCGCTCATTACGATACCGTCGAACCCCCCATTCGTCACGTAAAACGGTGGTCAGCAGTTCGTAATTTTCCTGGGTATAAGGACCGTTCAGACGATTGTAGGAGGACATGATGGTCCATGGGTGGCTTTCTTTCACAGCTATTTCAAAACCTTTCAGGTAGATCTCGCGCAGCGCGCGTTGGGAAACAATCTCGTTTACTTCCGTACGATTCGTTTCCTGGCTGTTGACGGCAAAATGCTTCGGACAAGCTCCTACACCATTACTTTGGACACCGCGAATATAGGCAGCGGCAATTTTGCCAGTCAATACAGGATCTTCAGAGAAATATTCATAGTTACGACCACAAAGCGGTGAACGGTGTATGTTCATCCCCGGTGCCAACACAACATCTACGCCATATTCCAAAATCTCATTACCTATTGCCTGGCCGATGGTTTCTACCAGCCCTGTGTTCCACGAGCAGGCGAGCAGAGAACCTATGGGAAATCCTGTGGCATAATAATTCTTCTTGCTATCTGGACGCGTCACAACAACAGCACCGGCAGGACCATCGGCAAGTCCGGTGGCAGGAATACCCAACCGGGGAATTACCTGAGTAAATCCGGAAATACTGGAATCCATCACACGAGGAGCCTTATCCAGCTTCTCATATCCTCCAAAAAGATAATCGTTACGCCCCACCAGAAGATTTACTTTTTCTTCCAAAGTCATGGAATCTACAATCTGATCAATATTATCGACTCGCAAAGTCAATGATTGGGCATTTACATGCCCGGTGCAGGAAAACAATAGCGCACCCACAATTAAATTTCTCACTTGCATAGCTTTTATATTAAAGTTTTTTTTTGCGCTATAAAAGTAAAGTACAACATGTGGAGCGAGGTTGACAATTAGTCATATAAGGTATATTATTTATCAAAAAAAGTCTCTTACCAGCATCATCATACTAATAAATAGCCATTCCCCTATTCCAAATGCCTTTTGAACGGGGCATTCCTCCGACATCGAGGAGCAAGGGGCTCGGCACCGGGGAACACCCCCTTTGGCACCGAGGAGCGGCATGGAGTATCTCTCTAACAAGGAATCAAAGATACCGTACAATGACTGCAAATGGTATTTGAAACGTAAATCGAAGATGAAGAAATAAAACAAAGCTCCCGTATCGTGGCCTGACAACAAGCACGATACGGGAGATACTAAATACCTATTACAAACAATTACCTTAACGATAATCCGTTACCTGAAAAACTATTCTATAAAAAAACAACCTGTCCATACTTTGTAAGCCTCTGTCATTTGGAAGCTCGGGCACACGTCATTTACCCAATGTCCACGAAATGGCATTGTGCAACATTGCGGTGAAATCATCCGACTTGAACAGCTTCGGGCTGTGCCCCATCTGGAAATAGACATTACGGGCCTTCACTTTTTCATTGACCCATACCACCGGATGGTCACCCATCTTCACATCCGAAGCAGGGGTATAGGTGAATTCGTCCACATTCGCCAATACACGTACATTGGGGCGCGGACTCTTGTCGTATGTGTACCACTCGTCATCGGGGAGGACGAACGAGGCATCCACATTCTTCATCACAGGGTGCTCCTTGTCTTCCACCACTACCGTGCCGTCGGCAAGCGGAGCAATGTAGTTACGGAAACGGATGCCCCCCATAAAATCGCTGAACCACTGCCACAAAGGATACCCGTCAAACTCTCCAAGCAACGTGGCATGATGGAAGCCTATCCAGCCGCCACGACCTTCATTGATGTAATCCACAAAATTCTGCTCCGCCTCCTTGGGCCATGTATAAGGCGGAAAGTCCAGCTGGATGACAAGATCCGTACCGTCCAGCACACTCTTTTGTGCCAAAAGGCCGGCATTGTTCAGCACTTGAATCTGCAGGTTCTGAACCTTACTTTCATCTACCAGCATTTCAATGCTGCATCCGAGAAAGGCTTGTGTTGTCCGGCACTCTCAGTGAGTACCAATACCCGGTAGGTCTTATCATAAAAAAGGCTTGCGTTCTATCAGGTTCTCATAGACGGTACGGCGCAAGTCACCCTGCTCGTTGTCTCCGTCATAATCCCAATACATACCTCCCAACAGGTTTTGCTTCAGAATATACTGGCACTTGATGGCCAATGAACGCGGATTCTCATAACCGAAAACGAGTGTATCGTTCTTATTCACCAGGTAAGGTACCCGGGCCGTCTCGTCCCAACATTCACGGAATCCTTTGGCATATCCCACCTTGTTGAAGTCTTGAAAATTGGGATATTCCTTTCCACCGCGGCCATAGAAAGGCATCCCCATCACCAGCTTGTCGGCAGGCACACCGGCAGCCAAATGAGCCTTCACAGCCCTTGTCACCCGTCATCCGGCCACTGTTGTCCGAAGAGTAGAGAGCAGAATGGTGCTTAGGGGCATTTCCCATATCGTATGACATGATATTCACGAAATCAATATAAGGAAGAATAGCCTGGAAATCAATATATTCACCGGAAGCCACCGTAGCAAGGGTCAACAACTTCTTCGGGCCGATGGCCTTACGGATGTCCCGCATCAGTAATGTAAAGTTCTTCGTGTCGTCAGGAGAAGAAGAAATGCCGGCGGCATTACTCGTAGGATACTCCCAATCGATGTCAATACCATCCAGCCCATACTCTTTCACCACCCGTCGGCAATCTTTGGCAAATGCCTTGCGGTATTTCTCATTCGCGGCCATCTCACTGAAACGTCCGCTGCCCCATCCACCGATGGATAACAGTACATTCAAATCCGGCTTCTGCTTTTTCAATTCCACCATCTGTCTCAAGCGCCCTTCATTGGCAATACCTACACCATCAAAGGTCTCATCGACATGCCCAAAGGCATAATTAATGTGAGTCATGTACTTAGGGTCAGGAATAACGTGACTCCAGGAAGTAACATAAGCCACGACCACTTTACCGTCAAGCGCAGTTTTCAATTCATCTGCAGCCCTCAGATTGCCGCACGACACTAAAACTGCCAATACGGACCAAACAATCAATCTAAAATTTTTCATACTACTATTTATCAATATATTTTCTATATTCGTTGGCGGAATCAATCTCTTTTTCTCTTGTACCGGAAAGGGTCTGAACCGTACCCGGGCCGTGTCTCCTCCGTGTCTCCTCCGTACCTGCTCCACATAAAGGTACTTTATACGGAGAAAGTACGGAGCAGGTACGGAGCAGATACGGAGCGGACCCTTTTCAGGACTTCCCTCAAACGAAGTCTGAGCAGTGATTCATTCCACCAACAGGTTTTCCATGGTAATTACCGGCAAACAAAAATCAATCAGCTATCTGACGGACCCGTGAACCCATCAATGCATAATACAGCATAAACGCTTCTCCAAAGAGGACAATGAACCATGACCATCTCCAGCCTCCAAGAACATCGGCAAGCACTCCCTGCAACAAGGGCAATATGGCACCGCCTACCACTCCAATCATGAACACACCCGAAGCCACCGAAGTGTATTTTCCCAAATGGGCAACGGACAATGTAAAGATAGCTCCCCACATGATGGAATGAAACAGACCTACTGCCGTGAGCAGCCACGGATTATTCAGAAGAATAGCCAGCAAAGCAAGTACTCCTGCCGATACCGTAGTAACCGTCAACTGCACGCGAGGAGAAATCTTGCTCAGGCTGCTCCCCACCAGGCGGCCCACAAGCATACCACCCCAATAGAGCGTAGCCATCAGTGCCGGAGAAGCATAATCCATCTCGATGGCATACAGATTGATATTGGCCCCGATACAGACTTCCACTCCTACATAAAAGAAGATAGCCACCACGCCCAATGTCAGATGACGGAAGGACCATACACTTTTTTCCAGCTTTTCTCCCTTCTCTACCCTGGTTCCTTGGATATCGGGCAAAGACAATTTCATCAACAACAATACAATCAAAGAAATAACAGCCATCAATGCCAGGAACGGAACCATCAGCTGGTCAATCTGAATGTCCTCCATAGACAGACCGCCGAACACGACACCGGTCACGAAATAAGGAGCAAGCGTAGTTCCCACAGAATTGGCGGAACCGCCTATAGCCAAACGCTGAATGGACTGGGTACCCTTGACATGGCAAGCCGTCAGATAAGGATTTATAACCACTTGCAGAATGGTGGCCGAAGCCCCTACCACGAAAGAACCCAGTAAGAAAATCAAGAACCCTCCAGGGATAACATTATTTCCTGCATGCCAATTCGCTTCAGGAAAGTGTACTGTGAAATAGGAAGAGGCAAAGAACAAACCAAGTCCCACAATCATCACCAGCAATCCACGCATCAATGTTCCTTTATATCCGTATTTGCTAATCCACGACGAGCCTACCCCTCCACAAACCGGATAAGCAAGGAACCAGGAGAAAGTAATCAAAGTAGCAAAAGTATTTTTCAACCCGCCCACTTCCGAAAGAAAAGTTTCTTTCAGAGGACCCTGAAACTGAGTATTGGCAGTCGTAAGGAAACCTACAATAAAGAACAAGAACACCATCGTGATGAATGGCCCCATATAGTTTATTTGTTTTTCTTGTTGTGTCATAGTATTTTGATTATTAATTCAAATAATTAGTTATCAGCCGCCTGCAAGGCGACTTAGCAGTTAAGCATGCTTGCCGCCGCCTCATCCAGCAGAAATTCACAGTTGGGATGAAGCTGAAGGATGGAAGCAGGAACATCTGTTGTCACAGGCCCTTCAAGCATCCGCTTGACAATATCCGCTTTATTAGTCCCTTTGGCAACCAGTACAATCCGGCGTGCCTGCATAATGTTCTTTATTCCCAAAGTAGCCCCTCCCAACTCTTTATCGGGAGGAGTACCCGTTTCTCTACGGATGCGTTCTTCCAGTTCCACATTCATCCGGGTCACCCATGCTTCACCGCCAAAGGGAGATTCCGGCTGGTTGAATCCCAGATGTCCGTTCTCACCCAACCCTAAAATCAGCAAATCAATGCCGCCACGGTTCGCAATTTCCTGCTGGAAATCCCTGCATGACTGTTCAAAATCACCAGAAATGGTAGGCAGCATCAAAAAATTCTCTTCCTTGATGCCCAATGTATCCATCAACTCCGTTTTCAGCATCGTGTAGCATGCTCCGGCATATTCGCGCGGCACATTCGTTACCTCATCCAATCCGAAGAAAGTAACGGTATCCACCTTAAACGGATATTTAGTATAGATTTCTCCCACCAACCGATGAAGATTGCCGGTAGTACGTCCCGTCGAAAGTCCTATCACACTCTCCGGTTCATTCAACATCTGCCCGATGATGCGCCATGCAGCCGTGCAGTCAAACTCCTTTTCATTCTTTGTTATTGTTATTTTCATATTCTTAATCATTAATTCCTAATCACATATTCATCGCCACCGCGCCGGCCCCCAGAAGCCCGATAAATCCGGGATTCAGTTTCGTAATGACAACCCCGTTGCTGACAAAACGCATGGTCGTAGGATGAAGTTTCTCCAGAATCTTCTCGTGCATATATCCGTCGGCCACAATGCCTCCACCCAACACCACCGTGTCCGGGTCAATCACACGTACCAGATTCATGATAAGATTGGCAAGCGCCTCAGCTGCATTCTCCACCAGCACCGTACAGAGAGGGTCACCTTTCTGACTAAGTGCAAACACCTCACTCACAATCACCCGTTCCCCTTTTTCAGCCGGAATATGCAGGCCGGTCTCATACTGGTTGCGGAGCAGACGGGCACAATTGTCAAAACCTATGCCGGCAGCAATCGCCTCCACACAGTCCATCCGTCCACAACCGCATTTAATGCCTATGTTCACACCTACACGCACGTGTCCCACTTCGCCGGCATTGAAATGGCTGCCACGGATTTGTCTCCCATTTATCACCGTACCCACGGCAATGCCTGTACCTACATTTACGTATATGAAGTTTTTGGAAATTTGTCCGAATCCCCAGACGCGCTCGGCTCTTGTAGCGCTCTTCACATCATTGTCTATATGGCAAGGCATGCCATATATATCCGACAGTTCCTTTGCCAACTCAATCCGCTGTGTCCTGCTCGGGTCAATCTGCAGCCAGACACCTTCGTTGGGATCTACACGCCCTATCAGCCCAACACCCATCGCTACCGGTTTCTGGTCATACCAGCCCACGGTACGGATATAATCATCGAGCGACGACTTGATGATTTCCAGCGCAGCCTGCTGATTAAAGTAACCGGAGTCATATTTCTTATACCTCAAAATGTTGCCACGGCTGTCCATTTCGCCAATCAGCAACTTTGTCCCCCCTAAATCAAGACCCAAATATGTTTCCATTTTTATATATGTTTTTTTTATATTGTTTACTGTCCACAATATTACGCACTATTAGGGAGACAAGGGTTTATTCTCTGACAAAAAAGGTTTAATACTTGTCAGCAGTGGTTCAAAAGCAGTCTTCATGGCTCTAAATTTTGCTGGGACTGGTACCAAACTGCTTTTTGAAGCATGTACTAAAATATTTCGGGTCAGAAAATCCGACCATATTCGCCACTTCCCCTATCGAATATTTCCGGGAAACCAGCAGCTCTTTTGCCTTGTTCAAACGGACAATGCGGATGAAGTCATTCGGTCCCTGCCCGGTCAGCGTCTTTATTTTTATTGTAGACAGAAGTGCGGCTCATGCCCAGCATCCGGCAGAAGTCATTGATGGAGAACTCCGAATCGGACAACTCCTCCTCAATCACTTTCATAACCTTGTCCAGAAACTCCTTGTCCAACTGGCTGGTATAGTCTGTCTCTTCGGGCTGCGCATCCATCGCCAACACGGTTTCGCGCAAATGCTGCCTATTCTGAAGAATATTCCTGATACGCACTTTCAGCACAGACAAGTCGAAAGGCTTGATGATGTAGTCATTGGCACCGGCCTCCAGTCCGAAGATGATATTTTCCCTCTCACTCAGTGCGGTCAGTAATATAATAGGTATATGGCTTGTATCTACCGATGATTTCAGAATCCGGCACAATTCATCACCTTCCAGTACCGGCATCACAATGTCCGAGATAATGATATCAGGATTGATTTCCCTTGCCGTCTCCAATGCCTTTCCGCCGTCGGGCACGGCAACTACCTTATATTCGGAAGACAAGCTGTCCACCAGATACTCCCTCATATCCGCATCGTCCTCCGCCAGAAGAAGGACATTCTTCCCGGCACGTTCCGTTTCTTCATGCACAGCCCCGGTAGCGGCCTGAGCTTCTTCCCGGCCGTCAGCCTTTGCTTCCACCGCCACGCTCGCCTTTATCCTCTGCGGGAAAGTTACCGTAAACGTAGTTCCCTGCCCTTCCACGCTACTGAAAGAGATGGTGCCGTGATGCTGTTTCACAATGCGGCGCGTAATCATCAGACCGATGCCCGAACCGGTTTCCTCAAAGTTCATGGCATTCTGGGCTCTATAATATTCGTGAAAAATATTGCCCTGCTCCTCTTTCGGAATGCCGATACCCGTATCCTTCACTTCAATAGTCCACTTCTTTCTTGCAGTCTTCACCAGTATATGGATGACTCCCTTCTCTGTATACTTCAAGGCATTGGAGAGCAGATTGTCTATGATATGATCCATCTTCTCCCGGTCAATCCAAACCTTGGGCATATCCGGCTCCACCTCCAACTCTATCCCGACGCTCTTCTGCATGGCGGCTAAGTGAAACTCCGCCATTTTTTCCTCCAGATAAGCCTTAATGTCGTATGGAGAAACCTTCAAACACTCCTCGGCATGCAGTTCCGTTTTCTGCAACTCAAGCAGTTGAGTAATCATTCCCATCAGTTTTTCCACATTCTTCATTGCCACCGCAACGGTTTTCTTACCCTGCTCCGGAAGTCCCTCCTGCGCTTCG
>ENA-OQBW01000051-OQBW01000051.1-human-gut-metagenome-genome-assembly--contig:-NODE-51-length-14931-cov-0.935490_pt1 | contig 14931 bp, 11 predicted proteins | sample MGYA00242752_ERZ504565 | MGnify/ENA primary metagenome ERZ504565 (study PRJEB26092, sample SAMD00036268) | human gut metagenome | host: Homo sapiens | study: EMG produced TPA metagenomics assembly of... | reverse complement strand
CCGGAACTATGACGGTATGCACCTGTTGAAACACGCCCTGCACAACACCTGCCCCGACATGATGAAGTCCATCGGCAAGGACGAGCATGGCAACGACATCAAGGTGCGCGACAGCGAGGGAATACAGCTCGCCAACGCCAAGATTGACGAGATACGCAACGGCTTCTCCGAATGGCTGGAAGAGCAGTCTCCGCAGTTCAAGGAGCGGCTGACGACGATGTATAACCGCAAGTTCAACTGTTTCGTGCGCCCGAAGTATGACGGATCGCACCAGACTTTCCCCGACCTCAATCTCAAGGGACTTGCAAGCCGTGGAGTAAAGGACATCTATCCGTCGCAGAAGGATTGTGTCTGGATGCTGAAACAGAACGGCGGCGGGATATGCGACCACGAGGTGGGAACCGGCAAGACGCTGATAATGTGCATCGCGGCGCATGAGATGAAGCGTCTGAACTTGGCGCACAAGCCGATGATTATCGGCTTGAAGGCGAACGTGGGAGAGATTGCCGCCACCTATCAGGCTGCCTATCCGAACGCCCGCATCCTCTACGCCTCGGAAAAGGATTTCTCGCCTGCCAACCGCGTGCGTTTCTTCAACAACATCAGGAACAACGACTACGATTGCGTCATCATGTCGCATGACCAGTTCGGGAAGATACCGCAGTCGCCGGAGTTGCAGCAGCGCATCCTGCAAGCGGAGCTTGACACGGTGGAGGAAAAACCTCGAAGTGCTGCGGCAGCAGGGCAAGAACGTATCGCGGGCGATGCTGAAAGGGCTGGAGAAGCGCAAGTACAACCTTATAGCTAAATTGGATAAGGTGGAACACGCCATCAAGTCACGCACGGACGACGTGGTGGACTTCAAGCAGATGGGCATCGACCACATTTTCATTGACGAATCGCACCAGTTCAAGAACCTGACCTTCAACACCCGCCATGACCGTGTGGCGGGGTTGGGAAACTCGGAAGGGAGCCAGAAAGCCTTGAATATGCTCTTTGCCATCCGCACCATACAGGAGCGCACGGGCAAGGATTTGGGAGCGACATTCCTCTCCGGCACGACCATTTCCAACAGTCTGACGGAACTGTATCTGTTGTTCAAGTACCTGCGTCCGAAGGAGCTGGAACGGCAGGACATCCGCTGCTTCGACGCTTGGGCGGCTATCTTTGCAAAGAAGACGACCGACTTCGAGTTCAATGTGACGAACAATGTGGTGCAGAAAGAGCGTTTCCGCTACTTCATCAAAGTGCCGGAGCTTGCCGCCTTCTACAACGAGATCACCGACTACCGCACGGCGGAGGACGTGGGCGTGGATCGTCCGCACAAGAACGAGATACTGCACCATATACCGCCCACGCCGGAACAGGAGGAGTTCATACAGAAGCTGATGCAGTTTGCCAAGACGGGCGACGCCACGTTATTGGGCAGGATGCCGCTGTCTGAAACGGAAGAGAAGGCAAAGATGCTTATCGCCACCGACTACGCACGGAAGATGGCTTTGGATATGCGCATGATAGACCCCAATTACGAAGACCACCCCGACAACAAGGCGAGCCACTGCGCCAAGATGATAGCGGAGTATTACCATAAATACGACGCGCACAAGGGAACGCAGTTCGTCTTCTCGGATTTGGGTACATACCAGCCGGGCGACGGGTGGAACGTGTACAGCGAGATAAAGCGGAAGCTGACGGAGGACTACGGCATACCGGCAAGCGAGGTGCGCTTCATTCAGGAGTGCAAGACCGACAAGGCACGCAAGGCGGTGATAGACGCCATGAACGCCGGGACAGTGCGCGTGCTTTTCGGTTCCACCTCCATGCTCGGAACGGGGTGTGAATGCGCAGAAACGGTGTGTGGCAATCCATCACCTCGATACGCCGTGGCGTCCGTCTGACCTGCAACAGCGTGACGGACGTGGCGTCAGAGCCGGCAACGAGATTGCCAAGCATTTTGCCGGGAACAACGTGGATGTCATCATCTATGCGGTGGAAAAATCGCTGGACAGCTACAAGTTCAACCTGCTGCACTGCAAACAGACGTTCATATCGCAGCTCAAAAGCGGAGCGATGGGCGCACGTACCATCGACGAGGGGGCGATGGACGAGAAATCGGGCATGAACTTCTCGGAGTACATGGCGTTGCTCTCTGGTAATACCGACCTTTTGGACAAGGCGAAATTAGAGAAGCGTATAGCCTCGCTCGAAGGGGAACGCAAGTCGTTTAACAAGGCAGGCGCGATTCGGAGTTCAAGCTGAAATCCAAGACGGGAGAGCTACGTAACAACATGGCTGTCATCGAAGCCATGACGGAGGACTGGAACAGGTTTCTTTCTATTGTGCAGACTGACAAAGAAGGTAACCGCCTGAATGCCGTCAAGGTGGACGGCGTGGATTCAATCGATGAAAAAGTTATCGGAAAGCGTCTGCAGGAAATCGCCAAGAACGCCACGACCGGCGGATTGTACAAGCCTGTCGGGGAGCTTTATGGCTTCCCGATAAAGGTGGTCAGCGAAAGGATGCTCAAAGAAGGATTGGAGTTTACCGACAACCGCTTCGTGGTGGAGGGAAACTACAAGTACACCTACAACAACGGGCATCTGGCGATGGCTGATCCGATTGCCGCTGCACGCAACTTCCTGAACGCACTGGAGAGGATTCCGTCTATCATCGACCAGTACAAGGCGAAGAACGAGGTGTTGGAAAAGGAGATTCCGCAGTTGCAGGAGATAGCGGGCAAGGTGTGGAAAAAAGAGGACGAACTGAAACAGCTGAAGTCCGAATTTGCCGCGCTTGACCGAAAGATTCAGCTGGAACTTGCTCCGCCCATGCCGGAAGTCGCCGAAAATGGAAATGACGGGCAGAAAATCAAGCCTGTTTCGGAAGATGTACGGAACGTGCCGCCCAAACACAACGAGGACGCACCGCAGATACGCAGTCCGGCGAATGAGCGAAGCAATTTTATTGCAGACCATATAATAATCGGACGTCCGGGATTGTATGCGAAAGATGAGAATCGACCAAAAGTGATGAAAATATAAAAACCGGCTTGTCTAATTATCTTGCTTAAAATTAGACAAGCCTGATTTTTATGGGGCAGCAATACAAATACATAATGATTATTTTTTAGTCGATGCCAAGGTGCGGTAATCGCTGGGGGAAATTCCGGTATATCGTCTGAAATAGCGTCCAAACGCGCTTATATCCGGGAAATTGAGGTATAAGGCAATTTCCTTGATGCTTTTGTGCGGATTGTCAAGCATCTGCTTTGCTTCCGATATAACGAACAACGCAATCCACTGTAACGGCGATTTACCGGACTTTTTTTTGAATCTGTGTCGCAAAATGACGTTGGGTTATATATTGGGAATCCGCATAAAACCTCACATCTTTATGCTCACGGAAATTATTATGCAACTCGACGAGGAATGTCTGGAATATCTTATCCATCCGGTTCTGCCGTCCGACAATTTTGGGCTGGCAAGCCATATACGCGGTCACTATCTCGTAAAACAGAGCCTGTTCCAAAGCCGCGATTACCAGTCCGCTCATCTCGCGTCGGTTTTTTCTTCCGCTCAACAACATGGTTGAACAGCTTTTCTATCTCCTGTGCGACATCCTCCTGCAGGGATACCTGCGGTTTGAATCTTATATGCGCCATACACTGGCTGTCGCCGGGCATTGATTTCAGTAACGTAAACGAATATCTGGATTCGGCGGCACTGCCGATTGCTGCAAAGTCATCACTGCATTTCGTGATTATGGTTTTTGAAAAAGCCGGATAGATATACAGGTCGTCTTTCTTCAGTTCAAAATCATTGCCGTCCATTTGCATGGTGACACTCCCTTCCTTGCACAGCAAAAAAGCCATTCCACTCGTTAAACGGAATGTTTATAATCTCCTCTATATTGTGGCTGTCTATCCTCAACAGCCTCATCTCTATCTGTATCGGTTCTTTCATTGCGGTAATAACTTTTGCAAATATATAAAAAAGTATCAATGCAGTACGCGAAATTGGGCTAAAACAGGGATTTCCGTACACATTGCACGTTAATACTGCTTATATGACCACTACATCCGACTTATTGCTGTGTAACTTTGCAACCGGATTATAACAACAAGCAAATAACTCAATTATAGATATGGAATATAATAAGACAATCAGAATCGCAGTGCTTAGTCTCTTTGCCACTGCCGCTGTCTCATGCAATAAGAATGACAAGCAGTCGGAGCATGAAACAGCCATTTCCGTTACTACCGAGGAGGTCAGAATGGTCTCTGGCAATGACCTGTTTGTCGTAAGCGGAAACATCGAAGGCATGAAGACGGTCAAGACCGGATTTCAGGTCGCCGGGCGTATAGCGGGAATAAAAGGCGAGGAAGGAAGCATAGTCAGCAAAGGAGCCGAGATAGCATGGCTCGACCCGACGAACTATGCCATCGCAAAGGAACTGGCGGATGTTCAGGTGGCACAGGTGACCGACGAGTTCAAACGTATCAGCATCCTGCATGAGCGCAACAGTGTGAGCGAGAGCGATTTCATGAAATGCAAATATACCCTTGACGGCGCAGTTGCCCAACAGAAACTCCGTGCCAAGGACCTTGCCGATACCAAGCTCTATGCGCCGATCAGCGGAATCCTCCTTAAAAAGATGGGCGAGGCAGGAGAAATGATAAGTGCGGGAATGCCAGTGCTTGTCATTTCCGACATAAGCAAGGTGAAGGTAAATGCATATATCCCGGAGAACAGGCTGAAAGACATAAAAATCGGGCAGGATGTGAAAATCCGCATAGATGCCATCGATGCCGTCAGGAATGGGAAGATTGCCGAGGTCGGAGGCATGGCAGACCCAACGACAAGGGCGTTTACCGTCAAAACCATAGTCGACAATCCCGGCAACAGCATCAGACCCGGAATGATTGCGGCGGTGACATTCACGACTTCGGACAGCGTAATGACGGCAACCGTGAACAGCGCCGCGTTGCTGCGTACCCCCGACGGCCAGCCATACGTTTACGTCGCTGACAAGGAAAGGAAGCAGGCATTCCGCCGCAACGTGTCCATCGGAGCCGTGCGTGACAACCGCATAGAGGTTTCCTCCGGACTTGAAGCCGGAGAAACGGTCGTGGTCGGAGGCACTCACAAGCTGTCTAACGGCAGTAAAATCAACATAACAAAATAAGGCGGGCCATGAACATAATCGAGACATCATTAAAATATCGTCAGGTAACCTTATCGGTGCTTGCGGTATTGTTCATATTCGGCGTATATTCGCTTGTCCGGATGCCGCGCCGCGAGGATCCAAAAATCTCCATACCGCAGGCATTGGTCGTGGCTTATTATCCCGGCGCTTCCTCGGAAGAGGTGGAGCAGCAGGTGACAAAACACATCGAGGAGTTCCTTTTCAAATTCGAGGAAATCAAGAAATCGCACACCACTTCGGCGTCACAGGACGGAAAGTCCGTCATAACCGTGGAGCTTAACGAAAATGTCGAGGACTACGACCTTTTCTGGAACAAGCTGCGCAACGAACTGCTGGTGATGAAACAGCAGAAACTTCCGTCAAGCGTGGTCGGGCCTGTCGTAAACTCGGAGTTCGGCGACACGGAAGCCTGATTATCGGTCTGTCGGGCAAAGATGTCCCGTATGACCAGCTACGCCAGTACGCGCGAATGATGGAAGAGGACTTGCGCCTTATCCCCGCCGTGTCGAAAATAAAGCGCGACGGCGAACGCGACATGCAGATAAATATCTTCTTCGATGATTCCCGTCTGGCCCAATACGGGCTTACCCTGTCGGATGTCATCAAGGTGCTCCAGTCGCAGAACGACATATACCCGGCAGGTAATCTCAAGACCGGAGGCACGGACATAGCGTTCCACGCCAACGGATTTTACAGCTCGACAGACAATCTCGGCAACCAGATTGTCGGGGCATCCAAAACAGGACAGGATATCAGGCTGAAAGACATAGCACGCATAGACAGGGACTTTGTCGAACCGACCAGCATGGTCAAGGTCGGCGACGAGAATGCCGTGATTGTCAGCATCGAATCCATGGCAGGAAAGAACATCGAGGACTTCGGCAAGGACGTGGACAGGACATTGGAGAAATTCAAGTCCAAGATCCCGTCGTCCGTCCATCTGACCTATATCTCCAACCAGCCGGAGATAGTACACACCAACATCAGCCATTTCATAAGCGAGTTCTTCATCGCCATCATCGCCGTGATTCTGATTATCATGCTCATGCTGCCGTTTCAGGATTGCTCTTGTCGCGTCATGGCAATCCCCATGACCATAGCGACAACATTGGCAATCATGAACCTCTGCGGAATAGAGTTGCAACAGGTGTCGCTGGCAGCTCTTATAACCGTGCTCGGTCTTGTCGTCGATGACGCGATAGTAGTGGCCGACAACTATGTCGAACAGCTCGACGAGGGAGAATCACGATGGAATGCGGCATGGAAAAGCGCGAGCGAGCTTGTCGTGCCGATACTCGTGGCCACCGTCACCATCATCTTCGCATTCATGCCGATGGTGATACTCACAGGCGCGATCGGTGAATTTATACGCACCCTCCCTCTGACCGTGTCGATAGCCCTTGCCTCGTCGTTCATCGTGGCGATGTTCTTCACGCCGTTCCTGTGCTATGTGTTCGTCAAGAAAGGACTTCATGACCCCGACGCAAAACCTGCCGCCGAAAAGAAAAAGAGCAACAGCTTCCTTGACAAGATACAGGACGCATACAACAGGTCGCTTGACTGGTGCATAGCACACAAGACCGTCACGATAATCGGAGGCATCATTCCTCTTGTCCTTGCTGGACTGCTTTACAAATTCGCCATACGCCAGCAGTTCATGCCCTCCGCCGAGCGCAACCAGTTTGTCGTGGAGCTGTGGATGCCCACGGGCACACAGATAGAGGCGACCGAGGCGGCCACCGAAAAGCTGACCGCGCTCCTTGACGGTGACGAGAGGGTCGTGAACCACGCCTCTTTCATCGGCACTTCCGCCCCGCGTTTCTACTATAATCTTTCGCCGGAGTTCCCCACCACCAACTTCGCGCAGATTGTCATCAACACCACGAGCAACGAAACCACTCTCGAACTTGCCGACGACCTCACCCGCAAGGTGGAGGAAGCCGTGCCTGAAGGACGCCCCAAAGTGCGCCTGATGCAGCAGGGAAAGCCGCTGAAAGCGCAGGTGGAAGTGAGGATATGGGGCGAGGACATATCGAAGCTGAAAGCCATCGGCTCGGAGGTGGACTCCATCCTTAGGAAGACACCGGGCACAGCCCATGTACGCAGCGACTTCCATGAGGATTACTACGCCCTTGATTTCCGCATGAAGCCGGAAGCGCAGCGTCTCGGATTCACAAACGAGGCGATAGCCCTGCAGATGTACAGCGGCTTCACCGGCGCTCCTGTCACCACCATACGCGAGGGCGACAACAACGTCACCGTGCTTGCGCGGCTCGACACCGTGCAGAGGAGTTCCGTAAGCGACATCCGGCGTATGTACCTCACATCGCCCGTCACCGGCAAAGCCGTTCCTTTCGACCAGATAGCGGAGATTGTCCCGGTATGGCAGAACGGACGCATAATGCACCGCAGCGGTATCTGCGTGCTCACCATTGAGAGCGAGACCGACGGCAAGGTGCTTGCCTCCGAAATACTGAAGGAGGTGAAGCCGCAGATCGCCGGCCTGTACCTGCCCGAAGGATACTCCATAACCTACGGCGGAGAGGAAGCGAACCAGAACGACACGTTCCCGGAAATGGTTTCAGCCCTCGGTATCGGGCTGCTGCTGATATTCTTCATACTCCTGCTGCAGTTCCGCGACCTGAAGGAAACATTCGTGATACTGCTGACCATACCCCTCAGCGTGTTCGGCGCCATGCTCGGACTGTGGGTGACGGGCAACAACTTCGGGTTCACGGCTTTCGTGGGCGTGATATGCCTGTCGGGTATCGTTGTCCGCAACTCCATCATCCTTATCGACCATATCCACGAGCTTGTAGACAAGCACGGCATGGACTGGCGCACCGCCACCATAGAGAGCGGCAAGCGGCGCCTCCGTCCGATCTTCCTGACGGCCATGGCCGCGGCTTTCGGCGTTATTCCCATGATTCTCTCCGGTTCGTCGATGTGGAGCCCGCTGGCAAGCATCATCGCGTTCGGTGTGGTATGGAGCATGTTCGTGGCGTTATTGGTGGTTCCCGTGATATATCTGCTTTGGGTAGTTCCGGGCAAGACTCGCGGCATGTCGCCGAAAACGGTCGCTATAATCGCTTTGCTCCTTGCTCCGTCGCTGGGAGCGAACGCACAGATGCCGGCCGATTCGGTGTCGCTTGACGATGTTGTCAATCAGGCTCTTGAACACAACAATATGCTGCACGCGGGCAAACTCAGGATAACGGAGATGCAGGAAAAGACCGAAGAGCTGAAAATCAAGCGTTATCCGTCGCTGAGCCTCAATTCCATGTATATGTACCGTTTCACCTCGGAGACCTCTCATTTCCCGCCGGCGCGTTCGGGACTTTTCAGTTGCCTACGGGAGCCGACCTCATGATGCCCCAGTCACCGGTCGAGATTGAGATAGGCAAGCACAACACGTTTATGGCGGGAGCTACGCTTTACCAGCCTCTTACCCAGCAATGGAAACTGTCTTCGGGCATCAAGGCCGCCGGAATCGACCGTGACATCGCCGCCATGGAATACAACAAGGCGGAACTTCAGGTGGTCAACGGCGTGGAGAAACTCTACTACGGCATTCTCGCCGTAAGGAAGCGCATCGAGGAAAACAACAAGCGCATAGAGGCGATCGAGCGCAGGAACTATGATGCCGAAAGCGCGGTTGCAGCCGGAAAATCGACCGATGCCGCGACGCTGGGCATGACTGCCAATCTCGCCGCCCGCCGACAGGATCTGCTGAAGCTACGGATCGAGGAAAGCGACTATATCAGTGATCTGAAAAAACTGACCGGTGCCGATTTTTCATCGGTGCGGTTCTCCGGGAATTTCACGGCAGGGAATCCTGTCCAGCCGCTGTCATACTACCTTGACAAGGCGGAAACGTCAAATGTGGACCTTCAGCTGGCCGACCTCAAGATACGCAAGGCAGAACAGGGCATAGCCGCCGCGAAACGGAGCTATCTGCCCGATGTGGGGCTGATGGCTGGCTACAGTTACCAGAACAGCATCAGGATACTGCCTGAAACCAGTCCTTTCGTCGGTGCAAGCTTTTCATGGAACATTCAGGATATTTTCAGCAACAGGCGTGTCGTCAGGCAACGCCGGCTGCAATTGGAGCAGGCGGTGGAGTATCGTGAATACACATCGAAAAGCACCACCGCCGAGGTGGAGAACGCCTACCGTCAGTTGCAGGAATCGGGCGAGCTTATCAATGTGGCCGCAGAATCCGTGCAGTTCCGTAAAAGAAACCTCGGCATAGAATATGACCGCCAGGCTGCCGGACTCAACACCATGTCCGATGTCCTCGACGCGGAAGCGGAATATGCCAAGGCGGAAGCCGACTATTATTCTGCGATGGTTAATTACCGTGTTATGATGGCAAACCTCGTCATGCTCACGTCCGACAAGGCTGTCAGATAATCCAACGTTCCATATTGAAACGATGCCATGGGGAAATGCCTTGTGGCATCCGTTTTATAAAATCACGCTTTGAAATTATCAATAATAAACAAAATGCGCTTGTATTTTATGCAGATTTTTATCAATCCGAACATATTGCACTATATTGGCTACTTTATGCTCTCTGACTTTGCCCAAGAAGTGACTACCTTTGTAAAAACTTAAATAATCAATTGAATATGAGCAACGATACAAACGTAAAAATGTCAAATCCGTTCGGCAGCCATGACAGACGCAACTGATTATGGCTGGCACTGAGCATATGGATTTACAAAATGGAGCGGGAATAACCGTTCTAAGTCGTAAGGGGGATTGTGTGCCTTTACATGATGCGCTTGCCGGCTCCGGTATGGATATGGAACAATTCTATAATGTCCTTGTCCATCTGGCAAAGAACGAAGTTGTGGCGATACTGCTTAACCGCCTGTCCGACAATTCGCATACTTATAAAAGGAATAGCGAATACATTTGTACGCGGTTCTTTGATGTGCTTACGAGATATTACAGCAGTGAGCGTTCGGTCTCATTTTATGCATCCGAACTGTGTATCAGCAACAAGTATCTTGCAACGGTTGTCAAGGCTGTCAGCGGCAAGACACCTGCCGCATGGATAAAAGAGCGGGTTGTCGGGGAGATAGAGCATCAGCTTCTATATTCACAGTCTACGGTAAAGGAAATCGCGTGCCGGTTCAACTTTCCCAGCGTATCAGCTTTGGGTAAAATGTTCAAGGCAAACAAAGGCATTTCGCCTGTAAATTATCGCAAACAGTATGCCGGTTCTATATCATCGGCATTACAATAAAACAACAAGAATATGAATATGGACAAGAAAATAATCGGAGAGAATGCGGGTATCATATGGAGAACCCTGCACAACAACAAGATGTCGTGGGAAGAACTGTTGAAAAACACAGCCTCAAGCCGCTGGAACTGGCAAGCGGCATCGGCTGGCTTGCGAGAGAGGACAAGATATTCATATATCCCAATAATGGGATTGTCTATTTTGAAATCTATCAAGAACGTTACTTTTGATTGTGAGGCATGGCTTGAAAAGCACTGTACTCATGTCATGTAGATGGCAAATCAAATATGTTTACCGAAATGCTGTCTCCGTTTGTCACGTAAGTCTATGACAAGCTGAGATATAACACATACCCAGATGACCCTCAAGGAAGATATTATAAAGGCAAACAGTGACAAGGTATATGCTTTGATGGGTAACGGACGCTATACATTTACCTATTTGCAAGAAAAAAGTCAACTGGAAAGCTCCGACCTGTGCATTGCGCTCCTGATTCTCATACGTGACAACCGGATAAGACAGCAGAACGATGGGAAAGTTTATTATTCCAAGGTTGTTATGTGACGATGTCCTGAATATTCACTCGCAATGATTGTGACGGAATTCCTATAGCTTAAAAAGTTGTTTATGAAGACCAATCATCGTAAATGGATAGGACTTGGATATGTGACAATCATCATGCTGATTTCCATAATCGGATATAGATGGCATGAAGAATGGAATGACATTGAAAAGCTGGAAATACAAAACCGGCAAATAGACGAGTTTCGGAAAGAGATAAACAGCATCCATATCCGGTTTATTGAGTTTTCGCTGTCGGGTGAGACTGTGCTGGAGTGGGATGATGAAGATCTGGAAAATTACCATACCCAGCGCATGGCAATGGACAGTCTGTTCTGCCGCTTCAAAGCGATTTATCCGGCAGAGCGCATCGACAGCGTGCGCCATCTTCTCGAAGATAAGGAACTGCAGATGCGCCGGATTGTTCAGGTACTTGACGAACAGCAGGTTCTCAATGAGAAGATAGCCCGTCAGGTGCCTGTAATCGTGCAGAAAAGTGTGCAGGAGCAACCCAAGAAACCGAAACGGAAAGGATTTCTCGGCATATTCGGCAAGAAGGAAAAGCCAAAGCCAACCGTGACCACAACCATGCTCCGTTCGCTCAATCGGGACATGATAGCCGAGCAACGGGAGCAAAGACGCCGTCTGTCGGAACACGCCGACAGCCTCGCCGCCCGTAACGCGGAACTTAACCGGCAACTGCACGGATTTATCCGCCAAATGGATAAAAAGGTACAAGCCGACCTGCAAAAGCGGGAGGCCGAGATAACCGCCATGCGGGAACAGTCGTTTATGCAGATAGGTAGCCTGACAGGATTCGTCCTCCTTCTGTTGATAATCTCCTACATCATCATACACCGGAATGCCAACCGTATCAAACGATACAAACGGAAAACGACTGACTTAATCGGGCAACTGCAACAGTCGGTAGAGCAAAACGAGGCACTGATAGCCTCCCGCAAGAAAGCCGTGCATACCATTACCCACGAACTGCGCACACCGCTGACGGCGATAACCGGCTATGCCGGGCTGATGGAAAAAGAAAGTGACACGGATAAAGCCGGGATGTATATCCAGAACATACAGCAATCATCCAATCGTATGCGTGGAATGCTCAACACCCTGCTTGATTTCTTCCGTCTGGACAACGGCAAGGAACAACCGAACATTTCCACTTGCAGTATTCCGGCAATCACGCACATCCTTGAAACGGAGTTTATGCCCATTGCCATGAGTAAAGGGCTGACTTTGATTGTGGAGAACCACACAGATGCGGTTGTCCTGACCGATAGGGAGCGCATCCTGCAAATCGGTAATAATCTGCTTTCAAACGCCATGAAGTTCACGGATAACGGCAGCGTATCCATGACAACGGATTATGATAATGATATATTGAAACTTGTTGTCGAAGATACAGGGACAGGTATGACCGAAGAGGAACAGCGACGTGTGTTCGGAGCGTTTGAACGACTGTCAAACGCCATTACAAAAGACGGCTTCGGATTAGGATTGTCAATCGTACAACGTATTGTGGCGATGCTTGACGGCACAATCAAGCTGGAGAGCGAAAAAGGTAAAGGCAGCCGTTTCACGGTGGAAATACCCGTACAGCTTGCCGAAGAACGACAGCCACAACGGACAGCCCGAAATTATACCCGCAACAACGAGAAATACTCTGATGTTGTCGCTATTGACAATGACGAGGTACTTCTTCTGATGCTGAAAGAAATGTTCAGTCAGGAGGAAATCCATTGCGATACCTGCACCGACGTGTCAGAGTTGATGGAATTGATACGGAAAAAGGAATACGCCCTGCTGTTTACTGACCTGAATATGCCGGAGATAAACGGCTTTGAGTTGCTGGAGCTTCTGCGCACCTCCAATGTGGGCAATTCAAAGACTATCCCGGTAGTGGTGACAACCGCTTCGGGCAGTTGCAGCAAGGAGGAACTTATGGAACGGGGATTTGCCGGATGCCTATTTAAGCCTTTCTCCATATCGGAGCTGATGGAAATTTCGGACAAATGTGCCATGAAAGGCACACCGGACGAAAAGCCGGACTTCTCCACCTTGTTATCCTACGGCAATGAATCCGTCATGCTGGAGAAGCTGATAACGGAAACCGAAAAGGAAATGCAGGCGGTCAAAGATGCGGAACAAAAGAAAGACCTTCAGAAGCTGGATGCTTTTATACACCATCTGCGAAGTTCATGGGAGATACTCCGTTCTGACCGTCCGTTAAGAGAACTTTATAGACTGCTTCATGGAAATATCGCTCCTGATAATGAGGTCTTGCACAATGTCGTGACTGCTGTATTGGATAAAGGTTCGGAAATCATCCGGCTGGCAAAAGAAGAAAGGAGAAAATACGATAATGAACGATAAGACAAAAATCATCGTGGTGGAGGACAATATCGTGTATTGCGAGTTTGTCTGCAACCTGCTGGCACGGGAAGGATTCCGTACCGTGCAGGCTTTCCACCTCTCGACAGCGAAGAAGCTGCTGCAACAAGCGGCAGAAGAAGACATCATAGTTTCAGACCTGCGCCTGTCCGACGGCGACGGCATCGACCTGTTACGCTGGATGCGCAAGGAAGGGATGATGCAGCCGTTCATCATCATGACCGACTACGCCGAAGTGAACACTGCTGTGGAGAGCATGAAACTCGGCTCTTTTGACTACATACCCAAGCGACTTGTAGAGGACAAACTCGTCCCTCTGCTCCGCAGTATACAAAAAGAACGGAATGCCGGACGAAACCGTATTCCCGTGTTCCCCCGCAATGGTTCTGCGTTCCAATCCATCAGGAAACGCATAAAATTGGTAGCCCCCACCGACATGAGCGTGATGATATTCGGCGAGAACGGCACGGGCAAGGAACATATCGCCCGACAGCTTCACGACAAAAGCAAGCGTGCAGGAAAAACTTTTGTGGCTGTGGACTGCGGTTCACTTACCAAAGAGCTTGCGCCGTCGGCATTCTTCGGACACGTCAAGGGAGCGTTCACGGGAGCGGACAGCACCAAGAAAGGTTATTTCCACGAAGCTGAAGGTGGCACGCTGTTTCTGGACGAGGTGGGCAACCTCGCACTGGAGACCCAGCAGATGTTACTCCGAGCCATACAGGAACGGAGATACCGCCCGATAGGTGATAAAACGGACAAGAATTTCAATGTCCGCATCATCGCCGCCACCAACGAGAATCTGGAAGCGGCTGTGAACGAAAAGCGTTTCCGGCAAGACCTGTTATATCGTCTGCATGACTTTGAAATAACCGTCCCGCCGTTACGTGACTGTCAGGAGGACATCATGCCGTTGGCGGAGTTTTTCCGTGAGATTGCGAACCAAGAACTGGAATGCGACGTTATCGGATTTGATGGGGAAGCCAAAAAGACATTGCTGACCCATGCGTGGCCGGGCAATGTCCGGGAGTTGCAGCAGAAAGTCATGGGCGCGGTGTTGCAGGCACAGACTGGGCTTGTCACGAAAGAGCATCTGGAACTTGCCGTGACGAAACCGACCTCTCCCGTCAGTTTCGCCTTGCGTAACGACGCAGAAGATAAGGAGCGTATCTTACGTGCGTTGAAACAGGCGAACGGGAACCGCAAGGTCGCCGCAGAACTGCTCGGAATAGGACGTACAACGCTGTACAGCAAGCTGGAAGAGTATGGCTTGAAATACAAATTCAGGCAATCATAGCCGGTAATTCGCCGAATTTAGCTATCTTTGCATGAATATTTGAAGGTAAACGGCGATTGGGGAGCCTTTCGCCGCCGATATATAACATAAGACCGCAAGGCGTCCTAATGGAAATCTGGTAAATTGACACTACGGAGACGATTGCGTGATGCTTATGCTATGCTTATGCATAGCGTGCATTCACGTACTCTCCGTAAAGGCTTTACCAGAG
>ENA-OQBW01000049-OQBW01000049.1-human-gut-metagenome-genome-assembly--contig:-NODE-49-length-14990-cov-0.899684_pt1 | contig 14990 bp, 18 predicted proteins | sample MGYA00242752_ERZ504565 | MGnify/ENA primary metagenome ERZ504565 (study PRJEB26092, sample SAMD00036268) | human gut metagenome | host: Homo sapiens | study: EMG produced TPA metagenomics assembly of... | reverse complement strand
ACTACCCATTGATTCCGCAATATCACCAAGCATAATGTCAATCGCATCAGCCAAGTTCTTCCATTTGGACTTAACTGATTCTGAAAGAACTTCCTGCATGTTATTAAACATGCCACCATCATCCGTAAGTTCCCAAAGAACATCTTTTACATCCTCAAACGTAACCTTCTTTTTCGAGATCATATCAAGCACTTCACCGGCACTGACAATGCGCCCTTCCAACTTGCTGAATCGCTCGGCCAGTTTATCCACCATAGGAATGTTCGCTTCCGTCAATTGTCGTAATTCCGTTCCTTTCAAGAATTTAGCAGCCTTTATCTGACCGTAGGCCAATATGATACGTCCCATATCAACACCTACACCGGCTGATATATCAGCCAGCCTTTTCATGGTATCATACAATTCATTGTATGGTATAGAATACGCGGAAAGTTGTTTGGCATACTGATTCAAGTCCATAACCCCGAACGGAGAAGCAACAGCCAGTTTCTTAATCTGATTGAATATGGTCGTAGCTTTGCCTTCATCTTGCAGGATAGAGGCCATTGCAATTTTCTGATTCTCCAATTCACCACCAATATCAACCACCGCACGTAAAAAAATTTTGTGCCGCATAAATGGAGTATAACCCTAAAAATTCATTTCTTAGTTGTCCGACAATACTCAACTGACTGTTCATTGCTCCATTCATATTGAGAGTAGCTGTCATGTGCCGTCTTGCTGCATTGGCTGATCTCTCACGGGCATTAGCCAAATCCAGTTCCGCTTTGGCGGCACGTGCGGCTCTTTGTCGCGCAAGCTCACGTGCAGCTGCGGCAGAAGCCTCCGCTTTGGTTTGAATGGCTGCGGCTTTGGCGGCGCGTAAATCACTTGCTGTAAAGTTTGTATTCAAACCGGCGGCTTGCAAGGCGGCACGAACAGCTTGTGTGGTACTGGCCTTATCCACTACCACATTGATCTTAAACTTCTCACTTTGAAGCAAAGTCTTCATATCACCAACCAACTTCTTCTTGTCAAAACCCACATCAAGTTTTGCCTGCAAGTCTTTGGTGATTTCCGCTTTCAATTTTTTTACGTTGTTCCGCTGTCTTATCACGGAACAGTATATCAAAATATAAATTACCGAGATCAGCCATATATTATTGTGTTTGTGTTACTTATAATCATTAATGTTAATTGCTGTTTCTCCATTGCCATACTTATCTTTCCAGCGTTTGGCAGCATCCTCTATTTCGCTTACGGAAGGGGATTTGAAGTTCTTCGTATCGTGCTTCTTTTCCTTGTTGTCCTTGTCACAATCTGTAACCACAATAGACACATCCATTGCCAATAGTTCAATTTGTGCATTTGTAAGTACCCAATAAATACCAAACAAGGGCTTGCTTATTGGAATCCCAAATACTCTCAAAGGCTCTGTCAGCCACGGATAGGACTTGCCTATTTCCCACGTTTGTCCGTAGCTGGTTCGTGAAGGATATGCTCTGCTTCCTCTTTTGTCATTGTCATCATCGTGTCCTTCATCGCGGTCAGATATATGGTAGCAGTCAAGTAGTCTTCCACTGGAATTTTTTTTTTTGCCGACGGCTATAACCTTCATCAGCTCATGATCTCCATATTGTTTGATATAAAAAGAACCATCGCCACAAGAAAGGATAGAAGAACTTGATCTTCCAATATCCGTTCAAAATGATAGCGGCTGCACATTGGCAACTGATCTTATCATCATTCCCCGATTTCTGCATGGTACTGGTGAATTTGCGTATAGTCCCTCTTTTCAGCCATGAAATACCATATTTCTTTCCTCGGACTTCCACATAGTCCACACTGTCTTCCAACACATCATTCAGTAGCCTTTCATCCTCCGGTGTAGGAAGTGTTATGTCATTCTTCTTTGTCATATTTTATCGTGTTTTATACGAAAAAAGGTGGTGGCCGGTATCAAGTAGCTCACCACCTTTTCGCTGATATGAATTTTGCAAAGTGTTATATCCTAAGTTTTTTATTCGGACACTTTTTTACGTAAAATGTAAATAGAGGCACCCTTAGCATCATTCAACGGAGAAACAGATACATTAAAGTACCCCGGCTTATCCTGCTCGCTGACGAAGTTGCTATACCCCTCAACATTCGGTAAGAACAAGGCTGTTTGACGGTCTTCACTACGCATGAAGAGTCCTCCGATTACTTTCTTCGGTTCGATATTGTAACCTTCACCTTCATAAGTCTCACCATCAATGGTAGCAGTCATAGTCACCGTTTCCGCTTTCTTGTTCAGTAACAAGTCATTGATCTTTCCTGCCACGGAAGGTACTTGAAACTGAATATCGGAATCTCCAGCATTAGCAATAGAAGTCCAAGTTGCTCCGGTTGTCAACTTGATCTTGGAAACATCGGCAGCTCCGGTATCAAATGTAACTCCGTCAGAGAGTACCGGCAGCTCCATATCAAAAGCCGCTAAAGTTGCGAGGTCACTATTGACTTTGGACACATAATAAACCTCCTTCATCTGATTAAAGAGCACCTTTAACTCTTCCAGTTTGGTAGTAATAGAAATTTCTGCCATAATCGTATCTTTTTAAGTTTGTGTCATTTGTTTATTATTAGCTTCGCTTGTATTATTAAGGAATGAAAACCGAGTCCGTCATTTCCTCCGGGAAGCAATCGTGGACTTACAGCTGAAAACAATTCCGTCACTATTGGAAATTTTGAAACCACTTCCATTTGCATTTCATCCAAACGGACTGTATTCTCAATACCGTTTGAGCGATCATGCGCAAAAACGTTTATCTGACAGTAAGTGTCTTGGTAGGTACTTCCTTTATCTTGGATAGTTTGTGGCAACCGGATAACAACAAAGTCCTTCATCGCCTTTTGTTCAGCAGCCGGACGATCTGTTATGAAAACCTTTTCACCAATGCCGGTTACTGCATCAGCGATTTGTTTTAATATATCCATACGTCTATAAACTGTCCGTCCCATCATTTCATTGGTTTAAAGTTCTTGAATAATGTATTTTTGTGCCCTTTGAAATGTTCCGGTCAGAACATCTGCATTCAACACATTCTCCAAATAGGTTGAATATTCAGTACCCGTGCACATTACTATCTCAAATCCTTTACGTGATTCCGACTTATATCTTTTCAAGAAATCAAAGGAGAATGCTTCGCCATAACCTTTATCAGTTTCTATTGTTCCTGTAAAACTCTGTTCTGATTATCATAACTGACACCTACAAATGTTTCACCTTTAGCCAGCTTTACTCTCACCGGTTGTTTCATTGAATCTCCACTACAAACGAAAATAGGAAAATCTACCGTTCATGAATAATCCGCACGCATAACTGGTTATTGTATTACCCGTAAGATTCCGAAAGCCTGACTTGTTATCAAGTGCATCTTGGATAAGGTCTTCACAGCATTTAGTCAAGACATCAAAGATATATCCTGAAACAAGCTCCTTTGCCTTCCTCATTCCTTCATCAAACAATACTTCATTACTCCGGTTATCCATGCGTTAATTTTTTTGCAAGATTGAAATACACAGTTGTTCCCAAATTTCCGGCATAGCTATCAGTAACCATACATTGAGTGAAAGTGCCTTGTCTGTCCGTGACATCTATCAAATCACCGGCCAATATTCCTTCAACAATTCCGGGAAGGCTCAACAGATAATCGCTCTTTATCACATTATCGGTTTTGAATGTCCGCAAATTTGTACTACCTTCCTTTCGGCATATACCTTCATACAAGATCACCTTCTCACCATCACTGAAAGAATCCTCACCTATAATTCGGTAAACAGTACATTTGTGCGGATGCCGTGGATTATTCACTTTCATACTCAAAAATTGACTATTCTGATTTTACTGCCCTTTACAACTTCTTCATCCCATTTCTCATACAGTTCTTTCGCCATTTCACGGAGTTGCCGCTTGTCGTATGCACTGGTCTGCCAACCACCTTCCTTATGCTTCCATCCCCCGTCACTGTCTTCGGTATCATTCTTACTGCTTGGAGTGCTTGCACACCACATGTAAATATCGGCAGTGGCAAGATCAAGCTGCCTTTCGGTCAGTTCACTTACCATTGTTCCAAAAGCGATTTTCCGCTTGACAAGAACCCTTTTGAGGGCGTTGTCCGCTATTTCATAAGCAGTTGCGCCACTCAAAAAGTCCTCAATGGTCATATCTTCCGTATGAGAAAGTTCCTCATTCATTCTTGCATGAGTTTAAGAATTACATAGTTACAGTAGAGATGAACATATACTGTGGCATTCTCGGCACACACATTTGGGCGGCTTCACTTTCAATATAGATTGAATGTGTTTCAGGATTGGCTCTCTGTGTCAGTTTCAAGCGTCCACCGTCATAAGAAGCAACCTTGTTTGCCTCATATCCCAAAGTCAAAGGCTCCACACCTTGAATAGTACCGATCTGACCTACCGGTATAAAGGCAATATTGGTGGCCTTGAAGTTCTCCACTTGTTCAGTGATAAGATCAGGTTGTCCGTCCGCATCCTTACCGGGCTTGTCAACAAAAGCATAGCTGTCACGTGGCACGATTTCATCCACCTTAACCAGTTTCTTGAAAATGGCTTTCAGGCGGTCTTCATCTTCATTCTGTGCATTGGCAATAACCGTACTATCATCCGTCACAGTCGGATAGAGGGAATGGCCGATACGTTTAAGAACCGCGGTATGAGTCATTAAATCATCCCATAAGTCCTGCGCCAGCTCCATCCTGATCTTGCCCAAATAATGATATTTGCGGCGAATCTCTTTCACTCTGTTCTTTATATCCATAATCGGATCAGAGGCAGAGCCTTGATTTGCCGGAATATGTTCATCCTTAGTCCACCAGCGGCTTGTGCCGGCCAATACTTGATAATGGTTTTCAGGGATATTAAAGTCAATAGTGATACCCTTCAAACCACGTGGGTTGTTATCAGTATCAATAGTGAACTTACCCGTGGAAACAATTCTCATTCGCTGGTGAGTAAGCGCATTGTAGTACGATCCGATAAGACCGTCAGCACTTTCATCAAGCAAGCCCAAGAACACATTCTGCATCTCTTCCGTCAATGCGGACATGCCTACCCGTTGCAACAGCTGCAATTGTTGTCTCACAGTCACACGGTTCAAACGGTAGAACTTCTTTTGAGTCGGGATATTACCCGTCCTTCCTTCGAGTTCTCCCAATGCAGCTTCATAACCCGGACTTTCCGGATCAACGTAAGCTGGCAGCGTTTTCACGCCGAGGCTCGTAATAAGCTGGGAGAAAGTATAATCCAACTTGGTTGCTTCAAATTCAAAACCATCAATTTGAAGTAGGTCATACTTCTCCTTGTAACGGTCAATAAATTCTTGCCAAGTGTCCCCACCAAGCCCATACTCGATAACCTTGTACAAATCAATAGGAAGTGTATTCATACAATTGTCGTATTTTAAATGTTGTTTTCAAATTCTTTTACTGCACCCATACAATTTGAGGAAGTGTAGTAATCTTTTGCAGGATAGCGACCACTTCTTCGTCAAACATGTACTGATAAATCTCTCCGGCATAGACTACTGTCCCACTGGCCTTTGTGTTGCCACTGGCTACAAGAATATCTTCTTGCAAATAACCATTAATGCCAAGAGTGGTAATATCTGATTCAGCCGCCTTGATCTGTGCATCCGTATAAGCGGTGAATGTCTTACCTGAAAGATCAAACTTCACAGCTGTACCGGCAGGAATCTTGCCAACCGCAACCCAATCGGAAATGTTGCTCACCATACCACCGCCCGGATAACGGTGACGGATTTCACGCCACACTTTACGGGCATGTCCGTATTTCACGGTGTTCACATCAAACGTGTTACCCATTGTTCCCATACATTTACTGTTTTAGAGTTAATAATTTTAATTCTTCTTCCAGCCTTCCTTCTTGCCTTTACGTTCAAAGTATCTGCTGGCTGCATTGTGTTGTGTTCCACCTGAACCGTCAGAAGTTCTTGGGGCGGTGCCATAACCCCTGCACGCCTTATATTCTGCATCATATTTTGGCAGAAATTCAGTAACCAGTTCATCCACAGTTTTCTTGGTATCGAAAGTTACCCCCTGCAAAGTCTTGTCCAATACGTAATCATCATTCGCTTGTTTGGCCTTCATTGCAGCCGTAACCTTCTTCAACAAATCAGCTTGAACCTTTTTGCTGTCTTCCGCGTCTAAACGTGCTTCCAATTCTTTCAGTTTCTTCTCCAGTTCATCATCGTTTTTCGGTGGTACCGGTGGAGTTGGAGGTGTCGGGGGAGTCGGTTGGGGCTTATAGTTTTTCTTAAAGTCCTCAACTCTGGTTGCGACATCATGGTTGTACTGTCCTTGCATCCCTTTCAGAAAATTCACAGCCTTGTTCCAATAAGCCTCGTCAGGCTCCGAACCTTCGGCTATGGGATTAAGTTCTACATACGTCTGTAATGTCTGCGGTGAAAAACTGGTTTCTCCAAGTTTCTCGCTTAATGTGGATAAGATTTTTTTCTTGTTCCATCGTGTTTATTTTGTGTTTATGTTGAATAAAAAAAGAGTCAGACAATGCTTTTTGCATCAATCTGACTCTTTGGCCTTATATATTTATATTTAATTGCGGAAGCAGAAGGATTCAAACCTCCGAAGCCTTTCAGCTTGCCTCTTTAGCAAAGAGGTGGTATCATTCACTCACCCATACTTCCAAATGTGCGGACTACAATACATCTCTGTGAAACCACCGCACTTCCCTTGTACTTCGGACGTTATTCATTTTGTGTAGCGTATCAGAGAATCGAACTCTGATTTCCACCGTGAAAAGGTGGCGACCTAACCGTTTGTCGAATACGCCATTTGTTGAGATACAAGGATTTGAACCTTGAATAGCAGAACCAAAATCTGCTGTGTTGCCATTACACCATATCTCAATATGCGCGAAGAGAAGGACTCGAACCCCCGACAATCAGGTTTGGAATCTGACGTTCTTCCAACTGAACTATCTCCGCTTCATTGCGCCCGGTGATAGAATCGAACTACCGACCTTTACATTAACAGTGTATTGCTCTACCAATTGAGCTAACCGGACAATATACCTATACTCACCTAACCTGCGATACCCCATTTCAGCGTACCTGTGGGAATTGAACCACACCGTATAGGTTTTGTGGAAAGAGATGAAATCGAATCACCTTAACCGGATTTTCAGTCCGGCGCATACACCACGTCTGCCATCTTTCCATATTCTCCCTTTATCCCCATACGCCACATCGAAGGGAGAAACAATGCGGCAACTCCAACTATTGTTGCGGAGATTCGACTCGAACGAATGACCTTTGGGCTATGATCCCAACGAGCTACCAGCTGCTCCACTCCGCGATATTATCCTGAAAACTACTTTGTACCCACAATATCCACATTTATGTAGTTCTTGCATCTACGACACTTCACTCTCAATATAACAACACCATTGACATAGCTTATATCAGTTAGTTTCTGACCGCATATCGGACATAAAACTATCTTGTTGTATATTTCCCTTTGATCTGCATCTTTATCCGCACTAATTTTTATCATACTCCATGTTTTCGTTGCAAATATATGTACTGGATTTCTTTTCTCAAAACATTTTTGATATTATTTTCTATTAAAATGTAGAAAATAATACTCTTTATGCGTATTTTTGTACTGCAATATTAGAATCAGAGCTTATAGGCCGGTCTCCACATGTGTAATGTGAGGATCGGTTTTCTTTTTTATGGAGAAATATAGTGGAATAAAAACGGTTAATGCCAGTTTGGTGCTTGATTATGAATATATCCAAATGTTAAGGGACGCGGATAGGAAAATTCCTAATCCGAATAAGATAATCGCACAAGGTGGAGGGCAGGAAAACATGCTCTCCACCCCGGCTGATATTACCATCTGTGGGGGATGCCGTGGAGGAAGTAAAACTTTTACTCTTCTTATGGAAACATTGAAAGATATAAAAAATAAAAACTTCCGTTCTGTGCTTCTCCGGCATGAGATAGACGATCTCTCTGATATGGTAGAAACATCATCCACCTTATATGATGATTTTGGGGAATACAACAAGTCCAAAAAACGACATGCGCTGGAATTTCTATAAAGGTGGATTTTTAAAATTCAGCTATCATGCTGACACACTTGACGATTTCAAAAAGCGTTTTCAAGGTAAACAGTTCGCATATATAGGTGTGGATGAAATAACCCACATGGAATATCTCAAATTCAAATACCTTATCACTTGTAACCGTAACGCCTTTCATATCCGTAACCGCTTTATCGGAACATGTAACCCTGATCCTGACAGCTGGGTTGCAAAATTCATTGACTGGTGGATCGGAGAAGATGGTCTTCCAATCCCGGAACGTGATGGCAGAGTCCGGTATTGTTTTATGGACGGGGACAATGTTTCAGGTATATATTGGGGAGATACCCGTGAGGAAGTATATGAGCAATGCAAGGATATTATACACGCCTACTGGAAGCCGGAGTATGAGCAATATGGCACACCACAAGAACTGTTTATCAAGTCGGTTACTTTTATTGAAGCAAAACTTTCCGATAATGTAAAACTGATGTCTTCTGATCCGACCTATTTGGCTAACCTTGTCAACCAGTCAGACGAACAACGCGCACGCGATCTTGACGGTAACTGGAAATACAAAGCTGCCGGAGATGATATAATAAAGCTGACTCACATGGAAGCCTTATACCGCAATTCCATGCAGATAGGTGATGGAATACGCCGAGTATCATGTGATGCGGCATTTGAGGGTGGCGACAGTCTTGTCATGTGGCTGTGGGAAGGATGGCATATAAGAGACATATTTGTTTGCAAACTTGACAGCAAGAAAACAGTCGATACCGTAAAAGCGATGCTGGAAGAATGGCATGTAAGAGAAGAATGCTTCACCTATGACCTTAACGGACTCGGACAAATATTCAAAGGCTTTTTCCCGAATGCAATCCCATTCAACAACAAAGAAGCCGTGGAAGAGAAATTCAAATACATCTATGCGAATTTAAAAATCACAAGCGGCATATCTGTTCGCACAAAAAATTATCAACCGGGAGATTTCCATTGAACCGACTCTTCTTGAACGCAAGTTCTCCGGCAAAGGGTTTGAGAAAGTTCCCCTTAGACAGATTCTCGACAAGGAAAGGAAAGCGATACGAAAGGATGAAGACAGTGAAGAGAAAGGCTGGACTATTATCAAGAAGATTATAATGAAAAAATTAGTAGGTCATTCTCCCGACTTCATAGAAGCATTGCTTATGCGAATGATTTTTGAAATTAAACATAAACGCAAACACATAAAAAGGTTTAGGATTAATATGATAGCAGAGATTCTTACAAAAAAGCCTTTTGCAAGGGTTACTCCCGAAGGTTACTTGCAAGGCAGGATTACGAGCGATTTAAGAAACGCATCGTTCACAAACAACAGTGATAGGCTGACATGGCAGCTCATTTCGCAGGCTGATTTTATCCGTGAGTTTTATCCTTCAGGGCACAAGATCAATTCGGAATTGTTTTACCCGGACAGACTGAAATATGACGAAGAGAAGAAACGGTTCTTCCGGGAGAAAGTATTCCGTGCTTCTTTTCCCTTTCAGATGATAATCACTATCCAACAACTTGTACATCTATGTGGCAATGACATTCATCATGAGCTGACCGATACCAAAGTTGATGAAAGTTCACGGGAAATATTTCTCGAATTTCAAAAAGGATGGCTGGATAAAAATATGGAGATTGCATTTTACGAATATGCCAAAAGTGTAAAAATAACGGGAGATGCAGCAATCGTATTCTATATGAATGAAGGCAAGGTGTTCACCAAGAATCTCTCCTATTTTGATGGTGACACTCTTTATCCTCACTACGATTCCATAACCGGTCAAATGACACTGTTTGCCCGGCGATACAGCGACTATGACGAAGAGGGAAAGGAACTCATTTCTTGGGTGGAAGTGTGGGATAATAAAAAAAATGTACCGTTACCGGCAGGATAAAAGGGGAATAGCCGGAGCAATAAACAAAGTGAAACAGTATTTCGGTATTGAAGGATATACATTAGTGGAAGAACACGATCATGGATTTACCGAATGTCCGGTTGTATATTATCGGGACAAACACGGTGCCTGCTGGAGCTTTTCACAAGATAATATCGACAAGTACGAACTGGCTATTTCCCATTTGTGTCAAAACAATATGGCATACGCATTTCCAATCATGTTACTTAAAGGTGAAGATGTTGAGATTCAGGGAGATATGTATGGTGCGGTAAAAGCTATCACTATGGGGAAGGATGATGATGCAGGCTTTATGAATCGTCCCGAAGCATCACAATCATTTGAACTTCAAATTAATACATTACTTAAAATGATTTTTATGGGGAGTTTTGTTGTCATGCCTCCCGAAGTAAAGTCAGGAGATTTACCGGGTGTTGCTATCAAGCTGATCTATTCACCTTCTTTGGAAAAAGCCATGATTGACTGCAAGGAATTTGACGAATCAATAGACAAAATGAAACGGCTGTTCCTGCACGGATATGGAACAGAAAAAGGCCAACTTACCAAATTCCTCAATTTGAAAATTTTTTCGTGGGCAGTTCCATACGTCCACCAAAATGCAGCCGAATTGGTATCGAACTTGGTACAATTAGTCGGTGCCGGTATTTTATCAAAAGAAACCGGCTCGGAAGAATCCGGCTATGGAAAAAACAATGAATGGGATCGTATCATGCGTGAATATAAGGAACAGCAACAAGCTGACTTGCTATATCAACTGAAAATCAAGAAAAATGAAAATAAAGAGGGTAATGCAAAATGATCTGTACCAACGCGGAGCGCGAAAGCAATCCCGTACTCCGCGCTCTGAATCCAATGTAACTATACATTAGGAAAAGCCGCCTCTGCCTACATAAAATAGACAGAGGCTTTACTTTTTCAACAATTTGGTTGATAAGCTTGTGTTATAACAAGTCAGCTTCTACATTGCAAATGTAATGAATGAATTGAATATGACACTACTTTCGATACAATTTTTTATTATAAGGCTTTCGAGGATATTTCCGGTTAAGCTTCTTTTGCAGATCATCATTGATACTTTCATTCAGAAGGATTTTTAGAATTTAGCACCCGGACTTCTCCAGTAAGTTCCATAATAGTTTTAGATTGTGTCGCATTTTGTTTTGAAAGCTCAACATTGGCAATAGCCAGTTTGCTGCATTCTGATGCAAGATGATTGAGTTTCTTTGTGCTGATTAATGATAATCCAAACATAATATTCTGATATTTAGTATGTTAAATAATTATATTGCTGATACGGGAACGGCAAAGCATTTACAATGACCGTGATACGGTGGTAATTTGTCCCATTCCACATGAAATCCGACTTCATCGTCACAAATGTTACAAGGATAGGAGCTGCCACGCATGACAAAGAACCCTACGGCTCCACAGGCTTTAGCCTGCAATTCCCAATGCTTCATCCAACCCTCTGCCACAGCATACTCCGTCAAATCTGACAGTGCAGTCCAAGAGCTTACAGTACGTCCTACTCCAAAAGACTCCTGAACACCGAGTCTTGAAATAATCGGATAACCCTTTGAAATAGCTCTCTGTACATGCTCATTAAGCAATGGCGTTTTTACCGACTGCTGATAGATGAAAGTAATTTGTCTTTGGAAAGGTTCAGTAGTAATCCGGCGGCAATGGCCGTTTCAACCTCCTTTGAAAACCGGTCAACATATTCTCTTGCACGTTGTGTGAAGGTTTTGCCGTATGATTCTCGCGTTATACATGTTATGATTGCATCCTTATTATCCTCATGTGTCGCTACTGCCAAAGTATAAGTATAGTCTTCAATTATTTCAAGAAGGGATAAAATAATGGCATCCACTTCCTCCTGCAACTGTCTGTTTGCTGAAAAACGGAATAGTTCAGGGCTGATCTTGTACCGGTATGAAATATCTATAATTTGCTTTGCCGCCTCGATCATTACAATTTGAAGATTGGTACGCATGGATAGCTCCGCATCCAGACGTTGACGGAGGTATTCTTTGGCCTCTTCAATTTCCTTATCAGTCGGTACCCTCATTTTTATGTTCCTCCTTAATACCTTCCTTGATACTATTCATGTTTCTCTCTTCTTCCAGTATCTTGGCATCATCTTCCGGTGATACTGGTTGCTGCAAGCCTCGTAGCCGTTCGGTAAGATCAGAATAGCTTTTAAAAAACTCTTCCATAAACTTAACGTCAGGGGTTGCATTACTAATAAGGAAACATACTTTGATCCATGTTTCCAAATATTCACGAAGTTCCTTATTGTTGGTTAACTCCCGAATCCGGGAAAACATTCCGTTATCATCCCGAAAACGCATACTCCAAAAACCTGACACTGCCTTAATACTGATCCAGTCATGTTCACTACCATTATCCCTCGTAACAATAAAGTTACCTACCTGAATACCATTTGTTTTTTTTGCTCATAATCCTATTTTTAATTTACGTTCAAATCTATCTCCAAGATTAAAAAAAGTATTCCTTACCGTAAGAGTTTATACGTTCTTCATCCGATGATACTTTATTCATTTCATAAATCAAGCAACTATACCTATCATCATCAGGAAGAAGCCCTTTGCACTCTTCTCTGATATAAATATGATGCTTCCCATTTACCCAATAAAATTCAGAGAGAAATCCACCAAGAAGCATTTCAATCATTTTTTGGTGTCTGACAGACAATTCTCCTTGCACTGCTATATCCATTACAATGCTCTTACCTTCTATTGTCTTCAATTCACATGAATAGTTCAAGGCCCGAAGAATAGACATCAGCTCAACACTTAACTCTATGTGATTCATATTTTTCATACTTTTACTATTTCAAATTCATCTGCATGTTTCTTACCAATCCAATCCCGTTTCTGATTTTCAGTTGCACTTTCGTAGATTCTTCCTCGCTTAGACAAATGCCTTTTCCTAAAAATACCTTCTTCTCCAAGTTTGTCATAATCTCTTCTTGAAGGGGATAATCCCTTTGCCCTGCAAAAGAACAATCCCGTTTCCTTGTGTCTAAATTTTACTGCCATGCTTATTCCTCCCATGATTTTCGTCTTCTTCCTCAACGTAAATCCGTTTTAATTTGTCTGATACTTCTTCAAGCTCACGCTTCATTTGATTTACATGAAATCCAGCTGGCATAGGGATTTCCAATGCTCCCCCGTAGGTTATCTATTTTTTCAATAACCTCTGCAAATTCATCCGGTGCGATCATACTATTTGGTTCTTATTTTTAATTGTTTGATAATCTTCTCCACAGCGTCCAAGTCAAAAACAGTTGTTCTCTTCTCCATGTGGTACGTCCCCTCCAGTTTCTTCTCCCGGAACAAACGCTGGACTTGATAAATGCTCAATGACAAGCAGGCCGCAAGCCCTTCATGGGTATAAGCGTATCGTTTGCCATCTTGATAAACCGGTTTAGCGATCCTTTGCTTATAGTTACCCCGTAGGTCTTCCCGTTTCTCATAATAGAGTTTTTCCGTCAAGGCTGTTCCATACAAACCATACACCTGACCATTCGGGGTTCTTTTTTTACGATAACCGGCTTCCGAAAGAATACGTCCGAATACTGTCACATTCTCTTCTTTGGCATTATTGTCCCTACACCATTTGCAATATTTCCGGTACAGAATGGCCGAAGACATCCATTTGGGTTCAATATCGGCAATTTCCTCATAGCGGCACAGATAGTTCATTTGATACATGAACTTCATTACGGTACTACTTTCCGACTGATATTCATCCATGACATTTTCAAGCTCCTTACTGTCTGTCAACTTATAACCATTGGCGATAAAACGGTCACGTCCTTCCAATATCCAATTGAATATAGCTGGGTATTCGGCCTCCAAATCCCGTGACAGTTCTTTTTTTCTGCCGGGCTTTGGGTATCTCCACCTCAAAGGGAATAATGCAAATACGCCGCCTCATTCCATAGCTCCAGTCTTTCAAATACGGCATTTGGTTGGCATTTGCCATAAGCAGAGGAATATTGTAAGCAGTGAAGTTATCGCCATAGATAGGCCGGGCTTCGGTAGGTTCACCACTGATAAGGCTCTTCAACGTGTCACTATCCTTACCAAACTCTAACGCTTGTATTTCAGAACAGTAGTTCAACCGCTTGCCATTAATGAAAGCGATATTTTTTTTTTCTCTCATTTCCAGTAATCAATGCACCTATGCCGAAATTGCTGACATTCTCCCGGCCAAGTATGCCCATGATCGTTTCAAAGACTACACTTTTGCCATTGGAGCCGGAGCCACGAAGAACAAGCATAGTTTCCATTTTCGCCACACGCCGGTCAACAAAAATACTTCCAAGAAACTCCTGCAAAACTTTTTGCATGTTTTTGTCCGGCAAAACTTCATCCAGGAACATTCTCCAAAGAAAGACATGCTCTTCCGGCTTGTAGTCATAGGGAACACATGTAGTCTGTACCCAACGGCTGTTGAAAGAATGCGCACGGCGAGCACTCATATCAAACACACAGTTATTGAACACCACAATGGCATTATCAGGCTTCAAGGCTTTTCCTGCCACCACACGCTTACAGACTTTCAGTACACCCTCCACACGGGAATAATCACCATTGGGCATTTTGCATTTACGCATCAAGTCATATATCAGATTGCCAAAATCATCCCATGCCATCTCTTCATATATTCGGCCACTGAAATAGTAAGGCGTACCATTGAACTTACAAATCGAAGATCGTATAATGGCTGCACGCATCAAGTCCTGCACAGCGTCAACACGCGCTGCACTTTTGGACTCTTGTAAGGCGGCATCCAGTTTCTCGCCTTTCATAAGCCCGAGACCTCATTTAACAACTTCCTATACTTTCCCGACTCCATTTCAGTCTTTAAATTTACCAGTCCTTACCTGATTGATACAGTCAG
>ENA-OQBW01000047-OQBW01000047.1-human-gut-metagenome-genome-assembly--contig:-NODE-47-length-15098-cov-1.141807_pt1 | contig 15098 bp, 15 predicted proteins | sample MGYA00242752_ERZ504565 | MGnify/ENA primary metagenome ERZ504565 (study PRJEB26092, sample SAMD00036268) | human gut metagenome | host: Homo sapiens | study: EMG produced TPA metagenomics assembly of... | reverse complement strand
TTTTTATGTTTTTTTCTTTGTGGAACAAGACATCAGTCTTAAAGTCATTGTTCCAATTTTTTGATATTTTTGCTCATCATCATATATTTTTAAATTGATAAAAGATAATATTATCAACAATATAAGCATGGGAATAGCTATAGGTTCTGGTTTGTCATATATGCAAAGTTGAACTTGGTCATCAAATAGAGTCAACAAAATAGAAACAAAAAGCAACACATAAGAAAATTGACATACCGTAACAACTACAAAAGAACGGTCAGGAAATCCCTTTGACGGTACAGTAGTCCAAAATCCAATAAAATATATTATCGAAAAATGAAACTCCATTTTTTTTCTTTGAAAGAGGATGTATTACGTTTTATATTCATTGTGTTATGGTATCATTTTCCTTGTCTTAATATATGTTTTTTATGATTGGGCCTGACTCTCATTGGTTCACAATAATAAGGACGTTCAACTCTTGTTGCATCTGCGGGAGTAATAGTGCCATGTATTTTCTTCATAACTTGGTGGGGGAAATATATGGACGTTTTGAGACACTGGTTATGAACCACAAAATACCAAGAGCAATTCCAACTGGAGGGAAATAAGAACCGATAATATAAATGCCCGTGTTCACTCCCATATTTAATGCCGCCTCGGAAAAAGTCTGTTTACCAGAAATCCATAACGCTGTATCAATAACAAGCCCTGCAATATAGATTTTCCTACCTACACCTTTCGCAACTTCACCTTTTGTTGTATATACTCTATTGGGATTACGAACCAAAGTACCTTGTCTGTTTATCTGAATATACTTTTCTCCAATGACAATAGGTTTTTGGGATAATTGCTCAAAAGAATTTGCAATACCATATAAAGACAAAGCAGTAGTTCCCTTGTCTATCAGCCCCTCTAATGGTTGCAATCCACTTTCGATATTTTTTCTCATCCTTTATCACTACCAATTCATAGAAAGGTGTGGAAAATGATTCAGTAGATGTGGTATCAGATGATATGACATAGCGAGACCGCCAAAATACACACCCTAAACCTTCAACATAACCATTATGTAATTGTCGATTTTGGCACATTGCCTCAAATTGCTGCAAAGTAATTTCCATTTCAGACCTTTTTTTATTATATGAACGAGAAATATTTGTCTAAAGTGGCAAATATACAACTCGTTAATGTTTTACTTATTCTTGATGATATTTACCGTCCAGTATTGTACCTTCAGAGCAACCAATCCTTAGACTGGCAAGCTGCATAATAATGCTTTTTCTGTGAATATACGGTATAGCATGAGACTAAAAGAGTATGGCTCCTTTGGCTTAACCCTCGTTCACTTGTACATTAAAGTGTGCAAGAGCTTGTCCGATTTCGCCGCGCTATTGAGGATACTCATCTGATTACGGACACCTACTTCTTATCCGATACTCTTTCTTTTCTTTATTCATATAAGTGAATAAATGATTTACAGATGGACATACATTATGCCCATCTGTAAATTCAAAATTATCCAATTTATTCTTGACGATATGCGCTTTCCCAAATAGCATCTTCCGGATTATCGCCTTTATGACCGGCAAGCTGTATCACGAAGCTTTTTGCCGGGAAATACGGTGTGACGTGGATATCAAGAAGCACATGGTCTTTCTGATTCGGGTCTTGTTCAATCTTCATAACCTTGAAGCGTTCGATGAGTTTGTTCGGTCCCATTACACTATCGAGGAATTTCACAACCTGACCACGTAAATCAGCTTCCGTGCGAGTAGTCCAATTCTCAAATGCCCGACGGTTCAGGAAGTCAATCAGCACTTTCGTTATATAGTCGAATACACGAACTACGGAGTAGGTCTGCAAGCCAAGGTTATCTCCATTAAATAATGTCTTGGCAGAGAAAGCCATAACCTTGCTGTACTCGTTCACCATCGGCACAAGACCCATACGTTCAAGTTCGGAAATCTCACTCTTGCGAAGGTCGAAGCGTACACTTTCTACTTCATTAAGTCCACCAAATTTCTTACCGGCTACTACCTGAGACATTAAGGTTTTGTATATTTTCCCGGCAAGTGAAGAAGATGGCGGAATATAAAGGTTTTCTTCTTCTCCAACGCTTTCCTCTCTTTGACGACCAAGCAACCAGTTACAGGTCATTATAGTATTCGATTTGAATACATCTCCACCCGTATGATTGGCATTGAAGAATATATCTACTACATCGTCCGGAGTTTCAAGGTTTTGGAAGTCTGTAACAAGAAAAGCCTTGTTCTCGTATGCAATCTTGGACCACTTGTCCAAAATGGCATTTGAACCTATATATCCGGGAACGACAAGCAACGAGTAGTTGCGACGCAGGTCAAGACGGTCAAAATTCTGTTTGAGTTCATTGCTGATGTGGTCAGCAAAAATGGTATTGTCCAAATCCTGAAGCTGCTCCATGGTCGCATTGACAATGGTGACATTCTTCACCTTATCACTTTCCGTGTTCTTATAAAAGAGCGCAATAGTGCGGTATGCGCTTTCGAGTTCCCGTGTTCTGGCAAGAGCATTCTTCAAGTTATGATTAAGAAGGTTCTCGGCATTTTCTGCGGTTTCCTTGGCCTTGTCCCGCATTTGTTCGGCAGTGTCATTCTCACGCAGGAGTTTGAGCCATACGCTTAAGCGATTCACCAAGGCCTTACGTTCATTTTCCCACTGTTCATCCGTGAGGAAGATGTTGCGACGGGCCTTTCGTGCCGGATTAAGATTGGAATATCCATCTATGATATTTTCAAGAAAAGCGAAGCCACCAAATTCTTTGAGCTTGTCTATTGCCGATGCAGATGACTTTTGCGCCTGTTGTGATACGACTTTCTGTGAGGTTGTCGTACTGGCTGTCTGTTGTTGAGTTTCCTGCTTCATCTTAGTAAAAGATTAAAGTTCTACTTTCTTTTGATTTGCCAGAATCTCCTCGATTGATGATTCAATCACGTCCATAATGGCATTTTTGACTTCCGGGTTTTCAAGTGCTTTCTGTAAAGCGCGGTTGGAAGTAAGCTGGCGAGTTATTCGGACACCCTGCTCTTTCTCAATATCAAGTTTACTCAAGAAATCACTTTTCTCTTTAATCTTCTTAGCCCCGAAGTCTCCGAGTCCGGTGAATGTCATGATTTCCTTGATTTCATTACCTTCCGCATCCACGTGGCGCAAGTCAACTGTTGGTTCAAAACGTTGGAACACATCTTCAATGGTTTCCAAACCATACACACTTTCCGGAGCCGCAGGAGCTTCATCTGTCAGCTTTTGAACTATCAAAGTTCGGTTGGAGGGGATTTCCGCGATGGATTCGTTCGCATCGACTTTTACTTCGTTGCCTCCAATTCCATAATTGTAGATTGCCATAGCATTTACTTTTTTAATATCATACTTTTTTTTATAGCTCTCTCTTGGTTTTATGACCGTGCGTAATATATGAATTATTTCTGAAACCGTCAAATTTTTAGGGGTATTTTATTGGCATCTAATGAGGAAAATAGTATATTTGCGAAATAGAATAAAGAAAAGAATAGTATGACTTACCTGAAAATGCCATTACAATTGCAATCGGCTGTCGCCAAGAAATTGCAAAGGTGTTCCTATCAGGAATCGATAGCCCAACACATCATGCTACTGATTCTTTCTCATCATGGGGAAGTTATCGGGCGAGAAGACTTTGGTTCCATGATATGGGACCTTGAGTTCAACCAACTTGTGAAAATCAGCGATTGGGAGGAAGGAGTGAAGAACTCCTTAATAAAAACGATAGAGAAATATGAAAAGAGGTTACGGAATGTAGATGTGAACGTCACTCTTTTGGAAATAGAAGAAGAAAATATAGATAAGGTATCTCATATCCGAAGAAAGGCACAAATAACCGTGACCGGAACAATGGATAGAACCAACGAGAAATTCAATTTCAATACCTCATTATATATAAGCCCTTTATCACAATAATCGAACTATGGCAGACAAGAAACAAATTGCAATAAAGGAACGAATATTAAAGCAGGCTATGGAGTTCTGGGGTGTATCCGATATACGCGATATGGACCCCGTGATAGATTTGCTGCTTGAAGTTTTTGCCCATGAGTCCAACAAACTGCATCAAGAAATAGAGCAGTCCGACTCACGGATACTTCACCGTCTGTCCAGAATACTCATAGGAAACAAATGGTCGCTGCCAAAGCCGGCCCATGCGCTTATGACTATTACCCCCAATCATGGGGAATGTTGCGAGCTTGATGCCGAAGATCATTTTTATGCAGAGAAGAACATATTTGGCAAAGGTGATATTCAAGTCTTTATAACCCCTTTGTTTTCCTATAAACTGGTTGACGCAAAAGTCAGAGCAATCGCATATAACGATAGCATAAGGCATTCAACCGATGGCTTTAGCACTCCAACACGCTTCCTTGACCCTAAAAACCGGATAGCGGATTATTGCGTCTGGGTCGGGATGGATGTGTCTAAAGAAGTCCTGCAAAAAATGGACTCTGTAATGTTTTGCATCAAGCCTTCCGACACGGGGCTGCTTCCGTTTATGAATATGGCTTTCTTCTATGACTGCACTGGAAACCTGCTGAATGCAAAAACAGGCCTTCATGTTGAAGATCCATATAGTAATGCACACTACTTTGATGAAATCCGAGATTTTTATAGTGACCTATATTTTAATGTGAATATAAGAAACGCTTCCAAAGAGAAACATACCTACCGAGAAATGTTTCCCGGTTATGCGTCCGACTGTGAGATCCCGGATGACTCTGAGAGTCTCTTTTGGGTCAAGATAGCCTTTCCGGAAATATTCACGAAAGAAAGTCTTGAAAATCTGGAAGTATATTTGAACACATTTCCGGTTGTAAACAGACAAATCGTTTACAAACAGCATAATTTCCGTTCCACCGGACGGATTATCCCCCTGAAATGTCCGAGCCGTACACAATTCTTGAACATACGCTCGTTCCAAGACAACAAAGGCCGGGAATATGTAAACCGGCTGAACCAGTATGAAGAAAATCCAACAGGTATATTCAGCCTGTATTTTGGCGACCTTGAACGATTTGATTCGGACAGTGCCCGCTCATTAATTTCAAAAGTATTACAATTAATGAAAGAAGACGGGAGTGCTTTCGCTTCAATGAATCCGGATGCACTTTCGACGCAGCTCAAAGAGTTGTTCAACAAGATAAATGATATAGAGAGAGGATTGGAGGCCACACTAAAAGGAGATAACAAAATAAAAGCCTTTGTTTTAAGTGTCCCCCAAAAAGATGCGACCAATGCCGAGATAAAATATTGGGTAACTTCCGGATCTCTGGCGAACGGTTTCAACGAACGCACACTGATACAACAATTCAACATAGAAAAATATGATGCTTCGGGCATCATGTTGCGCACTTGTATGCAAGGAGGAACAACGCATGATGGCGAACAGGAACTTATAAATAGTTTAAGGTACGGTCTGTTGTCCCGGGAACGGATTATATCTAAAGAAGACATCAAAAGCTACCTGTTGCACAAGCTGGGAAAATATGTTGAATCAGTCGAAGTCGGCAATGGCGTGGCTATATCTCCTGACAGCAAAAAAGGATTAATCAGAGTGACAGAGATCAAGATAAAACTTGGACAATTTGATAAAGATGAAATTCCCAATCTGGAAGAATTGGCCCATTATCTTGAAAAAGATTTGACTGAACGCTCTGTATGTAATTCAAACTATAAAATCAAATTCGTATGAATGATAGCAATTATAGTCCAAGTTTGGTGTCTGCCCTTAAGATAGCAAGAGGAATGGCACTTCAAGACAAGCATAACACGTTCGGCGTGTCACATCTTGTCATGGCCATGTTTGCAGAAAACACGGGCCTAAAAGAAATTTTATCCTCGATGCAGAAGGATGTCGGCTACATAATGGAATGGTTTGACACCCATCGCGAAATGTATAGGTCCAGTGGCACTTCCACAGAAGAAGTGGAACCTGACGAAGAACTGTCGAAAGTCTTGGATGAGTCCGAACGGTCTAAAAATTAAATTAGGAGCGGATTCCATAGACTCCATCTGTGTGTTTACCGCCATATTACGTGAAGGTGTCGTGTATTCGCATCAGCAGATAGAGATGCTGGATATTTCGGAAAATGACATATTGTCCCACTACAATGCCCTTACCCCGTTGTATTCTTATCAGGGAGAGGAAATGCAGATAACAGCAAGCGTTCCTTATGCCGACAACCTGAAAAACCAAGAAACCATCAATGCCGGTGGCTTCGTCGTCGGTAGGGAAAAAGAGGTCCGTACTATTTTAGAATGCCTCGAACGATCAGAGAACAAGGGGATACTGATTGTCGGTGAATCCGGTATCGGAAAGAGTTCCATCATCAACGCCTTTGTCAAAGATATTTGTGAGAATGAAGACGAGATGTTAAAGCAAATATCTATTGTCGGACTCAATACGGCAAAATTGCTCGCATCAACCTCGTCTGAAACGGAGATAGCACAAAAAAGTTGTCAATCTGATGCACAAGCTCAACCAATTGGAACAAGCTGTGCTGGTGATTGATGATTTACAGGTTCTTTTGGAGAACAGCGCATCAGGCAAGGCATCCACGCTTGTCAACATATTAAGTGCGCAAATCAGCGAGGGAGCCGCAAATCTTGTTCTCACACTCACGAACGACTCTTACCGGAAGAACATCGAAAAACATCCGATAGAAGGGCGTCTTGACATCATAAAGATTGAAGAACTGGATACGACTACACTGGAAAATGCCATACAATTACATAAAAAAAGGATTGAAAACTATTACGAGCTGAGAATCTCAGATGCGTGTATTAAAGACTCAATCGCACTCTCCAAACGATATTTTAAGGAGCGAAGCCTGCCATCTGCCGCCATCGACCTGCTTGACCGAACCGCCGCTGCCGTCCGACTATGCAATAAGAACGCACGAGCCAGTATATCTGATTTGGAAACGGATTTTGAGAAAATAAGGAGTCTCGACGAAAAAATATCTGAAGGACCACTGTACTTGCTGTACCGCTCTGTGTTCAGCAAAATCAGTGTCGTGTTGACTACCAAACTGTCAGACAACTATGTGTGGGACAAAGAAGATGACATTACGATAAAAGCAGGACGTTTGTCGGGCATCATCAAAGAGCTAAAGATGCTATCCGACCAGTCCATTGAAGAGATACGCTCTTCGGAAATAGAAGCGATTGTAGCGGAATGCACCAATATACCTATCGGAAAGATACAAGCCCGCGAGAAGGACCGGCTTTTGAGCATCGAGAGCAAATTGCAAGAGCGGGTCAAAGGACAGGACCGGGCTATTACGACTTTATCAGATGCCATTATAGAATCACGCAGCGGACTGAGCGACCCCAAGAAGCCTATAGGTTCATTCTTCTTCCTTGGTCCTACCGGAACGGGAAAAACAGAACTCACAAAATCACTGGCCGAGTTATTGTTTGATGACGAATCAGCCATGATCAGATTTGACATGTCCGAGTTCAAGGAAGAACATTCGGCTGCATTACTGTATGGTGCACCTCCGGGATATGTAGGATATGAGGAAGGCGGTCTGCTGGTCACTCAAATCAGGCAGAAACCTTATTCGGTAGTATTGTTCGATGAGATTGAGAAAGCCCATAGCAGTGTTTATGATGTTTTCCTGCAAATGATGGATGAAGGCAAAATACATGATAAACTGGGCCGGGAAGGAGATTTCTCTAATTCCATAATCATTTTCACTTCCAATATCGGAAGCCAGTGGATTGTGGAACAAATACAATCCGGGCATACTCCTGATTCCGGAAAGCTCATCGAGGTTATGGCACAGTATTTCCGACCTGAGTTTTTGGGACGTCTTACCGAGGTGGTTCCGTTTGCTCCAATAGATGAAAATGTCGCCAAACAGATATTCAACCTCCATTTTGGAAGATTGCAAGAACAACTGATGAAACAGAAAAACATCCAGTTGAATTTGTCGGATGAAGCATTGCAACATCTGGCAAACAAAGGGTATTCTCCAAAATACGGCGCACGTCCGATTGCAGGAGTCATAAGAACTTATATCAAGAAGTCCGTATCTCGTCTGATTGTCTCTGAGCAAATCAGGCCGGGTGACAACATCGTCATAAACTATCGAAACGGAGAACTGATATGGGAACAATGTTAGCGCAAAAGAAACCCTTGGAAAGCATCCAACGAAGTCAGGCAATAAATTTCGTCGCAGAAATCTTTTATGATGAACTCCAATTTATTCTTGACCGGCGGCTGTTGGACCATACTATGGTTAATTGCCATGGTATGAACAGTCGTGTGAAATCCAGAGATGTATTAAGCGTTTCGGAACAGCATGTCGCAACGACAAATGCCGGCAAAGAATATATATTGCTGAATCTGGCAAGAAACAGCATCTACCATCAATTGCCGGAATTACTATTTCATCCCTTGGTGCTTAGCACACCGGGCATGAGCAATAAGGAGATAGTCGAAGCCATCCGAGCCAATGAAAAACAGGACAAAGAGCTGATTCAATTCTTTGCACCCTTTGATACTGAATTTTTCAAAGAAAAGGTCCGTATCAATAACCGCCATCTGAATTTCTTTTCCGACCCGGACTCCAAGAAGAACTTCATCAAGATGATTGAAGTAATGGAAAATATCGAGCTATCCATTACTCCCCATCAGAAATATAAGCTGTTCCTATTCCTCTGCAATGCAGAACGGTATAAAGAGAACCTGCCCGCTATCGAGCAACTGTTCCTTATCGTTTTGGGATTGAAGGTGAAACTGCGACTGGAAGTCCATGAGATTGATGAAACGGTTTACCTTTCAGTCGGTTCCGGATGTATCGGACAGACATTAGGTCTTAATGGTCTAATGATAAGTGAAACCGATGATTTGACGGCGACAATCATCCTTGATACTCCGACAGATGACTATGAGGAGGTAAAAAACGCATCTATCCAATGTCCGCCGGATACTTGAATTTTTCATCCTTTCAACAAGAAATATCGAAGTTGATTATCTGGTATGTGGAGAAACGGATTTTATACTCGGAGAAAACCGATTAGGATATAATATGAACTTATGAAAAATCTAATAATATGAAGATATTGCTATATTTCTTTGCACGTTATTTATTGGCTCCATTATTTGTAGCCGTGATGATATTTGTCTTGACCGGAATAAAAAACGATCAAGAGCAAACTTAGCCTGAAGAAATTAATCATATTCATTCTTCTGGCTTCCATTGCCGTCGCTTTACCCTGCCTGTTCGGTTTCCTAAAAAATGAATACGTCTGGGGAGGCTTGACATTCACGATACTGTCCTATATCCTCCTTGGGGCGTTGTTCTGCAAACTGTCAACCTCCGATTTGTTCGGAGCAATCGGTATTGGCAGTTCCCGAACAGCGGTCATTCTCACTCTAACCACGATATGCGCTTTAGGCGGATGGTGCTACTATCTGCTGTTTGAACTGATAAGCAAGCTGCCTTATTCGCTATGGAACACAACAAATATCCTGTGGTTTGCAATCCCGTATCTGATTATGTACAGCAGAACCCTGTTCCTGGACATCCCGCATCCGATATACACCCCATGGGAATTGAGCTATGGAACCTTTGACCGGAAATATTGGGACAACATAGACAACTTCGGTTTCCGAACGGTCAAAGTCAAGATTAAACGGAATATAAAAGACCCGACATACGCTTCGCTGGTTGTCCGACTGCCCAATGAAATATCTCTTGGAAACTGGTTCAATTGGGTTATCGAAGACCAAAACAGGCGTTTCCCCCAAAACAAGATTGAAACAGAAAAGGAAGATATGCAAATCGGATGGATGTTCTATACCTCAAAATGGTTTAACTTCCCGTTGTTCATAAGAATACTTGACCCCACTCTGACCAGTGAGGGCAATAAGATTAAGAATAACCAAACGATATATATCCGGCGAGTACAAGTAGAAACAAAAACATCATAATATATGAAAACACTAACATATTTGCCTGTAAACTGGGTCAATGGTCTGAAGCTGACCAGCAAGCATTTCTTTGCAAACCAGTATAGCCAAACGGAAGCTCTCAACCGCGAAGCAGGAAGGAGCTTGACCAGTTATAACTATGGCCTTGGAGAGGTTCTTGAAGGGATAGGTGACAATCTTGAAATTGAGATTTCAGGTGATACCATGTCCACTCTCTGTGTCCGCCTGAAAAGTTGTAACGCAATCACCAAAGGCGGTCTGCCCATCGTTTATTACGACGGTTTATACGGGGATGAGAAACCCAGTGCAACCATTTCAGAATCCGGCCTGCAAGCCGAAGACAGCGAGTATATGGTACTAATATCCGTAGATCCGTATCACTTGATACCTGTCGGTGAACCGGACCCGGAAGAGGTGCCTTTGCATCACCCGTATGTCTTGCCGAGCATAAAACTCCATATCGTCCCCAAGAACCAAGTCAACAAATCGTTCTACAGCCAGAATTTTTTGCTGGTGGCAGAGGTATGCAGACAAGGGAATACCTATAAAATCAATCATCAATATATTCCGCCGGTACAACATTCCGCTTGCCACGATGGGATTAAAACATTCATTTCCCAATTGGCACGTACCCTACAGTCTATAAAAGAAGACGTGAAACTCATTTACAGCAGGAATGTTGCCGACAAGCGTAGAGATACGCTTGCCAACAACACATTTGAGCTGTGTAAGGCTTTCTCTGCCTTTTACAACTCAAGAATCTTCTTTATCGAGCAAATTGCCTTAGAGCAACCGCCGATATATCTTGTGCAGGCCGTGAACGAACTTGCAAACGGTCTGAACTCCGCTCTTCAAAGTCTTTCCGAAACGGAAAGAGAACAATTGCTCCAATACTTCTATGAGTGGACCAATGTCACGCCCTCTGAATTTATCACGAAGATAGAGAGCGTAACCAAACTTATGTATGACCATACCAATATAAACCAATCATTGCAGACGGCAGGGGCACTTGTGACACTGCTCAGCAATATGTTCCACAAAATGAGTGAACTGGAATACATCGGAATGGTTCGTGAGAATATTATAGTAGGAGACGAAAGTCACGAAACAATAGAAGCTCAAAAGAAACGGTCATGGTCGTTTATAGGTTGAGCGATTAAATCATAGCAAATATGGAAGCAGAAAACAAAAAAAGCTCGTTTGAAAGCGAAACTCCGATTTACTTTGGTATTCGCTATCGCACTGATTGTTACCACAACCGGAGGTGTCGTAACGATTGTGACTGCACAAAAGGGAATATCCCTTCTTGAAAGCAAGAAGGCCGAATATGACAATGTGTTCAAGAAACAGGCAGAACTTAACTTCCAGATAGAAGAATTGTTCCGGGACCTGAACAATCTGAAGACCAAGCGGCGAAATTCGAGTGAACACAAGCATATGCAAAAACTGATAACCAAAAAAACGGTTATTGATGGAAAATGACATTGCGATGCAGGCCGATAAAAGCAAGTACGAAGTGTATAAAGCCATGCTTGAACAGATTCGTGTCATCCAGTCATCCATGGATGACCTTGACCGCGAAAGCAAACAGCGTGAAAGCAACATGGAGCAACTTGAAAAGTGTAGAATCAAATATCAGGAATTAACCAAGAATAAACTGACGAAGCCATGACAAAAGACGAAGTGCTATGGGGAAACATCCGTTTTCTCCTGCTGCTGATTTTCTCAGTAGCCGCAATTTATATCATACTTTGCCGGTATATACTCAACGTACCGACAGAGGACAGTTCGGAACTGATAAACGACATCAACCATTCCGAGCGCATTTTTGAAATCCAGCATACACATATGCAGCAAGCGCAGAACATCTGGAATGAAATCGACTCTTTGGACTTCAACATCCATCAGGTACAAAAGATGGACGAAGTGAAGGATGGGATTTACCAATTGCAGCATATATACAAGGAAAATAATATGAATACGAAATTCCTTTTCGGCGTGTTGTCCTCCAGAGTGCTTAAATGCCAATTCGACATCAAAGAGGAATTGAACAGTCTGGTACACAACAATGCACTGATTGAGCGGGATTTGGAAGAATGTAAAGCCAATTTATAAAACATTCGCGATGGATAATAAGAAAACTATAACAATCATCATATTGGGACTGGTTGCCATGGCAGGTATCCTTTTGTTCTTGTTCCTGCCTTCGAAGTCGCACCTTGCCAATATTGACTTTTATGTGTATGACACCAATGATAATTTTCATTATGAGGTCAATGAGCGGTTGGAGCTGTTAGTCAACGATACGGCGGCGATTAAAGGCAAGCAGCTCATTTGGGAAATGGGAAACGGCGATACACTGATGAGAAATACGGATGTGTCATACACTTATCGTAAGGCCGGCAAATATCTTATTACTTTGAAAATAGACGGAAAACACTCCGTAAACAAGTATATCAAGGTTATCTCAGGACTGGAGCATGAGCCATTGATTCCATACCCCGTATAAATGGAGTGTCAGAGGGTTATCAAGGCGAAGAGCTGGTCTTTTCGGCAGAAGGCTATGGCATGGACACATGGCTATGGGAATTTGGCGAAAGCGGTACTGTGGACGCATACGAGCAGCAAGTCGTATATTCGTATGATATTCCGGGAGAATACACCATCTCATTACAAACCAATACGACGAAATATCCGGTAAAGCACCGTATAACCATTCTCCCACGCTTTGAAAAAGCAGAGGAACTGGTCACGGTAGATTCGTTGGCACTGGTACAGAATGATATAAAAAAAACACCTGCAAGCCATAGCTGACGCCAAAGTCTCACAAAAGTCGGTCTATTACGAACATACAAATTATATCCGTAAAAAATATTTTGCATTGATGCAGACCAGGTAGTGGTCATCATCAATGATGAAAAATACAATGACTTCAACGGCTATTGCCAAGGACTGCATTTTCTTGAGAGCAACAGGAAAAAGCGTGTGAGTATTGATGATGTGAAGATTGACGATTTGAATTGCGTCAAGTCCATCCATGTGACACAAAGTTATATTGAAAAATGAAACAACTGAATCTCATACGAAATCTGTTTTCTGTGGCCGTGATGATGACTCTTGCGTGCAACGTATCTGCCCAAGTGTCCATCCGCGACAGGATACAAATAATGGATAGGGATATATTCAATTATCCGGAATCCACGGAAGCACCTGTCAAAACAAAGAAAAGCAAGACAAACAGAATTGTCTATTCGGACAGGACCGGAAATCAAAGTTATGAAGACCCGTATTTCCAGCGTAAGCGGTCTTCACACGGGATTGGTACACCCTATTACATAGTAGGTGAAAAGAACGGAACCTACAACTCGTTCAGGCCGACCCTGACATTACAGGCAAGCCCAAGTCGATTATAGGTTTCCTGTATAACAGCAAGAGGCACTTTAAAGAACCCCGTAAAGTCAATTATGCCGGATGGATACCATCGGAAAATATACTGATGTACGACCATGCCTATATCAATCCCCGCAACAACCAGCCAATAAGGTACCGTATAGGCATAAACAGCATTAACAAGCTGTTCGATATCCATCAATTCTTCAATGGAGATACCCTGAAAATATACGGAGAGCCGTTTCTGAAAACAACAACGGATGCGGTAGTTGTCAGCGGAGAGGTTGTTTACCTATATAAGCTGGACAAGAGCGGCAAATCCGCATTGATTTCCAATGCACCCGCATTGTCAGACAGTACCAAACGCTTCTTAGGATGGATTCCCGCTGACCTTCTTGCAGAAGTCGGCCAGAATGAAGTGTATCATGTTGATTATTCACGATACCGTGATTCTTTGTTATGTGCCGTCAACCTGATGTATCCCGATACGTTGGCACTACATAATGCGAATATTCAGGGTACGATATTGTTCAACTTGGATGGAAATCCGGCAGGGCCTATAACGGACGGGAATATCCGGCTGAACTATCCTCTATCCGTCTGGGACAAGAACTGGAATAAGATTATCAATATCAAAGGTGGAGACATCATGGTTTCCGATGTCCGAAAGATGGAAGCGGAAAACAAAAAACGTGAACATACATGTACTGTTCAATGATGCCGACCTACCTTATCTATCCCCATATATCAATGTACTACAGAACCTAAAGCTGAAAATGAAGCCCGGATATGACTACACATTTTCGGCAACTTGCATATCCTTCAACGGAGAAAACAGACATTTGGCCCCCACCAAGGACTTTTCAGCCTGGCTCGACTATATCAAACAATCCATTTCTTCCAAGCGAAAGAACGAGCAAGAGGAACAATCATCGTTTTACGGTTTTGGCGGGGCTATCAAACAAATCTCCTGCTATGATAACGAAAGCCGTTTCAGCAACAATGTATTCATCATTTTAGGGTCAAAGCAAACTTTATCCTTGCACGAACAACAACTCTCGTGGCTGGCAACCCAACCGGCAAGGCTTCTGTTTGCCCAGATAGACAGAGCGTCAGGTACTGCGTATCAGGACTTCCTATTGCAGGCCAAATCCATTCTGGACAGCCATTCTACGAAATACATAGACCATATATCCAATTATATCGCAGACAACAGACTGGTAAAGACGGAACTGTTCAAGAACATAGAAGTTACGGATGCCAACTTATACCTGTATGATGCCCCATACAACAGCCTTACGGTAGGAGGAATCTTGTTCCCTAAAGGTCGAAACAGGCTGGAAAGCAACGCTTTGGAAACAGCCTTGGATTCCGTGTTTCAGCAATCTTTCGAGACGGACAGCCTACTGTTGTACTCGCTTAAAGATTATGAGCGAAATATAGGTGTCTTAAGAAGCCGTCCCACATCCGAATTGACGCATATATTCTATCATACGGAAAATCCTGACAGTACGAGCCTTGACGATATAGATAGAAATAGCGTGAATGACACCTACTATATAAAGGCCTCCGTAGCGGACAGTATAATGAACGGGTACGAATATGGGTATCTACTCGATGACAGGGAAGTGATGGGACTGCTGCAAAGCTACAGGGGACTGCTCCCGGAGTTTTCAGATAACATAGGGAAAAAAGGAGTTAAGAGTGCTTCGCA
>ENA-OQBW01000046-OQBW01000046.1-human-gut-metagenome-genome-assembly--contig:-NODE-46-length-15534-cov-0.815733_pt1 | contig 15534 bp, 16 predicted proteins | sample MGYA00242752_ERZ504565 | MGnify/ENA primary metagenome ERZ504565 (study PRJEB26092, sample SAMD00036268) | human gut metagenome | host: Homo sapiens | study: EMG produced TPA metagenomics assembly of... | reverse complement strand
CCCAAAGAACTGCATCGTATTGACAAAATTTTGTAGAACAGTTGAAACAAAGAGACTTTATAAAAATGGAGAGTATCATTGACATACTGCACAAGGGAGGATACTCTTGTGTTATGAAGAACCGGGAGGAAGTCCGTACTTTCACCCAACGGGGGAGTAGCGGATTTGTATGATTTGTACCAGGCAGATTCTGCATTTATGAAGGGGGCTGCCATTGCCGATAAGGTTATAGGGAAAGGTGCCGCTGCTTTGATGGTACTGGGAGGCTTTAAAACGGTCTATGCCGATATAATCAGCACTCCTGCGCTGGCATTGCTGTGCGAAGCAGGAATTGAAACGACTTTTGCCCAAGAGGTTCCCCATATCATTAACCGTGACAAGACCGGCTGGTGCCCGTTGGAGACGGCTTGCATGGAGCTGAATACGGTAGAGGAGATGTATCCGGTGATTCAGAATTTTATATCAAGAATCAGGGCAAAATAGCAACAGCCTGCTCTCTTTCCCTGATTACCTGATGCCTTTCTCTTCCAGCATCTTGAAGTCTTCCTTGAGCATACCGACATCATCCAGTGTGCGGGCTTCATTGTGGTCGTTCAGATAGACTCTGGGTCTTTCGATAAACAGAGCGCTGGTGACAGATAAAGAGTCATTCCGGTATGGGGTCTCCACTCCACCTATTTCCAGCATTGTCTGGAAGAATGAGGCACTGGAAGATACATTCTTCTGCCTATTGGCTTGTGCGGCCTCCAATAACGATGGGTATCTCTGCCGGTAGTTTTCGGACATCCAAATAAAGAATGGCACATGTATCTGATAATAGGAAGGTACCGGTGAAGCATGCAGAAAGAGATGCCGGTTGTCATCGAAAATATCTTCTCCATGGTCTGAAGTGTATATCAGGGCAGAATTGACATGTTGTTCTTGAAGCATATCTATCAGACGAACCAGAAAATTATCCGTGTAGCGGATAGAATTGTCATAGGCATTGATCAGGTTGTCTTTGTATTTCACTTCCGCATCAACGGGCATGTCCGGCAGGAAGAAAGCCTGCTCTGCCGGATAGCGCTCTTTATAATTAAAATGAGAACCGTAAGTGTGGAGAACTATAAATTGCCTGGAAACTCCTTTGCCCAGTTCTTTTGCTACCAGTTTCAACAGTTCGTCATCAGAGGGGTTGTAATTGGAATCCCCCACATCTTCTTTAATGAAATCATACGTGTCGGCTTCTTTGCCGAAGAAGTCTATAAATGAGTGGTTATAGCGCTGGTTCGAGAAAAAGGCGGTCTGGTAACCGGCTTCCTTGAATGCTGTGATAATCCCTTTTTGATAATAGATGGAATCAAAACTGGAAGCACTGACCGGTGACAGCAACATCGGAACACTCTTGTGGGTAGTGTTTGATTCTGTCAGCACATGGCTGAAAGCTGTCAGTCCGCCAATGCCCGACAGTCCCGGGTTAGTCTCCCGTTCGTAGCCGTACAAAGCCCAGTTGCATGCCCGTGAGGTTTCTCCCACCACCATTACATATACTTCCCTTTCATCAGCCTGATGAGTACTTCTAGCATGAAAGGTAAAATCTTTAGAGGTCTTGTGATAATTCCGCGTCTGGGCCGTCCGTTGAAAAGCAAGTGCTATGTTGTAGCATACGTTGGCAGGATACAGTTCGGATTTCGGCTCATACCGGTCATCTGTCAAATAAGCAGTGCCTAAGGATAATATTCCGGCAGACAACACATACAGAGTGCGACGGCGAGCTTGCCGGATGAATGCTTCGGACAGTCTGCGTTTGTGTACAATGGATATGGTTGCCAGAATTAATGCAGGTATATAGAGCACTACCACAATAACGATGGCAGGTATCAGATTGTCCAGCAGTTCCAGCGCCTCGCTCGAATTGGTTGTCACCAGATTCAGAAACATATCCACTGCGATAATGGACTGACCGAAAAGATACAGCAATACAAGCTGGAAGGCTCCGAAGAAGATGAACGGAAATAGCAGCCAGAATGTCCTGCCACAGTTTCTCGACCAAGCCATTACAGCATAATATATAGAAAGGGGTAGCAGGATATTACATATCTTTGCCGTCCATGATATGGGTTCTGTAAAGCATAGCACTACATTGGGCACTATCAGAATGACCAGAAACAGATAGAACAAATGTTCCTGATTGTCGAACCATTTTTTTATGTCTCTAAAAAGCTTCATTGATATTGAATATAAATCCGGTCTGGTGTTTGCCAAAACCTAAATCCAAACGTACGTTTACTCTCTTTTTGAACTCCCAGCGGTAGCCGAAACCATAATTAGGAAGAATATGCCTGGCCTCCAATTCCGAGAAATTCGGGAATATGGTTCCCGCCCCTACCCATACGGCAACTCCATTTCGCTTCCATACATGTTGGCGTAGTTCCAGCTGGACATCCATTGCACACTTGTCACGGTAGCGCCCCTCATAATAGCCACGCATAGAATAGGAACTTCCCAATGTTGCCATCAGTCCCCAGGGCGGATTTCCGTAGTTCAGCAGAGTATGGAACTGGCCTGCCAACACCCACCTTCCACACGGACTGGTAATAGCTGGTCGTCAGTTCCGTATTGCTGAATGCATATTTTATTTCCCAAAAAAGGCCGGACTGAAGCGCTGGTCTATCCGTAGGTAATATCCTTTATAGGCATTTGTCAGAAAATCGCGTGAATCATACAACAAGGAAAACCCCAAGCTCACGTTGGTGCTACGCGCTTTCATTCCTTTCCATAATTCCGGTTTTTCAAAGTCATGTCCATACACGTAATCAAATGTTGTCATCGGACCGATATAAAAGTTACGTGCCATCCGGAACATGAAGTCCACCTTAACCTGCGCCTGAAAGCGATCGTATTCACTCTCATTGTCATCATTGGCTCCATTGTCATATCCTTGTCCCCAGTAAAGGCTTGGGAAAGAATAGAAATACAGATTGTAGTTCAACCGGTATTTGTCTTGGGGAAACAGATGGTTTCCACGTACTCCCAGCAAATAGAATCCCACTGTGGAGACATCCCCATACAGAGAGACATTGGACGGAGGGAGAATACTATCGTTCCGGTCGGTACGGTAGAGTCCTGCCGCCACCAGTCCGATTCCAAATTTGGTGTCACTGGAATAATGAGGCCCGCCTATAATGCTGAAATCAAATTTCTTGTTTTTCTTTTCTTTGTTGGCATCGTTGAAGTAATTCAAAAATTTTTCCGAAAAAACTGCGTTTCTTGGGAAGCGAGTCTATCGGATACGTAGAAATTGAGTCTACAGAGTTTTTTTGCTTCTGCAAGGTGTGTTTGTGCATGAACAGCCGTTTCTGTAATCAGCATCAATATTGGTAATATCCATTTTGTCAATTTAGTGTCCATTTACTTGTAGAAAACTTCCGTGGCAAAGTTAGTTTTTATGTTCTTCATTACAACAATGTTACTGTTCTTTTTTGTTTCCAATTTTTCTCTTTTAATGTTCATTTCTACATTGCATGTGGGGTTCACTCTTTTTAACTACATCATTTATAGAACTTTCCTCGATTTATACTGTTATTTTAATATTACAAAGAACAACATGATATTGAATTATGAAAACAGCAATGGACATTCCCGATAAAGAGGGACAGAAACGACTGGTAATCGTAGGCGGCGGCTTTGGCGGATTAAAGCTGGCACGAAAATTGAAAAGCAACAAGTTTCAGATAGTTTTACTGGATAAGAATAACCATCACATCTTCCAACCGTTACTCTATCAAGTGGCCACAGCAGGTATTGAACCGAGTGCCATATCATTCCCATACCGAAAAATCTTCAAAAAAAGAGAGCATTTCCATATACGTATTTGTGAAGCACAGCAAGTCTTCCCGGAACACAATCTGCTGGAGACTTCCATCGGCACGCTGGCATACGACTATTTGGTCATTGCCACCGGCTGCAACACAAATTATTTTGGAAACGACGGGCTGGAGAAACAGACCATGGCACTAAAGAATACTTCGGAAGCCTTGTTCAACCGAAACCAGATATTGGATAGTTTTGAACAAGCCCAGAACACCGGTAATAAAGAAGAGCGCAGGCGTCTGATGACCTTTGCCATTGTAGGCGGTGGAGCACGGGAATAGAGTTGGCTGGTGCTTTGGCCGAGATGAGGAAGTTTGTCCTTCCTCAAGACTATCCGGACTTGAATATCAATGAGATGCGTATCATCTTGTTGGATGGCTCTTCCCGGCTCTTGTCTGCTTTTTCAGAAGAGTCTTCCAAAGAAGTGGCCGATTATCTGAAGAAGCGTGATGTGGAAATCAAATTGAACCAACGGGTGATGGGATACGAGAATTATCAATTGGCATTGAATGACGGGACTGCCATCGATACCAAAAATGTATTCTGGGTGGCCGGTGTCAAGGCAAACAGCCTTCAAGGATTGCCTGCCGATGCCTATGGACCGGGAAACCGCTTGAAGGTGGACACTTATAACCGTCTTTCTCAATATCCCAATATTTTCGCTATCGGGGATACGGCCCTTATGATTTCTGAGGAGTATCCCAAAGGACACCCGCAAGTGGTGCAACCAGCCATCCAGCAGGCCCGCAACTTGATAAGGAACTTGCAGCGTGCAGAAACAGGCCTGCCGTTGCAGCCGTTTATATATCAAAACAAAGGCTCCATGGCGACCATTGGCCGCAATCATGCCGTAGTCGAGCTTAAGAAACTGCGTTTTGGCGGTTTTCCGGCATGGGCTGTGTGGCTATTCATCCATTTGATGAGTATTGTGGGTGTAAAGAACCGTCTTTTCATCTTCGTAGACTGGATGTGGAGTTACTTTACCTATGACCCGTCTTTACGGATTATCATCAAACCCTTGAAGCGGGAGTAAACTTTTATTGAGTAATATTTGTTATAGTTCATATACGAACTTAAAAAGAATGAATATGTTAAAACTACTTTTATTTCCTGTCAAACCGGACGGAACGGCAACATCTGCTATACTATTGATTGCAAGAATTGTATTCGGTATATTATTAATGAACCACGGCATCCAGAAGTGGACTAACTTTCAAGAGCTGTCGGCTGTTTTCCCTGACCCGCTGGGTGTAGGCAGTCCGCTGTCTTTAGGACTGGCTATCTTTGGTGAATTGGCATGTTCCATGGCATTCATTATAGGTTTTCTCTATCGTTTGGCTATGATACCAATGGTGTTTACAATGGCTGTTGCCTTTTTTTGTAATTCATGGCAATGACCCGTTTGCCACGAAAGAGTTGGCTTTTGTGTATCTGGTAGTGTTCATATTGATGTATATCATAGGTCCGGGCAAGTTTGCCGTTGACCGCTGGATAGGAAAAGCTCTTTTCCAAAAGGCTCGTAAATAGACACTTCCGTTTTACTGAAAACAGATTTTAAGCTCAAATAGGATGTATTTTCGTAAAAAATCCTATATTTGCGGATGCTTAAAATAACTCGATGAGCTATAAAGCTAATTAAACACAGTAAAATAAAAAAAGAGTGATTATGAAAAAGTTCAATTTGAAGATGGCTGCGACCGTAATGATTTGCGGCTCGTTTCTTTTCAGTTCTTGTATCGGTTCTTTTGGACTGCATAGTAAACTGGTCAGCTGGAATCAAGGTATTGGTACCAAGTTTGTAAACGAACTGGTTTATCTGGCATTCAATATTATCCCGGTATATGGCGTTTGCTATCTGGCCGATGCATTGGTCATCAACTCCATCGAATTCTGGAGTGGTTCAAACCCTATGGCCAGCATTGGTGATGTAAAGAAAGTGAAAGGCGAAAACGGTGACTACCTGGTAGAGACACTTGAAAACGGCTATTCTATCACCAAAGAAGGTGAGACTGCTTCTATGGAACTCATTTACAACAAAGAGTTGAATACTTGGAATGTTGTTGCCGATGGTGTCAGCACAGAATTGCTGCAAATGAACAATGACGGCACTGCACAAATGACCCTTCCAAACGGTGAGGAAATGACAGTGACGCTGGATGCCCAAGGTGTGGCAGCAGCACGTCAGGCGACGATGATTGACAGCTATTACGCTTTTAATTAAAAGTTGAAAATGGAAAGGTGAAAGTTGAAAATGGCTGGGTGCATAGATGCCCAATAACCATTTTCACCTTTCCACTTCCCATTAGAACGGATATCCCACAGCAAAGTGGAAGGCAAAATCGCGGCTGAATTTAGGATGGATAATGGGATAACGGTCTTTTTTCTTCTCATACGCCGGATTGACGGCCTTCATACCCCCGTCGAAACGCAATACAAAGAAATCCAAGTCAAGACGCAATCCTAAACCATATGCCACGGCAATCTGTTTATAGAACTTGTCAAATTCAAACTGACCTCCCGGCTGGTCTTTATAATCCCGTATTGTCCAGATATTCCCGGCATCTACAAAGAGGGCTCCTCTGAATTTCCAGAACAACCGTGTGCGGTATTCAATGCTGGCATCCAGCTTGATGTCTCCCGACTGGTTCATGAAGTTATTATCGCCGGGGAAAGAACCGGGCCCCAAATCACGTACAGACCATCCGCGCACACTGTTGGCGCCGCCGGAGAAGTAGCGCTTCTCAAATGGAAGCATTGTTGCATTGCCGTATGGAATGGCAATACCGGCACCAAAATGAAATGCCAATGAATTGCGGTTGTCAATGATCAGATTCTTGGCAAAGTCAAAATCGCCTTTCAGGTATTGGGCAAAAGGAATGTTCAACAAAGTGTATTCCCCCCGATGCATTCTTCTTCATTCCTCCGAGCTTTGCCACAGCATACAACAAGTTACCCGCCGATTCAAAATTGAGGCGGATGGTATAGGAATTTCCGATACCGGAGTTATTCATCAATGCTCTTCCGGCACTGTTGTAGATATAGCTATAGCCGGTGCGGACAATAAAGCGGTCTTCATAATTGTATTTGAGGATGTAGTTCTCGTCTTTCTCCAGATAATCCTCTTTGAATGTCTGGTCTATGCTGGGCATATACAGATAGTTGATGTCCAGCAAATCAATGCGATGCTGCGAACGCTGTTGTTGTACCCCCCATTTGTAGCTCCATCCGGCAGATGCTACAATGCGCGTGAATTCGGGTCTCATCTGGTAGTTATATTGCAATCCGAATTCTGTAGTAGCCCTTATCCTCCGCTTGAAATCGCTGGATACAAAGGGAAACATAAACCGTGGGAAGTTGATGGTTGCTTCCGCACCTAATTCTATGTAGTCTTGATTCAAGGAACTCTGCAAACCGGACACAGCCTCGTATGCCCCACGTAGCTTAAACATGAATGTTTCGGAATCCTTTGAACATGTAGCGGTGCTGAAAAGCCACCGAAGCGGCAGCTCCCAAATCGCCGGCAGAGTTTGTGCCTTCCACCTCAAAAGATACGGACTGATGCTTGCCTCTGGTCAGCATCACATAGGCGTTGAGCTTTGCACTGTCACTCTGTTGCACTTCAAAAAAACGGATATTGGTATATTTCAGGGCTTGCAGGCGTCCGTAGTTGGAGTAGGTACGCTGCACGTTCTGCTCGTTATAGAGAGTTCCCGGAGTGATGCGCAGATTGTTGGTCAGCACTTTGGGGCGCAGATAAAGCTTGTCTTTGTAGTAGATGGGAAAGCCTTTGTAATGCAATGAATCATTCACCTCGATGCTGTTCTGGGTGGATGCCTGCAACACATTATAATCGGTAATGAAACTCACTTTATTGATAGTGTATTGCCGGTGATTCTGCGGCGTATCCTCGTTATGCTGTCTGTATGGAGCCAAATGCAGTGTCAAATCTACCAGATAAGAATTACGGACAGTATCCGCAGTATAGGATATGTACTCTTTATTGAACTTGTAATATCCATTCTGAAGCAGTTTGTTTGTGATGCGCTGGCGTTCTGCATCCAGTACATTGACATCAAAATACATGCCTTCGGATAATAAGGTTACTGCGGAATCCTGCCGCATGTATTCCTTTATTTTACTGTCCTGGATATCATATTTCAAGGTACGAACTTTATAGGCTTGCCGGTTGTCACCTTATAGACCAACTTCATCTTTTTCTTCTTGACTTGGCGTACCGGTTCCACCAGGCGCCCATATAGCCCATATTCTGCACAGCCTTAGTGATTTCTTCCCTGGTCCGGTTGGTTTCCTCCTCACTGTATATGACCGGGGCATCACCTAATTTCCTCAATGTACGGTTTATCCAGCGTGTAGAGTCCCGTCCGGACCAGTTGTAGACATACAACTGGGTCTTTATCAGGCTGAACCACTTCGCATTGGGATTCTGGCGGATGTACATGGAGAGATTGGATGGTTTTACTTCCTTATTATCAGTATGTATGCGCACTTCATCCAGCAAATACGAGCCGTCCGGCACATATTTGGTAGAAGAACAGGAAGCCAACAAAAAGTACGATAGTAGTAAGTATCGCGTAGCGGAAACCTTTATTCATACCGAGTCATTAATTGCGCATAAACAGCTACAAATATACTTGTATTTTTTTGTTCCCGAAATAAAAAAACGCCGGAAGAGTGCAGAGTTTTTGATTATATTGAAATAATCACGTATTTTTGTCAAATGATAACATGTGTGTCCTATGGCATTAAGTAAAAATCGCATTAAATATATCCACTCGTTGGAGCAGAAAAAGAACCGGAAGGCCGACAAGGTATTTCTGGCAGAAGGACCTAAACTCGTAGGGGATTTGTTGGGACATTTTCCTTGTCAGTTCTTGCTGGCAACTTCAGAATGGCTTTCCCGGAACCGCCCTCTCTCCACCGTAACGGATGTCACGGAAGTATCGGAGGAGGAACTTTCGCGTGCCAGCCTGCTGAAAACTCCCCAACAAGTGCTGGCTGTGTTCCGGCAGCCGGATGAGGAGACGGATATTTCCGTCATCAGTCACTCCCTCTGTCTGGCTTTGGATGATGTGCAAGACCCCGGTAACCTGGGAACGATTGTCCGCCTTGCTGATTGGTTTGGGATAGAGCATATTTTCTGTTCGCCCAACACGGTGGATATCTATAATCCCAAAACTGTGCAGGCCACGATGGGAGGTATCGCACGCGTCAGACTGCATTATACTCCCCTACCCGAGTTCATCCGCTCACTGAAGGATATTCCCGTTTACGGCACTTTCCTGGACGGAGAGAATATGTACGGACAACCGCTCTCGAAAAATGGGCTGATTGTGATGGGTAATGAAGGAAATGGCATCGGAAAAGAAGTGGAGGCACTCATCAACCGCAAACTATACATACCGAATTATCCCGCCAGCCGTGAGACCTCGGAGTCATTGAACGTGGCTATTGCCACAGCAGTAGTTTGCGCTGAGTTCCGGCGCCAGGCTGCATTGTAGTAAAATCAAAAGGAAAAAACAACCAGGGAATCAAATAAGGCAATTCTTCCTCGATAACCGGAGGGATTGCCGTCAGTATATTGCAGCACGTATCAAAATGAGGATAGTCTGTTTCCACCTCCGTAAGCAAAGCTATGACTCCCGGTAGCCATTCCGTATTCTCCACCTCTTCTGTCAATGGGAAGATACGTGATACACATTGTCCTTCACCTATCTCCACCACATATTGTTTCAGATAGCCATGCCCGGGAAGAAACAGAAAATGGGAAGCGTAGCGTTTCATGCTTTCGGACGGGGACGTATGATTCTGGGAGTCGTGGTATTTTCCTGCTCCTGAATTTCCAGAGGTTTCAATTTCTCAGGTTTTCCGATACTGTCTTTGCGAAGGGAGTCTGTCGCCTGCTGAAGGCTGTCCTTTGGGGCAATGACCAAGCTGTCCGTGGCGTGATAGCGCATCAGTGAGATACGGTCTGCCAGCAAAGGCTGTGGAGTCTCCTGCTGCGGATAATAGATGAACCCGCGTATTTCCTTGATTTCTCCTAAAGTATCGGCAAACAAGGTGAGCGTTTCCACACCTGTGTCTTGTACTTTCCGAATGGCACTGATGACACTGTCATTCTTTTCGTAAAGAACCTGCATCGCCATCAACGGAGCATGTATGCTGTCCGGTGCACCGTTGTGGAAACGGAAGCGCACGCTCCAGCGCAGCGTGTCACGGTCGTGGAAATTGGTGTCTGATGGCAACGTAAACGTTATCTTGTTGTCCAGGGGCATACCCGTCAACTGATAGATATGCTGCCATATCCACACGTCGATACTGTCTCCGGGAAGTGATTCTTTCGGCTTGTTGTCACGCAGGGCAATCAAGTGGTTGATACCGTCTCTCTCGGCTTTCAACCGTACATTCACTTTCTCGTAGATTTTGGTAAGTACTTCCGGGTTACGGGCAAACCAGACCATAGAAGAGTCAAAATCGGCCTGAGTAATGCCATATTTCTTGAAAACCGATTCAATGTATAGCACCCGCTTATAACTTTCGTTATACGGCACTTCTTCACCCATAGCTTTGGCTATGTGATAATCATAAAGCACGTTTTCCATCTTGGCATCCGGAAGGACGGTTTCAGGTCTTTTTCACCTTACAAGCCGTCAGACTGAACACCAGAAGGACTACGCTACACCATTGAATTCGATTTATTCCTTTCATGATTTCTTTATGGCAGCATGATAGGCATCATTGAAGTCCTTGCCGTAGAACAACAGCAAAGCAATGATACCGCAACTGATAGCGGCATCCGCAAAATTGAATATCCGGGCTGAAGAAAATGAAATGTTCTCCACCGACAAACGGCATCCATGCGGGCCAGTTTGTATCAATGATGGGGAAATAGAACATATCCACCACCTTGCCATGGAACCACGGGGCATATCCCCCTCCTTCAGGCATGAAGGAGGCTATCTGCGAATGGGTGCTTTCGTTGAACAGCACGCCATAGAACACACTGTCGACAATGTTTCCCAAGGCTCCCGTCAAGACCAAAGACACACAGATGATAAATCCGGTCTTCATGCCTTGCTTCACGAACTTGTACAGAAACCAGCCAATGACCGTGACTGCAGCAATGCGGAACAAGGTCAGGAACAGTTTGGCGAATATTTCCATACCGAAAGCCATACCACTATTCTCGGTAAAGTATATATAGAACCAATCCGTAATCCGGATACTCTCATGCCAGTACATGTGGGTCTTTATCCAAATCTTGATAATTTGGTCTATAACCAATACCGAAAATATGATAAGGCAGGCTATCCGGCCCTTCGTAAAGAATTTACCCATTTTTATTTCTTGCCGTTGTTTTTAGCTTCGATGCTCAAAGTGGCATGGGGCACTGCACGAAGGCGCTCTGCCGGTATCAGTTTGCCGGTTTCGCGGCAAATGCCATATGTTTTGTTCTCAATGCGCACCAAAGCAGCCTGCAATCCTTGGATGAACTTCAACTGGCGTTGGGCCAGACGTGTGGTTTCTTCCTTGGATAAGGTGTTGGCACCTTCTTCCAGTACTTTGTACGTAGGAGATGTATCGTCGGTGTCATTACCGTCTGCACCCGTCAGGCTGGCCTTTAACAGTTCATAGTCACGTTGTGCCAACTCTAACTTCTCCATAATGATAGCGCGGAATTCTTCCAATTCAGCATCTGAGTATCTTGTCTTTTCTGCCATAACTTTTACGTGTTAATCAGGGTTAGTATTTAATTATTCTTTCACTACGCTCACGTACAGCGAGAAATCGTCGAAGTTCAGTTCTGTACCATTTTCTACGTTGTCTGCCAGCGTCAGTGAAGTTCCTAAAACTTGGTTGCGAATATAGTCATTATATTCATTTACCGCATCATCTGTTTGAGGATTTTTTGATAATGTAATCTTTATTTTATCTGTTATCTCAAAACCGCTCGACTTGCGGATATTCTGAATGCGGTTTACCAGCTCGCGTGCAATACCCTCACGGCGCAACTCTTCGGTAACGGTAACTTCCAGAGCCACGGTCAGTTTGCCCTCGTTGGCAACCAGCCATCCCGGAATATCCTCACTGAAGATTTCCACATCTGCCGTTTCAATCACGGCTTCTGCACCGTCCAGATTGAACGTATAAGAGCCTTTCTTCTCCAGCTCGGCAATGGCTTCCTGGGACATTTCCGCCACAGCAGCAGCCACGGCTTTCATCTGCTTACCGAATTTCGGTCCCAGCTTCTTGAAGTCGCATTTCACTTTCTTTACCAGTACACCGGCAGCACCGTCCACAAACTGGATTTCTTTTACATTCACCTCGTTCATGATAAGTGCTTTCACAGCCTCGATGTGTGCACGCTGTTCTTCATCCACTACCGGTATCATGATGCACTGAAGCGGTTGGCGGACTTTGATGTTCACCTTGCGGCGCAATGCCAATACCATGGAAGTGACGTCTTGTGCCATCTGCATGCGGACTTCCAATCCCTTGTCTATCATTTCCTCCTTATATTCGGGGAACTTGGCAAGGTGTACGGAAACCACATTGTCGCGTCCCGTAGCTGCAATCAGGTCGGAATAGAGCATATCAGCATAGAACGGAGCGATGGGTGCCATCAGCTTAGCCACGGTTTCGAGGCATGTATAGAGTGTCTGGAATGCAGAGAGCTTGTCCTGCGTCATACCACCGCCCCAGAAACGTTTGCGGTTCAGGCGGACATACCAGTTGGAGAGGTTGTCGTTCACGAATTCGGAAATGAGACGTCCTGCTTTCGTGGGCTCGTATTCATTGTAGCAGGTATCCACGTTCTTCACCAACGTATTCAGTACAGAGAGAATCCAACGGTCTATCTCAGGGCGTTCTGCCATGGGCACATCGGCTTCTTTGTAGTCAAATTCGTCTACATTGGCATAGAGGGCGAAGAATGAATAGGTGTTATAGAGTGTTCCGAAGAACTTGCGGCGCACCTCTTCCACTCCATCCACGTCGAACTTAAGATTGTCCCACGGAGAAGAGTTGGTGATCATGTACCAGCGCAACGGGTCGGACCCGTATTTCTCGATGGTCGAGAAGGGGTCTACGGCATTGCCCAGACGCTTGGACATCTTGTTACCATTTTTGTCGAGCACCAAGCCGTTGGAAATGACAGCCTTATAAGAAATACTGTCGAACACCATTGTAGCGATGGCGTGCAACGTGAAGAACCAACCGCGTGTCTGGTCCACCCCTTCGGCGATGAAATCGGCAGGATATACCTGGTGGCTATCCAGCAGTTCCTTATTCTCGAACGGATAGTGTATCTGTGCATAAGGCATGGCACCGGAATCGAACCAAACGTCAATCAAGTCCGTTTCGCGTTTCATCGGCTTGCCGTCTTTAGAAACAAGGATGACATCGTCCACGTAAGGACGGTGCAAGTCTATCTTGTCGTAATTCTCTTTGGTATATACACCCGGCTGGAAGCCCTTCTCCTTGTAAGGATTGGACTGCATCAGCGGCAGCCACGGATTTCTCTATTTCGTTGTAGAGCTCTTCTACAGACTCGATACATTTTTCCTCGCTATTGTCCTCCGTGCGCCAGATGGGCAGCGGAGTACCCCAATAGCGCGAACGGCTGAGGTTCCAGTCATTCAGGTTTTCCAGCCACTTGCCAAAACGTCCCGTACCGGTGCTTTCCGGCTTCCAGTTGATGGTCTTGTTCAACTCTATCATACGTTCCTTGCAAGCGGTGCTGCGGATGAACCAGCTATCCAGCGGATAGTACAATACGGGTTTGTCCGTACGCCAGCAGTGCGGATAGTTGTGTACATGCTTTTCTATCTTGAATGCCTGGCGGGCGGCTTTCATCATCATGCAGATTTCAATATCCAGCGATTCGGCAGCTTGTGCGGCTTGTTCGTCGTACTTGCCGTCTACAGTGAATTGGGGGTCGTAGGCATTCTTCACCCACTTGCCCTGATAGTCCTTATAGAGGTCTACGTTGACACATGCCTTTACGAAATCCTCGTCCAGTTCGTCAATCAAGAAGAACTTACCGGTGAGGTCTACCATCGGGCGGGTCTCACCCTTCTTGTTTATCATGAACAAGGACGGTATACCTGCAGCGCGTGCCACAAAAGCATCGTCCGCACCAAAGGTCGGGGCAATGTGTACGATACCCGTACCGTCTTCAGTCGTCACATAGTCACCAGAAATTACACGGAAACCTTTGTCGCTGGGAGTCCAGCTACCGTCTTCGGCAACGTCTATCGGCTTCACCCACGGGATGAGCTGTTCGTACTCCATGCCTATCAGGTCCGGGCCTTTATATTCGCCCACCACCTTGAACGGTATCAGCTTATCACCCGGCTTATAGTCCTCTAATGCAATGCCTTCCGCTTTTTTGTTGAAGTGGGTATAGAGCAGCGCCTTTGCCAGGACGACGGTCATTTTCTCGCCGCTATAGCCGTTGTAGGTCTGCACAGCAACGTAGTCTATCTTAGGCCCTACACAGAGCGCGGTATTGCTGGGCAATGTCCACGGAGTGGTAGTCCATGCCAGGAAGTAGGGAGTCCCCCACTCTGCCATTTCCGGCTTCGGGTTCTTTATCTTGAACTGCCCCACCACGGTCGTGTCTTTCACGTCGCGGTAGCATCCGGGCTGGTTCAGCTCGTGCGAGCTGAGTCCCGTACCGGCAGCGGGAGAATACGGCTGTATGGTATATCCTTTATAAAGCAGTCCTTTCTTGTAGAGTTGCTTCAACAGCCACCACAGGGTTTCGATGTAGCGGTTGTCGTAAGTGATGTAGGGGCTCTTCATGTCCACCCAATAGCCCATCTTGTGAGTCAGGTCTTCCCACTCTTTGGTGAACTTCATGACGTCCTTGCGGCAGGCGGCATTGTATTCCGCCACGGAAATGCTCTTGCCAATATCCTCTTTCGTAATGCCGAGCGCCTTTTCCACACCCAGTTCCACGGGCAGTCCATGAGTATCCCATCCGGCCTTACGCTTTACTTGGAACCCCTTCATCGTTTTGTAACGGCAGAAAATGTCCTTAATGGAGCGAGCCATTACGTGGTGAATGCCCGGCATACCATTGGCCGAGGGAGGTCCTTCGAAAAATACGAAAGAAGGACAACCTTCACGTTCTGTCATACTCTTGGCGAAAACCTGGTTTTCGTCCCATTTCTTCAACACTTTTCCGTTCACTTCGGAAAGGTCGAGCTTCGAATATTCGGCAAACTTCTTACCCATCTTGATATTTACTATTTGACAATTTACAATTTACGATTGAAGATACTCTTGATAGGCATTTGGTACGTCAAAAGCTACCTTCTCCATTTTAAGGGTGCAAATTTACAAAAAACTTAAATACAAGAGACTTTTTAAGAACAAAAAAATATGCAGGTACGATTTTAAAAAATATTCGCTCACTCAACACTGTCCCTCTTTTCTCTTTTCCCGAATTAGTACATAGAAGTGCATCTGTAGATGTCCGTTTGGGGCAATGCAGGGTTCCCTAAGCAAAAAAACGACAAAAAAACGCAGAATTTGCCAAAACCTACCCCCTGAAAACTACGTTGAAAACAACAAATGAGAGGGCTATTTTGCTGAGTTCAACAAATGGTATGTAGAATTCTGCGAATGCTATTGCCGCAATCAGCAATAAGCGTGCAG
>ENA-OQBW01000044-OQBW01000044.1-human-gut-metagenome-genome-assembly--contig:-NODE-44-length-15837-cov-0.734564_pt1 | contig 15837 bp, 18 predicted proteins | sample MGYA00242752_ERZ504565 | MGnify/ENA primary metagenome ERZ504565 (study PRJEB26092, sample SAMD00036268) | human gut metagenome | host: Homo sapiens | study: EMG produced TPA metagenomics assembly of... | reverse complement strand
CGGAAAACCACCCTGTCAACAAAATCAAAAATTCGGCAGTTTTCCGATTCTTTCAACAGATTCTGTAAAATGGAACAATATCCCCCATTACCACCTCATTTTCCGTATCGTAATTGGCACAATAGGTCTGAACAGCCTTTCTATCTATCTCAGAATATCCCACATGCTTAAATCGTGCAATCTTATCCCTGCCAAGAATATCCATAGCAGTACGGAATCCGCCAATGCCGGCAAAAAAGTTCTATATGTTGCAGTGTACGACGTATAATCATTTCACAAACTTCATTATTCCCCGTCCAATAGCTTCTGCTAATTTGACAGGTACAGCATTTCCTATTTGTGCATACCACGAATTCTGTGCTCCACAGAAAACAAAATCATCCGGAAAAGTCTGAATTCTGGCAGCCTCCCGTGGACTGAGTCCTCTTGCTTCTCTTGGGTGGATATACATATTACAATCATATTTCATATGCGACGTTATTGTTTTGCAAACCTGTGTCTCATCCAATTTTAAAATATTTATCTTTTAAACATATGGTTTCTATTACTGTAAGGCATAATGTCCCTTATCGACTCGTGCAATGAATTAGCACCTTGTGGAAGCCTGCGATAAATTTCAATATCACGCGGATTATTATATCTATTCTTATGGTTATAGAGTTTTTTTACGACCCTGTCCCCATTAATAAAATGATAAAAGGAAGTGTCAGGGTATTCGAAATTTCGTTCTGTGTATCCAGACTCTTCCGATTCTAATTCTCCTTGGTTTTTCATTTTGCGAGATTGTAGGCATGGCAACCCTTCCAGAGCATCACGAAGCACAAATGGCTCACGCCTAAAACAATCTATCTGATTAAAAATCATGCCTGGCTTAATACCTATACGGTTTCCTATCATAATGAAACGTTCACGATTTTGAGGAACTCCAAAATCTTTTGCATTAAGCAAACGATAATCAAACAAGTATTCATCACCTAAATACTCTATAAAATTATCTTTAATTTCATCTATCTTACTCGCCATTCCTTTCACGTTCTCCATTATGAAAAACTGCGGACGCGTATATGACAAAAATTGCAAATATGCCTTATATAATTGATTTCTTGGATCATCAATAATCCGCTGCCTGTTCGCCATTGAAAATCCTTGACACGGAGGTCCTCCACAAACAAGAGTGATAGGCTTCTCCGGATTAAGTATTATATCTCTATAGGTTTCAATGTTGGCATTCAACCCGTTAATATCCCCAATATAATAATTACCTGCCTCCAATTGATGATTAGCCAGATAAGTAGCAGCAAAAGTAGGTACTATCTCATTGAAAAACACGACTTCAAAACCTGCATTTTCTAAACCTAAACTTAATCCGCCACATCCTGCAAATAAATCTATAAACTTAGAATGTTTCATTTTTATGATCTTTCCACTTTTTATGAGAATATTATAAAAAAATATTCTTTCTCCGTTTAATGGGCAAAGATAATAAAAAAGCAAGCAACCTTACTTGCGGTCCACTTCTTATTTAAGGAAATAATACATTATTCTATCCACGCAATTTCTCACTTTCCGTAATCCTCCATCCCATCGGCTGCTATCATCCTACCATTTCCCTCTTCATATTCCCGATAAGGTTTCATTTCACCTTTCTTACGCATTCCGTAATTTTCCAGCAATATCCTATTCAGTGCCCATTCAATCCCTTTCAGTGTCATCTCTCGCTCCTTGGGTTTCAACTGGCATTCCCACACCTGCATCACATGCCACCCCATGCAACGCAACTGAATCCGTTCCTTCAAGTCCCTGCGCCGATTCCGTTCAATCTTGTCCTTCCAAAATTCCACATTACTTTTGGGAAGTACAAAGTATTTGCATCCCTCGTGCCCATGCCAGAAACATCCGTTCACGAATATCACCGTACGATACTTGCGGAGTACAATGTCGGGCGTGCCAGGCAACCGCTTCACATTGACACGGAAACGGAAACCACGGGAAAAGAGATAACGGCGAACCACCATCTCCGGTTTCGTGTTCTTGCTGCGGATGCTGCTCATGCAGTGATGCCGTTGCTCGGGAGTCATCTTGTCCATAACACAATCTATAATAGTGTAAAGATACGTTTCTGAATTGCAAATAGCCAAATCTTGCTCACTTTTTCCTTGCATACACCACACTCGGCCCCATCCCATGCCTCATCAGCACCCCTTCTTCTATAAACCTATTCAAATCGACAACCGCCTGCTTATAACTACGTCCTGCCAGCCGTGCATACTGGGAGCGATTGATGCAGGGATACTGCTGCAAATACTCATCCAGCAACTGCCAGCGCTGCTCCACGCCCAACGCCTCATCGGCAGACGAAGCAGGCGCCGATGCCGATTGCGGACAACGCTCCAACTGCATCTTACCTTTCAAATCCTTATAGAACTCCCTGCCCAGACGGAAATTCAACCCACGCAAAGCGATGGAGGCAGCACGAAGCTCTTTCTTGTCCGTCGCCTGGCGGGTACAACTCAAAGAGGGGGTGAAGTAACCCAGTTCGCCCAGCTCCACCGTCCAGCCATTGGCCAAGGCAGTCGCGCAACTCGTCCATAAAGCCTGCCATCGCTCCTTCCAGCAGGCTGCGGCTGAGGCCGGTGAAAAGATGTACACGCTCGATAAATTCCTTGCGGTCGATGGTGCCCTTGGGGACAAAGCGGGCATAAAGGGATTGTTGCTCGCCGGTCTGGCGGACGTCGGGTTTCTCGAAAAGGTCGTAATACGCACTCATATATATTCTGTTTTTAAATGGTCCTGCAATTCCGTCATTTCTTCTTCCACGGCATTAAGGAGAAGAAATGCTATTCTTTAATCATTCCACCATGGAGAAAATATCATTCCACCACGGAAGAAAAATCGTTCCACCATGGTGGAACGATTTTTTCCACACGATGGAACGATTTAATAGTAGCATACAAATATACTAATCGAAAGGAGGAAAAACAAGAAAATTCCCATAAAAAACATATCTTTACGCTGGAAATGAAACATATAAAAAATACACACCAAACTCACTTTAGAGTCATGAAGAAAATATATCCCAAAAAATGGTTGGAACTGCATCCGTACAAGCAGACAAACAGCGTTGACCAGTACTACGTCGGCATTGCAAACGAAATCCACAAAAGACTTTACTCTTCAACGATAGCCGACGCCTTCGAAGAAGAGGAAAACATACGCTATACAAGCCTCTGCCTCGCCGCATGGTTTGAGGACGTCATCTCCCAGACCGGCATCTGGCAGGCATTCACTGCCGAGTGCCGGAAGCGATACGGAGCCTATCTGCCCTTCTACCCCATCAAAGGCGATTATTTTCCGGATGAAATCAATCTGGAGGACATACGCTTTCTGCTTTGGCACCATATACAATATCTGTGCCGGGGAATAAGCGCCATCAACCCCGAGAATCCCGGAATAGAGCAGACTGCACAAGAGATATACGGACTGCTTGCAGAGGAATACGAAACCGCTCCCGAAAATGAAAGGATGCAGGAATTTCTATACCACTCTGCCATGGGAGAAGAAGACTTCTTCCACTACCGGGAGATACTGGATTGGTTTCACTACCAATGCTACTTCAACATCGAAAATGTCGCCCAATGCCGGGACGAAGCTGAACGGTTGCTGGATGATGAAAAGATTACTCCCGAAATGGCAGAGACCCTCATATATGCCACACGCACCTCACTGACGTTCAAAGGCCGCCGCAACCTGCTGTCGCTGACCTCACCGGAATGGCTGGCTCTCATCGGAAAAGCCCATCCCGAACATCAGCTTTGGGCAAAGTGAAGGCACGGGAAAACAGTTGCTATCTGCTGGAGAAAGAAGACGATGAATTTCTGTACGTCAAAGATTTGTGCAGTGAGGACGAAGGCGAATTCAAGATAACCAAGAAGTCCTTGAACCTTTCGGCCATCCGTAGCCGAGAGGTAGGGAAAAGCACCCTTATCTGCGAACTGATTTATTTTGGCAACACATGGTGGCAGTGCGGCATGCTTCTCGAAAACAAGTACGACCAGAAAATGGCAGAATATGTGGACGACTTGACGAAACAGAAAGAAAAGACGAATGAAAAGGCTACATTCCATGATTTCATAAAAGCATCCGGCGGGAAATCTTTTGTATTCTGCCAATCGCAAGAGGAAATCTCTGATTTTCTGCTGAACAAGATGGGATACGGCTTGAAAGAAGACCTGGACATACCACGCATACATACAGAAACCGGAGCCATGCTGATGGCCAACCCGCACACCGGCCTACATATCCAATTCAAGCTGTGCGAATGCATCAAATCTCCGGACAACCCCAATTATAATAAGGAGGAAGCAGAGAAAAAACGCCATTATGTTCATCGTCAACCCAGACATTATCCCCTACCAATTGAGTTGCATCCTGCAAGACGAAGGCATGCTTCCGGATGCTTATCTGAACAGTTTGCAAAGAAAAGAATACGGGCAAGAGTTCATACGCAAGAATGCACACTTCCTGACTGATTATTTCCATTATCGGTGTCGGGAGAAAGACTTTGATTAGTTGAAAATGGGGGGTGAATACCACTTTTGACACATTTCCAACTACCAATTATCATAGTGCTTTCCAGAACTTCTGGAAATCCTTATACCGTCCGTAGCACACTAACTGGTCGCCGGCTTGTATCTGGTCATTTTCCGGCAGTTCGTTCAGTACATTGTGTTCCACATACGAGACGCCCAGGCAATTCTTCAAAGTCTCGGCACGTTTCAAGGCGAGCATCTTCAGGCCAAACTCCTTATCGAGATTCAATTCATTGGCATAATAGCCAATGAACTTGTCCGGAACGGTGAACTTGACTACATAATAATCCGGTGCCACGCGGAATGTCTCCATATCGGCACCGAATTCCAGCAACTGTACCAGTCCGCGTGCGGCATCCTCCTCGGGAGTAAGAATGCGTTCCAGCTCAAAAGCCTCGAGTACGGAACGGTGGACAGCGTCAATGGCGCGGGCATAGATATGCTGCACCTTCTTCTGCTTCAGCAAAGCCACTACACGGATGGATGCACCGAAATTCTCGCCGATGGCAACAATCACCACATCCACACTGTTCAGCGGCAATACGGACAAGGCCTGCTCGTCCGTAGCGTCGATGACAAAGGCTGTGGCAATCTTTTCCTTCAGACTATCCACCCGGCCGACGCTCACGTCCGCACCTATCACTTCGTGCCCCAGTGCAGAAAGCTCTTCTGCCAGCACGTGACCATAATTCCCTAAACCGATAATAATATACTTCATCTTATTTAATTGATTATAATCTGACCACTCGGATACTGATACTTCGTATGCTTCTTCTGCTTGATGATGCCAAGCATCAGCGTAATTAGTCCCACACGCCCCACAAACATCAGCAGTGCCACCAGCAGCTTGCTGTCGTCTCCCAACCGCGGGGTAAGGTTCAAACTGGACCCCACCGTGCTCAATGCCGACACACACTCGAAGGTAATGGCCAAAAGCGACGTACCCGGCTCCAGAATGCTGATGATGAAAATAAACAGCAACAAGACGCCGAACGACATCACCACCGTGGCATTGGAACGACGGATGGAATCGTGTGACAGCTCACGGCCAAACACCTCTACCCGTTCCGTGCCGCGCAACACAGCCACCAGATTCAGCACCACTACCGCAAAGGCATTTACCTTGATACCACCTGCCGTAGACTGGGAACCGCCTCCCACCCACATCAGAAACAGATAAATGAGCAATGTCTGTACCCCCAAGCCGGCCAAGTCCACACTGGTAAAGCCTGCCGTACGGGGACACGTGGCATTGAAAAACGCCTGCGTCCACTTGTCTGCCACCGACATGCCGGCGAAGGAGGCATTCCACTCAAAGACAGCAATACCCACCGTGCCCAGTACCAGCAGCAGGAAGGTGACTATCAGTACAATCTTTGTATTCAGGTTGTACAGATGGTAAAAACGCCTGCCATCCCAATGCCACGTACGCAGGAAGTGCCACAGACGACGCAGATGGTAAAGAATAATATCCTTGAAATTCACCAGTATGGGGAAACCGATACCCCCCCAGAATAATCAGCAGAGATATATAGATGAAGAACGGGTTGTGCCCCGTCATCACCAACGGATTACCCAGATTTCCGGGCAACGTGGAGAATCCCGCATTGCAGAAAGCGGAAATGGCATGAAAAGCGGAAAAGGCCAGCTCTTCCTGAAGGTCCATCCCCATCGTCCCGTGGATGTCTCCCCAGATAGCAAGCATCCCTATTCCTTCAATCACCAGCGTAAAGGCCAGAATATAGACCAGGGTGGAGAGCAGGGAATTCAAGGAATTGGAACTCACCATGTCGCGCACCACCAACTGATTGTACAACGAGGTATTACCCATGAAGAACATGGCAAAGAAGCTCGTCAGTGTCATCACTCCCAGACCGCCTATCTGAATCAGCAGAATGATTACCACAAAACCGGTCGGGGTAAAAGTGGACGCCACATCGACAGACGTCAGCCCCGTGACGCACACCGCACTGGTGGATATGAACAGCGAGTCGACCCACGATATGCCGTTCATCGTGCAGCGCGGCAACATCAACAGCCCCGTGCCTATCATTATGATTATCAGGAAACTTGCAGCCAGAATAAGCGAAGGGTTCGTACGCCGCCCCAACAACCGTACCAGCCCGTTGGAAAGGCTGAAAAAGGAAAACACCAGCAGCAGGACAAGATGATAGGCCTTGCCATGCAGAAATTCCCAGAACTGCAAGATGGCGCCCTCCTCCTCCGGACGATGGAAAATGACCGGGATAAGGGTCAGATAGAGCAGAATGGTCAGTATCCAGGTGAGCTTACTGAAGGTGCGCCGGGTATCCTTGTATTCCAGCAAAATACGAAGGGTGACATCTACCAGAAAAAACAATCCACACCCCCATGGTACAAGCGTTGGAGCTGATGCGCCTCGACCTCTGAAATCGTAAAGCCATGCTCATAGACCACGCCGACAATCAGCAGGATGGAGGCCAAATAAGTGATGGAAGTCATTACTCCCACTGTCATCCGTACGTAAGGGTGAATCCATTTATTTTGATACAAAAGGAATTTATGATAAATCTTCATAAATGCATCGATTAATGAAACGCGGCAAACTTAGACAAATATACCTTGATATACAAAAAACAAAAGGAAAAAGAAATTGGTTCAAAAATAATAGCTACATTTGGGCATTGAATTATTAATAATTTTAACCACTATGAGCAACAAAAAAGAAAAGATTCATTCTCCCGGAAGAGGAAATCCCACAGTACTGGTATAACATACAAGCCGATATGGTGAACAAGCCCATGCCACCGCTTCACCCCGGCACCAAGCAACCGCTGAAAGCAGAAGACTTGTATCCTATCTTTGCCGAGGAACTCTGCCGCCAGGAACTGAATCAGACCGACACGTGGATTGAAATCCCCGAAGAGGTCCGCGAAATGTACAAATACTACCGCAGCACTCCGCTGGTGCGCGCTTATGGATTGGAGAAAGCGCTCGGCACACCGGCACATATCTACTTCAAGAACGAGAGCGTCAGCCCGATGGGCTCGCACAAGCTGAACTCCGCCATCCCACAGGCATACTATTGCAAGCAGGAGGGAGTGACTAACGTGACCACCGAAACCGGTGCCGGACAATGGGGAGCTTCCCTGGCATATGCCGCCCGCCTCTTCGGACTGGAAGCCGCTGTCTATCAGGTAAAAATCAGTTACGAGCAAAAGCCCTACCGCCGCAGCATCATGCAGACATTCGGTGCGCAGGTTACCCCGTCTCCCTCCATGTCTACCCGCGCCGGAAAAGATATACTGACCGCCCATCCCAACTATCAGGCTCGCTGGGAACAGCCATTTCCGAAGCCATAGAGCTGGCACAGACCACTCCCAACTGCAAATATACCCTCGGCTCCGTATTGAGCCACGTGGCCCTGCACCAGACCGTCATCGGACTGGAAGCCGAAAAGCAGATGGAAATGGCGGGTGAATATCCCGACACCGTCATCGCCTGCTTCGGAGGAGGTTCCAACTTTGGCGGTATCGCCTTCCCCTTCATGCGCCACAACATCCTCGAAGGAAAGAAAACACGCTTTGTCGCCGCCGAACCTGCTTCATGTCCGAAGCTGACACGCGGCAAATTCCAATACGACTTCGGAGACGAGGCCGGATACACTCCGTTGCTGCCCATGTTTACACTGGGACACAACTTTGCCCCTGCCAATATCCATGCCGGCGGCCTACGCTATCACGGTGCAGGTGTCATCGTATCACAACTGCTGAAAGACGGTTATATGGAAGCGGTGGACATCAAGCAGCTCGAATCATTCGACGCCGGTTGTCTGTTTGCGCAAGCAGAGGCATCATCCCCGCCCCCGAGTCCTGCCATGCCATTGCCCGCCACCATCCGCGAAGCAAACAAATGCAAGGAAACGGGTGAAGAGAAGGTGATTCTGTTCAACCTTTCCGGTCACGGACTTATCGACATGGCATCCTACGACAAGTATTTGTCCGGCGATTTAGTGAATTACGAGCTGACGGATGCCGACATCCAGAAGAATCTGGACGAGATAGGCAATCTGGCTTAATAGATATTCGCCATACTGACAAGCGGTTCATAGAGTTTCTCTATGTCCTGCGAGTCCATCTCAATCTGTACCTGGTCCCCCGGAATCAAACGAGTTCCCGTGGGGACCAGATTTTTTCCATCCCGATGTACATTGATGATGGCGCAACGTTCCGGCAGGGACAGTTCGTCCACCAGTTTCCCGTCCAGATAAGAATCCGTCATAATCTCCACCGAAAGCGTATAGCGTTTCTCTTCTTTAAAATCGGGAGCATGAATCATATCTTCATAGAGGGAGACGTTGGAAGGCTTCATTTGCAGAAGTTCCGTAAAATAGTAGGTCAACCCGCCAACAACCACCGAAGGATAAAAGACTTCGAAATGTCCGGTAATCTCCGTAATCAGCACAATGGCCGTGAGCGGTGTACGGACCACGGCCACCAGAAAAGCCGACATGGAAACAAGCATGATATAACTGACATTCTCTTGCCCGATGACACCGTACCTCACTCCTACCAGACCGACAATCTGTCCCAACAACCCTCCCGTAACCAGCGTCGGAATGAAACTGCCGCCCGGCAATCCGGAAGAGACAGAGAAAACTGAAAAGACAAAATGCAGCAACATGACAGCCGTCACCCACATAATCTGCGTACTGCCGTTCTGCGCCTGGGCCAGCAGAAACTGCTCCCCGCCTCCAGTCAGATTGACCTGCATCAGCGAAATGATGTAGGCCACCAGCACCAGATATAACATCTTGACATACGCCGGAGAATTGACTTTGGCATACACATGCCTGAAAGCATTCATGGTGGAGGAGTAGAACTTCCCGCATACGGAGACAATCACCGCCAATATCAAGAAATACTTCACCTGGACAAAGAAGGCGAAAACCGGTTCCGTTACCTCTATCAGATGGTAAGGATTCACGGGAAAGACCATGCTTGCCACGGCTCCTGCCACAACACCCGCCAGCAAGGTAGTGATGGCCGTCTTAGGGGGCATCGAAGCGTTCAATGGATTCTATTACAATGAGCGAGGAAGCCAGTGGCGCTGCAAAAGCCGCAGCGAGCCCCGCTCCCGCCCCGGCTGCCAGCAACTGTTTCTGTTCGCCTTTCAGGATATGGGTCCAGCGGGATACCAGGCTACCCACATAGGAGCCTATCTGCACGGAAGGCCCTTCGCGCCCCAAAGACAGCCCCGCCGAGAAGGACAAAATGCCCCCTACGAACTTGGATACCATCTCGATGAAAGGATGCCGGTAAGTGATGCGCCCGTTAATCACGCCGCGTGTCTGCGGAATACCTCCCCCGCCGATAAGCGGCATTTTCCCCACGAGCCACATGACGAAGACGAGAATGCCCCAAGAAAACAGAAAGAGTGGAATGTGCCAGTACCAGGCCGGATGCGAAGCGAAGAAACCACTGCGGAGGTGGAACAGATAATAGAGAAGATAGTGATAGGGCACAGCGACCAGTCCCGTCAGCAAACCGACGAACATGCTGACGAAATACAGCCGGGCATCCACCAGCTTCAACTTCCAGATGTGCCAGCCGCGTACTGTTTTCCAGTTCTTGACCCTCGTCCAAAGACGTTCTGCCTTATCCCATAGTTTCATAACAAAACAACTCCCGTTAACTTGCGCTTTACAACAACAAGCAACGGGAGTTGTTTTATACAGAAACATTATTTACCAAAATCTGTTCTTTGCAGGATTATACTCAAATCCCACGAGCTTCAATTTTCGTACAATGTCCTCTTTCTCTACGTTCATATCCTCGCAGAGCGCGTCCAGCGAAGGATAGAAATCACGCAGTTTCATGTTGATGAAGCTGTACAGCATCACCGGGTCCTCAGGTAATCTCATAGTTACAATCTTTAAATTTAAACTAATACCGGGGACAAAATTACAATAAAAAAACAAAATAGAGATAATTTTAGTGTGGAATATACAACCTACCCACCGCAAACGATTGAGGGCCATGTTTACGGAGCTTCCGTCTGCTCTATCTTCAGGGAGACCTTCTCGATAATCTTTCCAAGCTCCTCTTCCAGCGGAATCACATTGAAGTCGCCCCAGAAATCGGCGTCATACTTGAAGTCGGTTTCAGAGAAGACGGTATGCACCGGCAACCGTTCCGCACGCGGGAAGCGCGTCACGTTCTCCCCGTCAATCCGGCAGGTCACCATCTCGAACCAGGTATACAGAGTGGGATTACTGAAGAGCATGCGTTTCTCTTCATTATGAAGTAAAGGTCGCCACGGATGTGGTGGACATAATAGGTACCGTTCCAGGGTTTGTATGAGACGGTATAGACAAGTTTCTCCGTTGTCAGCCTGATTTTCGGAGCCTGGCGTATCACGAAAAGCCGTGTGGCGGCCTTCACATACCGGGGATGAATTTCGAAGCGGGCACGCAGCAAGGCGCTGTTCTCCGAGTCTATATAGAGTTCTCCGCAGAACAAAGGCTCCTTTACCCCACGTTTCTGCTCAAAATAGACGACGTTGGCAGTACGGTCGTCCACCGATACGATGTCGCCCGAAGTATAGGTATAAAGTTCCTCGCCGGATTCCAGCAAGAGGAAGTCTGGAAGATTCTTCATGATGTCCAACTGCAGACATGCCTCCACCCCGGAGCTGATTTTGGCAAGCACACTGTCCGTCTGCTCCCGGTTATCTATCTTGCTCATCTTGAGCAGTTTCACCTGGTCTTTCTGTCCGGGTTCCATCGTCGGTGATTTGTAGACCTTGAAAACGGCCTCCGTCAGGCTCTGGAACTTGTTCTTCAGTTGTACACCTTCCCGGTAGAAGGTGGTCAGATAGACCGGAGAAGTGGAGCAGTTCCTATCCCGGTGCTCTATCATCTCGCGAAGCAGCTTTTTAGGCTCCACCAAGCGGATAAGCACTTCTTGCAAGGAAATGACTTTCGGCTCAAGGCTCAGGACATTGCTGCGTCCTTCCAAAGCAGAGGCTTCCACCGTTTGCCCCACATAACCCAGATGGGAGAAGGAGAGCATGCAGCGCCTCAACGAGTCGGGCAGGTTGAGCCGGAATTCACCGTTCTGGTTGGTAATGTTACCCAGTGAGGTTCCTTGTGCGATGACCGACGCACTGACGACGGGCTCTCCCGTCTCCTTGTCCAGCAGGATTCCGGCAATGGTGGAATATGCCGGTCGGGGCGGCAGGGGTACCGTTTCTTCCATACTCTTCCTTTCTGCCGCCCGTGTTATCAATATATGGTTGCCTAATACCTTCAATTCGAGGTTCCGGCTGCCGGTTATCCTATGAATGGCCTGCCTCACGGAACACTCCTGCTTCCTGACCCTCACCACTGAGTCGTTATGGATGACCTTACTATCATAGATAAACAGATAGCCGGACTGCTCCGAGACTTTCCCCAACAGCGCATAAACCGTTCCCTTCATTCCAGGCAGCCGGACGATGCGCTCCAGCACATCGCCTCCGTCCGCTCTTGCACTGCCTGCCAGGAAGAAAATGAAGAGTGGCAAATGGAGAATGAAGCATTTCATTGAATTCATTGTTCCGACAATATCAGTCTATTGCCCTGACGTGTACACTTCAAGTCGAACGTCCAGCATATCAGCTCGGCCACAGACTCCGGGGAGTTATTCGAAAATTCGACCGTCAGCCGCCGTTTGCCCAGGGTTGGCGACGCGGCTTCTATCTGCCAGCCGGCAGACTCCTTATTGATGGCACGCAGCACATCCTCCAGGCACTCGTCCTTGAAACGGATGTTGCTGGTGTAGCGGTCAAAGAGCTCCGGATTCTCCGTCTCGCTGACGAGCAGACTGCCCCCCTGCAAGATAACCGTTTCTCCCGCCTCTACAAAGACCGTCTGTTCCTCTTGTTTCAGCAGCACCTTCACCTTCCCGCGCTTCACGGACAAGCTGAAGGGGAGCCCTTCATTGCTCCTGACATTGAAAGCCGTGCCCAGTACCTCCACACGCACCCTCGCCGTCTCAATCGTAAAAGCCTGCTCGGGTTTCTTTGCCACATCGAAGAAGCTTCGCCCTGCAGGTTCACTTCCCGCTTGTCTTCCGCAAAATGTTCGGGATACTTCAGCGTGCTTTCCTGCGCCAGATATACCACCGAACCGTCTTCAAGGGTCTTGACCAGTGTGGGCTTCTCCCGGTTCTCCTCCGTCAGCAAGCTACGACTGTCCCCACCTTGTTCCGGTACGGCCCACCATGCGGCAAAACATACGATTCCGGCAATCACGGCTGCCGCAACGCTCCCCCACTTGAGGTAAAGCCTGCGGTGCATTGCCGGAGCATGTTCCGCATCTGCCGGCAGCAGGCAGTCCGTTTCGAAGCGGGCATAAAGCCGTACCCATGCCTCGTCGGTCCTTGTCTTCTTTTTATCTACTTCCATCATTGTGTCCGGATATAATTATCAATTTCATTTCGTAAGGTTCGGAGTACCTTGGTCATTTCCGCTTCCACCGTCTTGACGGACAACGAAAGCGACAAGGCAATCTCTGCATATTTCTTCCCCTCCATGCGGTGCATCCTGAAAATCTGCTGCCGGCGCCGGGGCTGCTTGTCGAGCGTATGCCGGATGAGAGTCCGTAGTTCCTCGTACTCCAAATGCGCGTGGGGGTCGGACGAATAGCCCGGCCCGGACTCCGTACGGCAGATGCCCGATAGCGCTCCTTGACCTCCTGATGCTCACAAAACTGCACGGCTTCATTCCTCACAGAACGGTAGAGATAGCTTTTCACGGACTGGAATACTTGTAACCGCTCCCGGTTCTTCCACAGCACGTAGAACAGCTCCTCCACAATTTCCTCGGCAGACGCCGTATCACCCGTGATGCCCGCAGCATACCAGCAAAGAGGGGAATAATACCGGCGGAAGATTCCTTCGAACGCCTTTATATCGCCCTCCTTTATCTGGCCAGTATCATCAGTTCGTCCAGCATACACGGTGTTTTTTCTCGGTTGCTCCAAATATAAGGAAAACTATCAGATAATCAATTGGATTGTTTCCGCAATTTACTGACTGCATTCTCCAGGGATTCCGTAGGTTCTATGATATTGTAGTTCCTCCAGAAGTCTTCGTTCCAATACTCATCCACCAGGTCGTAGAATACCTGCTTCCGTTTGAAGGTATTCTTGTTGGAGATGCCGGAGAGAGGACTTTCCGTCCTGTCGGTCACCACCATTTCGGAGAAAGCGGTGTAGCTGGAGGAGAACAGTCTTTTTTTTCCAGTCGCATTTAAAGCGGATGACATTCCGTATATAGTTCAAGTAAGTCTTGGTCCCCTGCTGCTTGTAGGTCACCAGATAGGCGACTTCCTGCGGGCGGAACCGCAAGCCGACAGGCTTCTTATGCAGAATGGCCTCCACTGCCTTCACCCGGTTTGCCATGTCCAGGCCAAACTCGGCACGTGTAAAGGAAAGCCGTTCGTAGTCTATATACAGTTTCCCGATGAACAAGGCATACATCAGGCTGACCCGCGGACGGAAGCTGACCACATACTGCATGCGGTTATCCAAATTGACGGGGTCCTCCATACGGAATTCATAATAGTCCAGATTGTCCGTGCTCAACAGCGCATCGCCATTCTTCACAATGTCCAGATAAAGGGACAAATTGGGGCCTCCCACCACTTTCACAGCCAGCGTGTCACTCTGCTTTTGGCTCAGCAGGCGGCGGCCTTTCAGCAGCTGCACCTTGTCGCGGTCTACATCGCGGGAGTTATAATCCGTCTTATAGACATCCATCACTGCCTCGGACACGCTGATATAGCGGCGGCGCTTCTGCACGGTTTCCCGATAGAAGGCGGTCAGCATGTTGTCATTGCCAGAATAATTTACTGGAATTTTCTTGATGGCCTCTTCCACTATGACGCGGGGATTATTGCCATAGACCACAATCTCGCTCAAAAGATTGGGAGCCGGTATCATCCAGATGGTCAGCCCGCCCTTTTTTTCAAGTTCTTCCAGAGAGAGGTGTGTAGTGAGATAGCCGATATGGGAGACTTCCAGTCCACGGAAAGCTTCCGTTTCCGCTACCTTCAAGGAGAATGTGCCGTCGGCATTGGTCACCGTTCCGATATTGTTGCCGACAACAGAGACGTTCACGTTTTCGAGTTTCTTCCTGCTGTCCTTGTTCTTGACCGTACCGGTGATGACGAGCTCGTTCACTGCCGCGTCCTGCGCCATCAACGGGGTGATACCCGAAGATAAGAATGCAAACAAACACCCAAGTGTAAATCCTACAAAGTTTTTCATAAGGCATGTTTTTAAGGGGTTTCTATTAATAAGAGCGGTGAGAAAGATAAAACCCTATGGAATGGAGAGAAAAACACCAAAAAAGTAGCACGTTGATAATCAGAAAGAAATTTTGCCAAGACATTGCCATAGGTTTGGCAAAACTTTGCCATGCCTATGGCAAAAGTTTGCCAACGCGGTGGCAAAGTCTTGCCAATAGTAAGGCAAAAACTTGTCAAGCTGTTGGCAATAGCTTAGTTGAATTGTTGGGGCTTCCGCTGGCTCAGAATAACGTAGATGATGACCGGCGCACCGATAATGGGCGTGACGGCATTCAAGGGGATAATACCCGCTTCGCCGGGCAAGACGCAAATCAGGTTGCAAAGCAGTGCCACTGCACCGCCACTCAGGATGGTGACCGGCAATAGGGAATTGTGATTGGCTGTCCCCCAATATCATGCGGGCCACATGCGGCACGGCCAGGCCAATAAAGGCGACCGGACCACAGAAAGCGGTGGTGACAGCCGTCAAGAGCCCGGTGATAATCAAAAGCCAGTTGCGCACACGGCGGATATTGACACCTAGATTTTCGGCATAGCGCTCTCCCAGCAACAAGGCGTTCAGGGGCTTTATCAACAATAATGAGCCGAACAGTCCCACAATGGTGACCAGCGCAAAGGCCGGCATCTGCTGTAGGGAAACTCCACCGAAGTTGCCCAGCCCCCCATATCATATAGGACTGCACCCCCTCTGCCGTAGCAAAGAAGTTCAGCAGGGCAATGGCCGAAGAAGCGATGTAGCCTATCATGATACCCGTTATCAGCAGCATGATATTGCTCTTTATCAGCGTGGAAAAGAAAAGGATAAGTGCCATAATCAGCATGGCTCCGATAAATGCGCCAAGCAGTACGGAGAAGAAGCCGGACAGACTGAACGCCCCTGCCGTGATGCTGCCGCCAAACAGCAGCATGACGAAGG
>ENA-OQBW01000043-OQBW01000043.1-human-gut-metagenome-genome-assembly--contig:-NODE-43-length-15913-cov-0.859559_pt1 | contig 15913 bp, 18 predicted proteins | sample MGYA00242752_ERZ504565 | MGnify/ENA primary metagenome ERZ504565 (study PRJEB26092, sample SAMD00036268) | human gut metagenome | host: Homo sapiens | study: EMG produced TPA metagenomics assembly of... | reverse complement strand
ATTTTTTTACCTCTTTCAGTGAAGACATATATCTATTTACGATTTAATTATTTACGATTTACGATTGAAGTTACTTTTGCTTGCAGCCGATTTACCACTTACCATATAGAGTAACTCCAATCGTAAATCGTAAATCGTCCAATCGTAAATCACATGAATTGCCTTGCAACCGCCTCTGCCGTCTCCTCAATCTTCTTGCAGACATCGTCATTGATGGCACCCGTCTTTAAAACGTCGAGTACCTCCATGCGATAGTTCATCTCAAGAGACTCAAGGAAGTTGCGTTCAAACTCGCTGACCTTGTCCAAAGGAACATTCCTCAACAAGCCGTGCGTGCCGCAATAAAGAATGGCAATCTGCTTTTCTACCGGCATCGGGCTGTATTGGGGCTGTACCAGCAGGCGTGTATTCTTCTGTCCCTTGTCGATGGTCAATGCCGTCACGGGGTCCATATCGCCACTGAACTTGGTAAACGCTTCCAGCTCCCGGTACTGTGCCTGGTCAATCTTTAATGTACCTGCCACCTTCTTCATAGCCTTGACTTGGGCATTACCACCCACACGGCTCACAGAGATACCCACGTCAATGGCCGGACGGTTACCCTGGTTGAAGAGGTTCGTATCAAGGAATATCTGCCCGTCAGTGATTGAAATCACATTCGTTGGGATATAGGCGGACACGTCTCCTGCCTGAGTTTCGATAATGGGCAATGCAGTCAGCGAACCGCCACCTTTCACTTTGCCTTTCAGACTGTCCGGCAGGTCGTTCATCTCGCGTGCCACTTCCTCCTGGCTGATAATCTTCGCCGCACGTTCCAACAAACGGGAGTGCAGATAGAAGATATCACCCGGATAGGCCTCACGTCCTGATGGACGGCGCAGAATCAGAGACACTTCACGATAGGCCACCGCCTGCTTGGACAAGTCGTCATAGACCACCAACGCATGACGGCCGGTATCACGGAAATACTCTCCGATGGCAGCCCCTGCAAAGGGAGCGTAATACTGCAATGCAGCCGGGTCGCCCGCCGTAGCAGCCACCACAATGGTATAGTCCATCGCACCGTACTGGTGCAGGGTATTCACAATAGAAGCTACGGTAGAACCTTTCTGACCAATGGCTACATAAATACAATACACCGGATCACCAGCTTCAAAATTGGCACGCTGGTTGATGATGGTATCGATGGCAATGGCCGTCTTACCGGTCTGGCGGTCACCGATAATCAGTTCACGCTGTCCGCGGCCAATAGGTATCATGGCATCCACAGCCTTCAGACCGGTCTGTAGCGGCTGATTCACCGGCTGACGGAAGATAACTCCCGGCGCCTTGCGTTCCAGCGGCATTTCATAAAGTTCTCCGCCTATCAGTCCTTTGCCATCGAGCGGCGCACCCAGAGGGTCTATTACACGGCCCAGCATACCCTCTCCCACCATGATGGAAGCAATACGCTTGGTACGCTTTACAATGAAGCCTTCCTTGATTTTATCCGTAGGGCCAAGCAACACAGCACCCACATTATCCTCTTCGAGGTTCATCACAATGGCCTTGATGCCGTTGTCGAACTCCAACAACTCGTTGGCTTCGGCATTGCGCAACCCATAGATACGGGCTACACCGTCACTGACTTGCAGTACCGTGCCAATCTCGTCCAACTGTACGCGGGTGTCAATCCCTTCCAGTTGCTTGCGGAGAATATCGGAGACTTCGCTTACTTTTATATTTTCAGACAACATCTTAGTATTTACTATTTTACAATTTACTATTTACTATTTGAAAGAACCCGAATCATATACTGTTTGACCTCTACAACTTACGCATCACAAGACTATTAAATAAGTAAATTGTAAATTGTCAAATCGTAAATCACACGATTCTTCTATTCCTATCAATGAACTGCTGTTTCACTTTCTTAAGCTGCGTAGCAATACTGGCATCCAGACGGAAGTCGTTGATGTCGAAGATAAAACCACCTTCAATGGAGGGATCCACTTCAGTCTGCAGCTCCATGCTGGCATGCAGCAGGGAGGAAGCACTGTCATGGATGCGCTCCCGCACTTCCTGGCTGACGGGAACGGCTGTTATCAGCTTTCCTACACCGATATGCTTGTCTTTCCGGTACAAATCCAGAAAACTCAGGCAGATGTACTGGAGAAAGTTTTCCCGCCGGTTCTTCAACACCAGGGTCATGAAACGCGCAAACTCACGGCCCGCAGGAGCATCCCCCACAGCAGCGGTACAGATAAGTGTTAACTTCTCACGTATCGTCAGGATGGGGTTTTCCAATGCCATGCGCAAATCGGGATGTTTCCTGAAGCTACGGTCGAGCATACAAAACTCCTTGTACAGAGTATCTTCTGCCCCCATGCTCTTGGCATATTCCATCAATGCTTTCGCATAACGCATCGAAACGATTCCTATATCCATTTCTTTGAGAATTAATTGTTTTTACTTGCGGCCAGCACTTCATCCAGCATCCGGTCTATCATCTCCATCTGCTCATGTTTCTCGTCCAGATTCTTGCGGATAATTTTCTCGGCTATATCTACGGACAAGACTGCCACCTGGCGGCGAATATCGCGGATGGCCTCTTCCTTCTCTTGCTGTATCTGCTTTTTAACTTCGTCCAGCTCCTTCTGCGCGGCGGCTTCCGCCTGCTTGCGTGCTTCGACGATAATCTTGTCACGCTCATGCATCGCCTCCCGCAGAATACGTCCTTGTTCTTTGTTGGCAGCAGCAATCAACGCTTCACTCTCCTCTTTCAGTTTGGAGAGCTGGGCATTTGCTTCGCGTGCCACTTCCAAAGACTGGTCGATGTAGGTCTTGCGACCTTCCACCATCTTGGTGATAACGGGAAAACCGTACTTGGCAAGCACCACAAACACCACACCGAATGAAAGGAGCATCCAGAACAGCAGACCACTATCGGGTAATAACAATGACATAATTTTATTTACTATTTGACAATTTACGATTTACAATTTGGCTGCGCGGTGATGCTGCACGGACAAATTGTAAATGGTAAATGGTAGATTGTACATTATAAAAAGAATACCAATAAACACACAACTACTGCCAACAAAGCAACACCTTCAATCAAGGCAGCGGCAATAATCATGTTCATACGGATATCTCCGGATGCTTCCGGCTGGCGGGCAATGGCCTCCATAGCAGAACCGCCGATTTTACCAATACCTACACCAGCACCAATAACAGCCAAACCAGCACCAATGGCTGCACCCAGTTTACTAACTCCCACACCTGCCGCAGCAGCTTGCAATAATACAGATAGTAACATAACTTTCAGTTTTTAAATGGTTATTTTTATTAATATTTATATTCCCAATAATCGTATCACTTCACCGCCTTCTCCTTATGCTCTTCCTGCGCCAGACCGATGAACACGGCTGACAGCATGGTGAACACATATGCCTGGATAAAGGCAACCAACAACTCAAGTGCATTCATAAAGATATTGAACAACACCGATGCCACGGTCAGCGTTCCGTTCAAAGCAGGTCCCATACTGGCCGAGATGAATATCAGGCAGGTAAGCACCAGCATTGCCATGTGCCCTGCCAGCATATTGGCAAAAAGACGTATCATCAAAGCAAACGGTTTGGTGAAAATACCGAAGAACTCGATAAACGGCATCATGGGGACCGGTACCTTCAGCCACCAGGGCACATCCGGCCAAAAGATATCTTTCCAATAAGTCTTGGTTCCAAAGATATTCACGGCCAAGAAAGTACAGATGGCCAATACCATCGTAATGGCTATATTTCCCGTCACGTTGGCCCCTCCGGGAAAGAAAGGAATCAGCCCCATAATGTTGTTGATGAAAATAAAGAAGAAGGCCGTCAGCAAGTAAGGTGCGAATTTACGGTACTTCGGACCGACACAGCTCTTTATAATATCATCGTTCACCATCATGATAAACATCTCCATAAACCCGATGAAACCACCGGGAGCGGCACTTCCCTGCGGGTGCTTGCGATACCAGTGCGCCACACTCAAAATGATGAGAAGCAGCAATGCGCTGTTGATGAGCAAAGCCAGTGTCACCTTCGTGATGGAGATGTCCAACGGGCGTATTTCGTTTCCGGTGGCATCATACTCCACCAGCTTGCCTTCGTACTTGCTTCCTGCGGGAGCGATGGAAAAGCCTTCATAACTTCCACCGTTCTCCTCCAGACGTGAGGATAGAAAGGCATGCCATCCGGTGGTAGAGCTATGCACTATTACCGGCAAAGGAATCGTAACGTGAGTTTCGCCCCACGTCGTGATGTGCCATTCGTAAGAATCGCCGATATGCCCGAAGACAATCTCCTTCACGTCCACCGTATTCTCGGCCCGCACCGTGGCGGGTAGCAACATGCCCAGTGCCAGCAGAATTACAGTCAGTATGTTACGCAATCTTTTCATTGTTACTTTTCTTTTTCAGTTTCCGATTCGCCTCAAAAGTGAAGAAGAACCAGGAATCATAAATCAAATATATCAGATAGTTGGCTATAAACGTCAACAAAAACACCCTGGCTTCCTCACGTACTGCAACGCAATAAACCAGCATCACAATCATGGAGACCAGCATTCTCATCACACGCATCAGCAGATAAATCTGCAACATTCGTCCTGGCATCCGGTGACGGCAGCTTTCGGTCATATTAATCATGAATACTCCGAAAACAAAGAAGAAAAGCGGAATCAGCGGATAACCGCCGAAATAGTGATGCGGATTTATCGAAAAATACGCCCAACCGCCTACAATTCCTATCAATACCGTCAAGAGCGCTGTATGCAATAAGTAGTTTCTCTTAGTAATAGTCACGCCAACAACCTCTATTTTTTTAATTGTTAATTTTTTAATAGCCTATTGCTGTTCTATACAGACGGCAACCCTTCCGTTACTCATCTCCACGAATCCGCTTTGAATATCCAACTCATGTTCCTCACCGTCCGTTGCGTAAATCAATTTCCCCGTTCCCAACGATGATACAATCGGTGCATGCTGCGGCAGGATAGAAAAAGAGCCCATAGTGCCCGGCAATGTAACACTTTCCACTTCCCCGTTGAAGAGTTCCTTCTCCGGTGAAACAATATTCAAATGCAACTTTTTCATCATCAAAGCTCCCAGACTTTTTAATTTTTTAATCGTTTTTCCCCCTGCCTGCTCCAGTAGTTTCTTACCCTTCTCAATGGCTTCTTCAATGGTTCCCACATTCAAGAAAGCAGGTTCGGCAGGTAGTCCACCTCTCCGTCAAGAATCATCTTGAAGCCTTTGATAGTGTCCTCAATGGAAACCATTGTACCTGGGACACCCGTAAACTGCTCGGCAACGGCAAACGGCTGTGAAAGGAAACGCTGCACACGACGTGCACGGTTCACCAACGTACGGTCGGCATCAGAGAGTTCCTCCATACCAAGGATGGAGATAATGTCTTGCAATTCCTTGTTGCGCTGCAATATTTGTTTTACACGTTGTGCCACTTCGTAGTGTTCTACCCCCACGATGTGTGGGTCGAGAATGCGTGAAGTAGATTCCAACGGGTCCACAGCAGGATAAATACCAAGTTCAGTAATCTTACGACTCAACACCGTGGTGGCATCGAGGTGGGTAAACGTTGTGGCAGGTGCCGGGTCCGTCAAGTCATCGGCAGGCACATATACAGCCTGCACGGAAGTGATGGAGCCGTTTCTTGTAGAGGTAATACGCTCCTGCATGGCACCCATTTCCGTTGCCAGTGTCGGCTGATAGCCTACGGCAGAAGGCATACGGCCCAGCAAGGCCGAAACCTCGGAACCGGCTTGGGTGAAACGGAAGATATTATCAATGAAGAACAGAATGTCACGCGGACCGTCCGTCTCCGCTCCCATGTCACGGAAGGACTCGGCCACCGTCAACCCAGACAATGCCACGGACTGACGCGCACCGGGAGGTTCGTTCATCTGACCGAATATCAAAGACACTTGTGATTTGGCCACTTCGTCATAATCTACTTTGGACAAATCCCAATGGCCTTCCTCCATACCTTTCTTGAATTCTTCTCCGTAACGGATAACACCGGATTCAATCATTTCTCTCAGCAGGTCGTTGCCTTCACGTGTACGTTCTCCTACACCGGCAAACACAGAGAAGCCGTGCTGCTTCTTCGCAATATTATTAATGAGCTCTTGGATAAGCACCGTCTTGCCTACACCGGCGCCACCAAACAGACCGATTTTACCGCCCTTGCTATATGGTTCCAGCAAGTCGATAACCTTGATGCCTGTATAAAGCACCTCTTGTACGGTAGTCAAATCTTCAAACTTAGGGGGGTCGCGATGGATGGGATAAGCACCGGTACGGTCCAACTCCTTCATGCCGTCGATAGAGTCGCCCACAACGTTCATCAGGCGGCCTTTGATTTGTGTACCTATCGGCATGGTGATGGGGCCTCCCAGCGGATGCACTGTCATTCCTCTCTGCAGGCCGTCCGTACTGTCCATAGCAACAGTACGCACCGTGTTTTCACCAATGTGCTGCTGTACCTCTACAATCAGTCTTTTGCCGTTCGACCTTTTTTATTTCCAGTGCGTCGTGAATACTCGGCAACATCATTTCTGCCTCCGTTCCTTCGAAATAGACGTCTACTACAGGCCCGATTACCTGTGAGATATGTCCGACAATCTGTGACATAAGCAATCTTTTTATTCTATATTTCCTTAATTATTTTTCCCAATACTAAGTTGTAAGTCGCGTGTATCCTCATTAACAAGTCAGCCAAGTCGCGTCTTTCATCAGCTATGTACTCGTACCTATTAACGTTTGTCAGCTATGGTTTGTTCATCCCAATAGTTACATAAACAACAACGCAAATGTATAAACAATTTGCATGTAGTTGTTACCGTGTATAGCATTTTTTTGAACAAAAAAAGACTATTTTGAACGATTAATACTACAATTGGAACAAATTGTTACAGACATGATAACATCAGTTAACAAATTAGCAACGAAAAAGGAATTGCCCACCCAATCTTATGAAAAAAACACTGAATTGACAACAGAGGTTCTGTATATAATATACAAAAAATAAGCCTTGTCTCTCGACAAGGCTTATTCACAACACAAACACAAAATAAAACACGACAAAACTACTATGCAATCTTACCTGTCTATGCCGGGGAGGCATACGTACTAGTTACGGATATTCACATATACATAAACAGCTTCAGGCTGATTTGCACATTATAAACAAATGCGGGGAGCATTTGTTTATTGCCTATTTGTTAAAAAACACAAATTCAAAGTTTGTCATTGAATACCTCTTTCACGAAGCTTCAACTGCCATTTCCATGCAGAAAGTAAAGTATCTTCAATACTTGTTTCTGCCTTCCAACCCAGTTCATTGTTTGCCAATTCCGGGTTTGCCCATACCTCTCAATATCACCGGCACGCCGACCTACTATCTGATAGTTTCAGTTTTACACCGGTAGCCTTTTCGAAAGCATTAATCAGTTCCAATACGGAAAGTCCACGACCTGTACCGATATTGAATACTTCCACTTTTTCCTTCTGCTTGTTCTCCAAGATACGGCGGATAGCCACTACGTGTGCTTTGGCCAAATCGACTACATTGATGAAGTCGCGGATACAAGAACCGTCGGGAGTATCATAATCGTCACCAAACACGCTCAGTTTCTCACGGATGCCGATAGCGGTCTGGGTAAGATAAGGAATCAAGTTCTGCGGTACACCGTTAGGCAACTCTCCCAACAATGCTGTGGGGTGTGCACCTATCGGGTTGAAGTAACGCAACAAGATGGCGTTTATCGGAGCACCGGAAGCAACCGTATCACGTACAATCTCTTCATTGATTTGCTTCGTGTTTCCATACGGAGACTCAGCTTTCTTAATAGGTGCCTTTTCCGTTACCGGAAGTTCGTCCGGCTGGCCGTAAACTGTGCAGGAAGAAGAGAATACGATACCTTCCACTCCATGCTTCGGCATCAATTCCAGCAGGTTTATCAGTGAAACCAGGTTATTACGATAGTAAAGCAATGGTTTCTGGACAGATTCACCCACAGCCTTGCTGGCCGCAAAGTGAATGATGGCTTTAATGCCTTTATATTTGGTAAACACAGCGTCAAGACCGGCATAATCCAAGCAATCCAATTCCTCGAATGCAGGGCGGATGCCCGATACCTTCTCTATGTTATCTACAACATCTGCGCTGGAGTTTGACAAATTATCAATAATAACAACTTCATAACCTGCGTTTTGAAGTTCCACCACCGTGTGAGAACCAATATAACCGGTTCCACCCGTAACTAAGATTTTCCCTTTCATATTAAATATAGATAATTTAGCTTTTAGGTTATCAATACGCCACAAATGTAAGGAAAATAAATTAAATAAAAAACAGAAAAAAGGGGGATAAATTTTAGTTTTATCCCCCTTCCACTTTATTTCCGTTTTTTCTTCTTTAAATCTTCACAACCCCCGAAAAGCCCATGAATGCCATTGCCAGCAGTCCGGCAGTAATCAAAGCTATCGGAGTACCCTGCATACCTTTCGGTACACTAACCAGGCTCATTTGCTCGCGCAGGCCTGCAAACAGTGTCAGTGCCAAGCCGAAACCAAGTGCCGTGGAGAATGCATAAACCACTCCCGTCAGCAAATCATAATCTTTTTGGATAACAAGGATAGCCACACCGAGAATACAGCAGTTGGTAGTAATCAACGGCAGGAACACGCCCAAGGCCTGATACAGAGAAGGAGAAACTTTCTTCAGAATAATTTCTACCATCTGCACCAATGCGGCAATCACCAGGATAAAGGTAATAGTCTGCAAATAGCCCAAATCAAAAGCGTCGAGCACATACTTCTGAATAAGGAATGTCACGATAGTGGCGATGGTGAGCACGAATGCCACCGCTGCCGACATGCCCAATGCAGTCTCCACTTTCTTGGAAACTCCCAAGAACGGGCAAATTCCCAAGAATTGCGACAATACGATGTTGTTTACAAAGATTGCCGAGATAAATATCAATATATATTCCATTTCTTTAATTTATTAATTGAAAAATGACAATCGATAATGAACCATTATCAATCATCCATTATCAAGCCTTCTTCATACTGTTGATTAAAGCAATGAGATAGCCCAATGCGATGAATGCACCCGGAGCAAGGACAAATACCAACATGCCGTATTCTTCGGGAAGGATACTCAAGTTGAATATCTTGCCGGTTCCCAGGAACTCACGCACGGCACCCAGTAATGTCAGTGCAATGGTAAAGCCCAAGCCCATGCCCAGACCGTCGAACAAGGAAGCCACCGGATTGTTTTTGGCAGCAAATGCCTCGGCACGTCCCAATACGATACAGTTTACAACAATCAGCGGAATGAACAGGCCCAGTGTGGCGTACAATGCAGGAACGTAAGCTTGCATTATCATCTGCAACAGTGTCACAAATGATGCTATGACTACAATGAATGAAGGGATACGCACCATATCGGGAATCAGATTCTTGATGGCAGAAATCACCACATTGGAACATATCAGCACGAACATTGTAGCCAGTCCCATACCCATACCGTTAATGGCAGAGGAAGTGGTACCCAGTGTAGGACACATACCCAGCAGGAGTACAAACGTAGGATTCTCTTTGATAATCCCGTTCATCATAACTTTAAAATTATTCATATCTTCTACTCCTTTCTTATTTAGCGCTGAGTGTATCCACAGCTTCGGGAGCTGCGGAATCAGCAGGTTGTTCAACATTCTTTTGAGTAGCGCCGGTAGTGCCGTCGGCAGTTTCCTGACCGGCATAGGCAGCATAAGCCGCATTCACTGCATTCAAAAAAGCACGTGAGGTGATGGTAGACGCTGTAATGGCATCTACTTTACCACCGTCCTTGCTCACTGTCAATGCAGCTTCACCCGGATTCATGCCGGTGATGTCACCTTTATTGCCTTTCTTGAACCAGTCGGCAGCCTTGGAACCCAACCCCGGAGTTTCCACATGCGACAACAAGGAGTAGTCGATGATTTTGCCTTCAGCATCGAAACCGACCAACACTTTCAGCTCACCGCCAAAACCCATGGCAACAGCTTCCACAGCAGCTCCGATATATTCTCCGCCTTTGGTGGCAGGATATACAGAATACTGTACTCCGTTTACTTCCTGCATCTTCTTCTCGGCGATGGGGTCATTGTCGAAGCCCGGAACCACCGCACTTACGGCATCGCTCAAGGTCTTTGCATTGGCCTGCGCAATGGGCTCCTTCGTCAATTCGTTTACATAAGCCAGCAACGCTACGGAAATTGCGGTAACGCCCGTAAGTACCAGCAACATATTCTTCAAGGATGATTCTAACTTTTTCATTTCTTCTTCGCTACCTCCCCAAAGCGTTTAGGTTTAACATAGGTGTTGATGAGCGGAGTGAACGCATTCATAATCAGAATGGCAAACGACATACCCTCCGGATATGCACCGAACAGACGGATGATGACAGTCAGTAGGCCGATGCAAACACCATAAATCAGCATACCTTTGTGGCTCATCGGAGAAGTCACGTAGTCCGTAGCCATAAAGACAGCACCCAGCATCAGACCACCGGACAACAACTGTACGACCGGGGATACATAAAGTTCCGGATTGACCAGATACATGATACCGGAGAACACGAATACCGTCACCAGAATAGATACCGGAATGTGCCAGGTGATGATTTTCTTCCACAACATGTAGAACAAACCAAGCAGCAGCGCCAAGGCACTCACCTCACCGAGACATCCTCCATTATTACCTATCAGAAGGTCGAAAGCTCCCGGAAGGTCGCTCAGGGACATGCCCGGAGCACCATTGATGACACCTTTCATAATAGCCAGCGGCGTAGCAGCCGTCGTGGCATCCGTATAGGCTGTCAACTGGCCTACAGCCGGCCATGTCGTCATCTGCACGGGGAATGAAAGCAGCAGGAACACACGTCCTGCCAGTGCAGGGTTAAAGGGATTGCAACCCAAACCTCCGAAGGACATCTTGCCTACCCCGATGGCAAACAAGGCACCAAGGATGATAATCCAGATGGGCAGGTTGGAAGGCAGGTTAAAGGCCAGCAACACACCGGTAATGATGGCAGAGCCGTCGGTGATGGTTGTGGTCTCTTTTTTCATGAGGAATTTGCCGATGGCCCATTCAAAGAACAAGCAGGCTGCTACGGAAGTGGCCGTAACAATCAGCGCACCCAGTCCGAAAAAGTAAAGCGAAACGAGGAATGCCGGAATCAATGCGATAAGCACACCGTACATATTCTTCTTCACGCTGTCACCGCCGTGAACGTGGGGCGAAAGGGATACGATTAATTTATTCATACTTCGTTATTTTTTAGCTTGACGTGCACGGATCATCGCTCCTACCTTACCCTTACCCAAGCGGATATAATCCAGCATCGGACGGTTGGAAGGACAAGTGAACTGGCATGAACCGCATTCTATACACGACATAATGTCTTCTTTCTCTACTCTTTCAAAATCTCCGTGGGCCGAAACGGTAGCCAGCAGATACGGCTCCAACCCCATCGGGCAGGCTCCCACGCACTTAGCACAACGGATACAAGGCTGTACTTCGCCGCGCTTGGCTTCCTTCTCGTTCATAATCAGAATACCGGAGCTTCCTTTGGCTGTCGGTACATCCGTATTTACCAGAGCTTTACCCATCATCGGGCCACCGCCGATAATCTTACCCGTATCTTCGGGCAGACCGCCGCAAGCTTCAATCAGCTGCTTCATCGGCGTACCGATACGTGCCAGGAAATTGGACGGCTTTGCCAACGACTTACCAGTCACGGTAATGACACGCTCAAACAGAGGTTTGTTCTTCTGTACGGCCTGGTAAACGGCAAATGCGGTACCCACATTCTGCACCACAGCTCCCGTGGAGATAGGCAGCGCACCGGCTGCAACCTGGCGACTGATGACAGCATCAATCAACTGCTTTTCACCACCCTGCGGATATTGTACCTTCAAGGGTACCACCTCGATACCTGCATAGCTGGAAGCAACCTTCGTCATCAGCTGGATGGCATCGGGCTTGTTGTTCTCAATGCCAATGAATGCCTTGTTCACCTTTACCGCTTTCATCAGAATGGATACACCTACCATAATTTCTTCCGCATGTTCCAGCATCAGCTGATGGTCGGCAGTCAGATACGGTTCGCACTCTACGGCGTTGATGATGACACACTCTGCCTTGAATGCAGGAGGAGGACACAACTTGACCTGCGTAGGAAAGCATGCACCGCCCAGACCTACGATACCGGCATCGGCGATTTTCTTCACGATTTCCTCGGAGGTCAGACTGCATTCCTTCACCAACGTTTCGGAACGGTCAATGGATTCTTCCCATTCATCCCCTTCTACGTCAATGAATATAGCAGGCTTGGCGTAACCGCTGGCATCGACAATCGTGTCAATCTTAGCGACTTTCCCGCTGACAGACGAATGAATGGCTGCTGATACAAAACCGCCGGGCTCGGCAATCTTCGTACCCACTTTCACAACATCACCTTTGGCAACGATAGGCTTGGCAGGAGCACCGATGTGCTGTCCCAGCAAGATAGCGGCCTTGGCCGGAATCTCTGCCTTGATGATAGGCTGATGTGCTGAAAGTTTATTTTCGTGTGGATGGACTCCACCAATTGAAAATGTCTTCAACATACAATTCTGTATTTTTTAGTCGTTTATTTACTTTATTAATTCATACCTCAACTTGGGAAGTCTAAACCTCTGCTTTGGGAGTCTCAACCTCAGCTTTAGGAGCTGCAACCTTTACTTGGGGAGCTGCATCGTCAGCCTTCGGTTTGCGCGGCGGGAAGTTGAGGGCAATGATTGTGTTTTGCGGACAAGCTCCTCGCACTTGCGACAGGATTTGCACTTATTGGGGTCAATGTAAGCCAGATTGTTTTCCAGCGTGATAGCCTCGAACGGACAAACCTTCACACACTTGCCGCAACCGATACATGCCACGGTACAAGCCTTGCGTGCTACGGCCCCCCTTGTCCTTGTTTACACACTGTACGTAAATACGACGTGATTTCTTGCCTTGAGGACGGATTTCAATAATAGATTTCGGACAAGCCTTGGCACAAGCTCCACAAGCCGTACACTTTTCCTCATCCACTTCGGGAAGTCCGGTCTCCGGATTCATGTGGATAGCATCGAACTGGCAGGCAGCCACACAGTCGCCGCATCCCAGACAGCCATAACTACAACCCGTTTCACCACCATAGAGAGAAGCCGCAATGGCACAACTCTTGGCGCCATCGTATTGGTTCACACGAGGACGGTTGGCACAAGTTCCATTACATCTCACCACCGCAACCATAGGTTCGGCAGCAGCGGCATCCAAGCCAGAATCTCGGCAATCTTTGTCATGACGGGCTGTCCACCCACCGGACAAAGTTTACCATCCAGCGAACCTGCCTTTACGCAAGCATCTGCAAATCCGCTACAACCGGGGTAACCACATCCACCGCAATTTGCCTGGGGAAGCACCTCTGCTACCTGGGCAATCCGCGGATCTTCATACACGGCGAATTTCTTGGAAGCCACGTAAAGAATAGCGGCCGATACCAGCGCTATAACTCCCAATGAAATCACTGCAATCAGAATTACATTCATAAATTAGTTGTTTATTAATTATTTGTTTTATTATTAGTTAGTTCATCGGTCGTACGGAGAATGAGAACTTCTTACCCATCCGCGACTTGTTCAGCCACAATATATAATAATAAGGTACAAGAAGTGCTAGCGAACAAAGCGCGGAACGCAGCTCGTCATTCCAGATAGCCATAAAGACAAACAGTGAGATTATCAGAATAAGGAAAGGAAATATAAAGGCAAACAGAACTGCCATCACTCCCATTGAAAGTTCGCCCGTCACCCATACACGGTCGCCGGGCTGGTAGGATGCGGCATCGGCATCGGCCACATCGACAAGTTTCTCTTTCGTATCCGCAGAGGTACAATGTCCCTTGACACTACACGAAGCGCACGCTGAAGTCTGGATGATTCTCACTTGGAGATGGGAACCGTTTATGTTTTCCACAATACCTTGATGTTTTATAGTATTCGCCATTTTGCAAAGTGTGCATTACAAATCGTGGCAAATTTACGCATTATTTGTGAACTGCAAACCTTTCCTATGCATTTTCTGTGTTCGTAAACGTGCTTTTTCTATGTTTTTATGTTTTTTCACCTGCCACAGACTACAAAAAGACAAAAGACAGACGGTCTGTCAAGGAAAAACAGACCGTCTGACTAACCAAAACAGATAATCTGTTCACTCCGAACAGACCATTTGTTTATTTACCATTTATAATTGATACCGAAACTGAGCAATTCTTTTACCTGAAAATAGCTGTCCCCTTCCGTCGGCTTGGCACTGTCGTCATAGCGGGCGTGCACATAGAGCTTGGTGGAAAGATAGCGGTTCAGCACAAAGTTCACCGTGTTTTCCCATTCAATACATGTCCACTCATAACTGGTCTGGAAGTCCAAGCGGGAATCCAGCGTGATGGAAGGAATGATGGTCCATGAAAGTGTAGGCTGTATCTGCGAACCGAAGTTATGCTTCACGCATTTGCCCTCATCAAGACCGAAACTCACTTCATTCACCCCCTTATTTCCTACATAGCGCAGCATGTACGTCAGCGGAGCCATGAAAACGGACAAGCTGAATTTCTGCTTTTTCAACTTGTAGTCCATACCGATACTGCTCGACCAGTCCGCCGGAGCAAAGAAAGCCGAAACCAGCTCTTCACTGTTGGCCTTGTAGCCATTGCAGAACTGGGTCTTAAACTCAGTCGTGATGGTATAATACCACTTGGACGCAGCTTGAATACCCAGTTTACTGTACAGCCGGAGCTGGTCGGTACTTACCAGATAGTTATGAAACTCGTCGGAAGGTGCGGAGCTGAAGCCCAGCTTGGCATCGAGCAGATTTTCCCACTGCACCTTTTCACGGTCATTATAGTTGGCAAACAATTGCAGGTTGGCAAGCACGGCGTTAGTGCTCTCACCTCCCTTGTACCAGTTGTCGGAGATATAGTTCTGGGTAATCTGCAACGAACCGTTTCCACCCGTCACCCACCAGTTGGGCTTGTGGATAATCACGTCGGCTTCCTCCTTCACTCCCACCATATTCTCCTGCGCAAACAGTTTCACGACAGACGGCTTGGAAGAAACCTCCTTCTCTATATTATCCTTAAATATCTTCCCTTTCATCACCTCCTTCTCGGTCATTACAACCAGATTGGGACAATTCACATACGTGTTCAGCAACGTACGGTCCACCAGTTTGTTGGCTCGGTCCTTTGAGGTGAAACTCAGCGTGTCGAACGGCAACATCTCGCGCGTCAGGGCAGGCACCGTATCGGGCATCTGGAAATGCCAGTCCACCTTGGAAAGGCGTCTCATGGGGGCATAATAATAGGTAAGGGGAAGGAACAACCTATAGTAGTTCGGATTGGAAGGTATATAACGCTCCGGAGTCGTGGGGTCATTCAAATAATCCAGCACTCCGATATACCTTTCATATAATATGGAAACAGTATCCAGCCTGTACCCCATACCTTCCGGTTTCAATTTCAGAATCATGTATTCTTTCATTATATCCGGCAAGGTGTCGGCTTTGGCAGTTGTTTCCTGTCCACTGTTCTTCGAGGCGGTATCCAGCGTATTCTGTGCCATCACCGACGAAGAAATCATCGTAGCAATTAACCAAAATGCAATGTGTCTATTCTTCATAATGCCCTAAAGTCTATGTTTCGAGCGCAAATTTAGCTAAAATGTTTAGAAAACATAGAAAAGCCATAAGAAAAAGGCAAGAAGGACTTTCTTCGATGAAATCGTATTTTTTTAATAATTG
>ENA-OQBW01000042-OQBW01000042.1-human-gut-metagenome-genome-assembly--contig:-NODE-42-length-15952-cov-0.880569_pt1 | contig 15952 bp, 15 predicted proteins | sample MGYA00242752_ERZ504565 | MGnify/ENA primary metagenome ERZ504565 (study PRJEB26092, sample SAMD00036268) | human gut metagenome | host: Homo sapiens | study: EMG produced TPA metagenomics assembly of... | reverse complement strand
TTCAGCAAAGTCTCAAATCTGCTGTTCTATTTTCTCGTCTCTTGGAATGGCAGGCGCAACAGTGGTCTGCGCCGTAGCAGTAAGTACTAACCCTGATAGGGCTAAAGATAAGATTAACTTTTTACTCATGGTTGTGATATTGGTTTATAATAGTTGCACTATCTGTTTATACGAGGCACAAAGATAAGAACATCCTGCCATACCAAAGGGTACAACAGGATGTTTTTTAGGGTATGATTTGTTATCTTTTCAGACAATCCTACTCTCATCTCTTCAAGAGGCTCATCGGTTCCTGAAGTTTCAGGATGTCGTTCGTCTTCTGCGTTGCGGCAGCTACTTCAGCCTCCAGCGTAGCCTTGATGTCGCGTGAGGAAGCCCCAACGAGGAACTTGTAGTTTCCGGGAGTTACCACCCATGCCGATGCAGCCTCATCGTAGGAAGCCAGGTCGGCAGCATTCACTTTCAGCGTCACCACAGTAGCTTCACCCGGTTTCAGTTCCTTGGTCTTGGCAAAAGCTTTCAGTTCCTTTTCGGGTTTGTTGGCGTCTGCAGCATCGGGAGCGGATACATAAAGCTGAACCACTTCCTTACCTGCTACCTTACCGGTGTTCTTCACCTCTACAGATACGGTATAGACGCCGTTGTCTGACTTGACAGCAGCCTTGTCGTAAGCAAAAGTAGTATAGGAAAGACCGTAACCGAAAGGATAGGAAACCTGCTTGCCGAAGGTGTCGAAATAACGGTAACCCACGTAGATATCCTCTTCGTAATTGGTATAGTCCACGTTCTTCACGTCGTTCTTCTTCCCACCTTTGTTCATGAGGTCGGTGCTCACACGCATGTCTATCGGGAAGTTGTCGGAAGAAGCGGCATCTTCAAACTTCACCGGGAAAGTCATTGTCAGCTTGCCCGAAGGAGAAGCCTTGCCACTCAGCACGTCAGCCACACTGTTTCCTCCCTCCTGGCCTGCCTGCCATGCACAAAGAATGGCATCGGGAGCAGATTTCCAAGAAGCGGTTTCAATCACACCACCGATATTGAGCACCACCACTACCTTCTTTCCGGCAGCGTGGAAAGCATCGGACACAGCTTTCAACATGTTCTGTTCCTCTTTGGTGAGGTTGAAGTCGGCTACCATACGGTCAAGGAACTCACCGGAGGTACGTCCCAGCGTCACCAGTGCACATCGGCCTTGGCAGCCTGCTCGCGGATGACTTGTGCGGAAACAGCCATCTCAGCCGGACGGGGTATCGGGCATGAACCACTCTTTCTTATCTTTGGACAGACGTTCTTTCTCGGCTTTCAGGTAAGCTTCATAGCTATTCTTCAGCGCTTCATCCACCACATAGCCGGCATTCTTCAAGCCGTCCAATAGCGAAACGGTATAAGCGCGGTTCACGTTGCCCGAACCTGTACCGCCTGCAATGAAATCGTAGGAAGTGCAACCGAAGAGTGCCACGTTCTTCACGTCGGCAGCCAGCGGCAGAGCACCGTTATCGTTCTTCAGCAATACCATGCCTTCCGTTGCCGACTGGCGAGTAACGGCAGCATGCGCCTTCAAATCAGGCTTGTTGGAGTATTTATATCCCTTGAAGTGGGGAGTCTGGAGAATCATCTCCAGAATACGCTTCACATTCTGATTGAGGATGGCTTCATCTAACGCTCCGTCCTGCACACCCTTCACGATGGCTTCGTACTGCTTGGGCAGACCGGGCTGCAACATGTCGTTGCCTGCCACCATCTGTGCCACGGCATCCTTGCCGCCAAACCAGTCGGTCATCACCATGCCCTTGAAGCCCCATTCGTCGCGCAACATGGTTGTCTGCAACTCCTTGTTTTCCGAAGTGTAGACACCGTTCAGGTAGTTGTACGAAGACATCACGGTCCAGGGAGCGGATTCCTTCACGGTAATCTCGAATCCTTTCAGGTAGATTTCGCGCAAGGCGCGTGGAGATACATGCGCATCCGTAGCCATACGGTTGGTTTCCTGGTTGTTCACAGCAAAGTGCTTGATACTGGTACCCACACCGTTGCTCTGCACACCACGTACGTAGGCGGCGGCAATCTTACCCGACACCAACGGGTCTTCGGAATAATACTCGAAGTTACGTCCGCAAAGCGGGTTACGGTGAATGTTCAGCGCCGGAGCCAACAGCACGTCCGCACCGTATTCCAGCACTTCGTTACCGATGGACTGACCTACACTTTCCACCAGTTCCTGGTCCCAGGTAGAGGCGAGCAAAGTTCCGATAGGGAAATGAGTACAATAGTACGTAGCCGAATCCCCCTCACGCTTGGGGTCGATACGCAGTCCGGCGGGACCATCAGCCAGCACCACAGCGGGAATGCCGAGGCGTTCAATCGGGTATGTGGTTCCTGCCGCACCCGGCACTAGCTTTCTCGTTGCACCGATTACGGCACTGTCACCCGAGAAACCTGCCATACCGGTACCCACTACCAGATGCGCCTTTTCTTCCAAGGTCATAGCGCCAATCACCTCATCCAGAGAGGACTTTCCAAGCTGCGGCACACCCGGTCCGCAAGCTGACAAAACAGCCATTGCTGCTGCCATGGATATGATATTCTTCTTCATAATCTTATTTAAATATCTTCGGTGCGAATTCTGTCAGGTAAATACGCCAGTTCTTCCAGATATGACCTTCTCCGGTTTCATAATATTCATATTTGTAACCCTTCTCGTCCAACATCTTGCGGTAGTCGTTATTGGCCTGGAACAAGAAGTCTTTATTACCGATAGCGATGTAATAGAGTGCCGGTTTCTTGGCAAACTGGGTTTTCAGTTTGACTTCAAGGTTGTCATAAATCGGAGACTTCACATCTTTGTTGGGCATGATGGCAGCCGAGAACAGCCCTACATAGTCGAACATGTCCGGATATTGCTTGGAGATGTGCATGGAGTGGAAACCTCCCATAGAGAGACCAGCAATGGCACGCCCCTTCTTGTTGGCCTGTGTACGGTAAGTCTTATCAATGAATTTCACCACGTCGGGGAAAGCCGTTTCGAAAGAACCTTCCATCGTCTTGGGCAGATTCATGCTGGGAGCGGCAAAACCCAGTGACGATTCACCCGGAGCAGCCTCCAACGCAGCGTTACCGTTGGTCATTACTACAATCATCGGCTTGGCCTTGCCTTGGGCGATGAGGTTATCCAGAATCTGTGCCGTACGTCCCAGTTCGCTCCATGCATTCTCGTCGCCACCCATGCCGTGTAGCAGGTAGAAGACGGGGTAGCGCTTGCCGCTTGTCTCATATCCGGCAGGCGTATAGACAGTCAGGCGGCGGTCCATACCCAGCGTAGGGCTGTTGTACCATACCTTAGATACCGTTCCATGAGGAACCTTATTCACTTTGTAGAGGTCGATGCGCTCGTCACCACCGATGATGAATACATTCGTCACGCTTGCCACGTCTCGAATCATATAGACGTTGGCAGGGTCATTAATCTTCAGTCCGTCTACCAGGAAAGTGTAGCTGTAGAGTTCTGGTTTCAGCGGTTCGGGAGTAGTGAATTCCCACACACCGTCCTTGTTCTCTTTCAAATCTGCCACACCCGGACCATCAAACTCACCAAAAGGAGTCTTGATTTTCTGCGTAGGCAGGAAGTCGCCGGTTACTTGCACCTTTACGGCTTTCGGCGCCTTCAAGCGGAAAGTTACTGTATTGTTGTCGTGTATCTCAGGTGAGACCACGGGAGCGCCTCCCCAGAGAGCTTGTTGCGCGAAAGTCATCGCACACATCAGCAACAGAGCTGACAAAATAGAAATTCTTTTCATGATACGTATGTTATTTTGTTATTAAATTAGTTATACCAAATCCTCTTATTTGAACAACTTCGGCGCGAACTCCGTCAGATAGATTCGCCAGTTCCTCCAGATATGTCCCTCGTCCGTTTCAAGATACTCGTACTTATAACCATTGTCGTCAAGCAACTTGCGAAAGTCGGCCACACCTTTATAAACAAAGTCCGTCTTGCCGCATGCGATGAAGTAAAGAGCCGGTTTCTTGGCAAACTGAGTCTTCAGCTTACCTTCGAAGTCGGTATAGACCGGACAAGTCGATTTATCGTTTCCGGTACTTGCACCGGAGAAAAGACCTACATAGTCGAACATGTCCGGGTAATACTTGGAAATATTGCAAGAGTGGAAACTACCCATAGAAAGCCCGGCAATAGCACGGTTCTTCTTATTGGCAAGAGTGCGGAAATTCTTCTCCACGAACTTCACAATTTCGGGAAACGAGAGTTCAAAAGCACCTTCCGCCACCTTCGCTCTTTCGTCGGGACGCATGGAGGGGGCAACAAAACCCTTGGGAGATTCACCTGCAGCAGCATCTTGCCAAGCATTGCCGTTAGTCATCACCACAATCATAGGTTTAGCCTTGCCTTGTGCAATGAGATTATCCAATATCTGCGAAGTACGGCCAAGAGCAATCCAAGCTTCCTCATCACCACCTGCACCATGAAGCAGATAAAATACCGGATAACGCTTGCCGCTGGCTTCATAACCAGCCGGAGTGTAAATCGTCAGACGGCGGTCCATTCCCAGCGAAGGACTATTGTACCACATGCGACTTACCGTTCCATGGGGTACCTTATTCACTTTATACAAATCGGCACGGTCACCACCGATGATAAATACATTGGTCACGGTAGCCACATCCCGAATCATGTAAACATTGCTCGGGTCCATCATTCTCAATCCGTCCACAATAAAGGAGTATCCATAAAGTTCCGGCTTCAATGGTTCGGGAGTAGTAAATTCCCAAACGCCATCCTTCCCCTCTGTCAAATCGGCAATGCCCGGTGCATCATAATCGCCACGAGGAGTCTTAATAGTTTGTGGAGGCAGAAAATCACCGGTAATCTGCACCCTTACAGCCTTAGGAGCTTTCAAGCGAAAAAGTAACCGTGTTGTCATCATGAATATCAGGAGAGACAACTGCCGCACCTCCCCAAAGAGCTTGCTGTGCAAAAAGGGTGACACAGCAGACCAGCAGCATCGCTGCCAAACTTAATAATCTTTTCATAATTTCTTATATTAAATGAATTAGCTTCTTGTTATTTAGCAAAGCAGCGACTTACAAAAGGCAGGCACATATAAAGTGCCGAATGCCAATATTCGCTGGTATGTCCGCCATCCCGCACACGGAACTGGCAAGGGATACCGGCATTACGCATCGCTTGGAAAAACTCTATATTACGGTCCAGCAGAAAGTCATCATCTCCGCAATCCACAAACCACTGTACTGTACGAAGCTGTGCCTTACGCGCATCATCTGCCTCAACCACATACCTGATGCAACTATGTTCCTGCACAGAACGCGTCAGCACAGCCATCTTGTTTGTGGGGTCGGGATCTTTTCCCACCTCCTCACCACTGACGGGGATGTTCATCAAAGCACTCATGGCATAGGCAGCACAATACATATCCGGATAGCGCTGTGCATAGCTTGCCGTTCCACCTCCGCCCATAGAAAGTCCGGCAATGGCACGATGCCGCTTATCACCTTTCACCCGGTAAGTCTTCTCTATATAAGGAAGGAACTCCTTATAGAAGAAATCTTCGTAAGCCCAACCCGGCATGTTGAAGTAGCCGTTCCAGCAAGTAGCCGGATTGCCTCCTGCATTGGGGCTGACGATAATCATCTCGCAAGCCTCGCCCGATGCCACCAACTGGTCCATCACGTCCTTCACACGTTGGTCTGTAAACCAACTGGTATTCACCCCCCGACATGCCGTGCAGCAAATAGAGGATAGGATATTTCCTATCCGTTTCATTGCTATAGCTTTGCGGCAGATAGATGGTGTAGGCACGGTGTGCTTTCAATACCTGGCTGTAGATGCTGTCGGTCACTACCTTGCTTTGCGGTCCCCCATGCAGGATTTTGTGCATTTGCCATCCACAGCAAGCAGACGGCAAAAAGAGAGAGTATCAATCTTTTCATGGTATCGATTTAAAAAATGTACTACAAAATAAGCGTTTTCCACTCTAAAACTAATTGATATATATCAGTTTTTTCACGCATATCCCCCTCATCTCTTCACCATCGGATACACAGCCACAGGCACTTGCGCCCGCATGGCATCATGCACTTTCTGCTTGCGTGCCTTTGTCACCCTCTGTACCGCTGTGCAACGCACATCGGCCGAAGATGCGGCAACCATCCACTGATATTCACCCTTAGCCAACTCCCAAGAGCTGTTTTTCTCATTAAAGGAAGCCATGTCCATCACGTTCCAAGTCAGAATCAGTGTCTGGCTCTCGCCCGGCTGGAGCAAGGCAGTTTTGCCGAAGGCCTTCAACTCCTTGGCAGGCTTGTCAAGTCCCCCATTCGGAGCTTTCACATAGAGTTGTACAGCTTCACGCCCTGCCACCTTGCCGATGTTCTTCACGCTCACTTTCAACTCACAGCGATCGGCATCCATTTTGGCGTTCTCTACCGCATAGTCAAAAGCAGTATAGCTCAAACCATGACCGAACGGATAGGAAACCTCTTTACCGAAAGTGTCGAAATAGCGATAACCCACATAGATTCCCTCTTCATAGTTGGTGAAATCCACATTTTTTCTCCGGTTCCTTCGGTTTCTCCTCTTTCTTTTCGGACTTGAAGTTCATGCCGGTACCCATAGCAAACGACGGCATCTTGAACTCGTAATCAAAAGGGAAGTTAGCATCCGACGGCGCATCGCCATATTTCACGGCAAACGTCATGGGTAACTTGCCCGAAGGATTCACCTTTCCGGTCAGGATGTCCGTGATACAATTACCCACCTCTTGTCCCGGCTGGAAGGCACAAACCACTGCATCTGCCAGTCCCTTCCAAGAAGCAGTCTCCACCGGGCTGCAGATGTTGAGAACCACCACCAGTTTCTTGCCTGCAGCATGATAAGCGGCAGACACTTGCTTAATCAGAGCCAATTCGTTCTCCTTCAGGAGGAAATCTTCCACACGGCGGTCACAGCCCTCGCCACTGACACGCCCCAGCGTAAGCACGGCAATGTCGTTGGCCTTCACTTGTGCAGCCAGTTCCTCGGCAGTGGGCAGGAACTCCTCGGCACGGGGCAGCGGAGTAAAGGCGAAAGGCGGTTTTCCGTGAGGAAAAAGCCGTTTCTGCTCGTCGGCCATATGCTTCTTGTAGCAGTTCAGCAATTCTTTGTCCACGATGTAGCCCGCATTGCGCAAACCTTCTACCATAGAAACCGTGTAATAGCCGATGCCCGTACTGCCAAAGCCCATGCCGGCAGGAACCATGTCATAGGAAGTAGTTCCATAAAGGGCCACTTTTTTGATGCCGGCAGCCATGGGTAGCGCCTGCTTGTTATCCAGCAGCACGATACCTTCCGCACCTATCTCACGGTCTACTTGCGCATGAGCCTCCAAATCGGTTTTATTGGGATACTCGTAGCCGGCAAAGGTATGGCTCTTGACCACAAACTCCAGCACACGCTTCACGCTGCGGTCGAGGAGTGCCAAATCCAGTGTACCGTTCTCTACGGCTTCCAAAATAGCTTTATACTGGCGGTCTTGCCCCGGTTGCAGCATGTCGTTTCCTGCTACGATGGAGGTCACGGCATCTTTTCCGGCATTCCAGTCGGACATCACCAGTCCCTTGAATCCCCATTCGTCGCGGAGGATGTCCTCTGTCAGTTCGCGGTCCTCGCAGGTATATTTGCCGTTCACCTTATTGTAGGCGGTCATCACGCTCCAGGGCTGAGACTCTTTGACAGCAATCTCGAAGCACTTCAAATACAGCTCGCGCAAGGGGCGCTGTGTCAGATGAGAATCGTTGTTATTGCGGTTGGTCTCCTGGTTGTTCACGGCAAAGTGTTTCAGGCAGGTACCTGTCCCCCGGCTCTGGACTCCGTTGATATAGGCAGCAGCCATTTTACCAGCCAACACCGGATCTTCCGAATAATATTCATGGTTACGTCCGCAAAGCACATTTCGCATCAGGTTGACACCCGGTGCCAGCAACACATCCAAACCATAATCCTTCACTTCCATACCCAAAGTACGTCCCACCTTATGGGCTGCATCCGGATTGAAAGTAGCTGCCACCGTAGTGCTGGAAGGGAATTCCGTAGCATGATAAGTACGGCTGTCGAATTCCCGCTTGGCAGCCATCGCCAACCGGTGCGGTCCGTCGGCAAGATAGGCGGAAGGGATACCCAGTCGGGGAATGTCGTAAGTACGTCCCGCTGTTCCGGGAAACTTGGTATCACTTCCCATCGACATCCCACAACCGATGACGAGGTGTACCTTCTCTTCGAGGGTCATAGCACTGACCACTTCGTCGATATTGTCGGCACGCAGTCTGACTGACTGATTCGAACCGGTCGTCTGTGCAGTCAAGGCAGATGCCAGACAGAGTGAAAATAAAGTAATTGACAATCTTCTCATATATATTATATTTAAAAAGCCACAAAAGAAGCCCCCCGTACAATTAGCTGATTCCCACGGGGGACTTCTTCTACAAACAATTAATCAGTTAGAAAAATCTAATTTTGTTTATCTGCATCAGACGACGAAGTTAGATTTTGATTCTTTATACGCTTTACCAACCTGCATTTTGTTCCATATTCGGATTCAAGCGGATCTCCTTTGCCGGAATAGGCAACAAATAATGTCTTTCCTTGAAACCATAACGCGTTTTATCCTTGTTATACTGAATGTATTCTACCGCTACATTATCCGGCTCATCTTTTCCTGCCTTATTTGACAAGATAGGTGTTCTTTCACCTTGATCCTTAAGCAAAGCCTCCGCATCTTTCCAACGGATAATATCCTGATAACGGGTATATTCAGAACAGAGTTCCAGTCTCTTTTCCAATTTAATGGCATCCAGGGTAGCTGTCTTAGCATCCAATCTTGCACGCTGACGCACCTCATTCAAGCAAGCATCAGCTTCGGATTGATTGCCATCCTTCAGGTTTGCTTCAGCTGCCAGTAACAAGACTTCAGCATAACGCATCCAACGATAGTTATTATATGAACACCAGAACCCAGCAGGAGATTCTACATTCGAGAAGCGACGTTTCCACATGAAATAACCTTCATTAATCAAACTCTGCCCTTTGGCAACCTTGACACCCAATTGAGTAATTTGGTCATAGGTTTTCATTGTCTGATTCAACCGATAACCATCTACACCCTCTTCCTGAACAAATGCATCATACAACTTTTTCTGAGGAACCATAAATCCCCATCCGGTACCATTAAACTGATTGTTAGAGCCAGACATATCCAACTTATCAGTGCGCCAATGATTCATCACCTCAAAGAAACTGAACTCATCCATAGAATTACTTGCATCAAAAATACGGTTACTTTCGAGCATACTTTCACAATTATACTCAGCCTTGTAGGTCAAGATATCCTCATAATTTCCATCATAAAGTTTATACTTACCGCTAGCTCTAACCTCATTCAAGACAACAGCAGCTTCATGGAATTTTTCTTGCCATAAATAAGCTTTACCCAATATAGCTTGTGCCAACTGCTTGGTAACACGCCATGTCGTTTTATCATCTACACTCTTCTTTTCCTCCAAGAGTCCTGAGTTGATAGCTTCAGTCAGGTCCTGCTCTATCAACGCCCAAATATCAGCTTTAGGCGAACGAGCCAACTGATATTCGGATTTACCAAGTTCATGGTCTACCAATGGTACATCACCCCACATAGAAACTAAATCAAAATAAGCAAAAGCACGGAAGAACTTGGCTTCAGCACAAGCCTTCTTCTTCAAATCAGTATCAGGCTCAACACGTCCCAGAATCACATTCGCCTTATAGATAAGCTGATAGTAGCTTTCCCATACGCCTCCGATAAAACTTTGGTCTGAGCCAAATGAATATTCATTACAACCTTCCAGCTCTGCATTGTCATTACGACCACCACCACCTGCCCAAACATCGTCCGAAAGGGCATTCTTCATCATCGTATAGTTATAGTATGTACCCTTGAGTTGTATATAAAGCGCATCAGCCGCTGCTTGAGCTTGTTCGTCAGTTTTATAATAAGTGGAAAAGTCCAATACACCTTTTTGAGGTATATCCAATTTGTCTTCACACGAAGTGCCAGCCAATATAAGGAGCGCTCCGAGCATTAAAGAATATCTTAATTTCATATGTTTTTCATTTTAATAAGTTCATAAAAATCAGAATGTCACACTCAAACCAAGAACAACCTTCTTTGAATTAGGATAACTACCTTTATCCACACCTAATGAATTTCCGACACCGGTAACTTCAGGGTCAAAACCAGGATAGTCTGTAAAAGTAAAGAAGTCCTCAAGTGAGCCATATATACGTAGATTTTCAATTGCTGCCTTCTTAATCAACTGTTTCGGGAAAGAATAACCCAACTGAATTTGCTTAATCTTGAAATAAGAGCCGTCAAATACACAGCCGGAAGAAGTCAGATACTTGGTATAATCTGTAGCGCCTGATGCAGGAGTCCTCCCATTGCGATTGCTTTCTGTCCAGCGGTTTTTTGTAAAATAAGTCAGCTGATTCAAATTGTAATCCACACGGTTCAAGCCACAGAATACATCGTTACCTTGAGAACCCGTACCAAACAAGATAAAATCAAATCCCTTCCAAGCTGCATTCAAGGTAATACCATAAGTATAGTCGGCAATTCCCTTACCAATTTCTGTCTTATCATTATCCGTAATACCTTCTACACCATCAATATCTCTAAAGATTGGCTCACCGGTTTTTGAATCCACACCCATGAAATCATAACCATAAAAATACCACGCAGGCTTACCTACCTCAAAACGGGTAATGGCTCCATAAGTCACATAAGTAGCCCCATCAATACTTGATAAAGACTCATGCATCTTGGTCACTTTATTCTTCAATGTAGCAACGTTGGCACGGACACCATAAGCAAAGTCACCAATACGGTCTTGCCATCCCAGTTCCAATTCAAACCCCTTGTTCGTAATATTACCGGCATTAACTGGCGAGAAACTGTTACCTACTACAGTTGAAGCCTTAATACCCGAAACAATCAGGTCTTTTGTGTTTTTATGGAAATAATCGGCTGTAACAGTCAAACGGCTATTCAAGAAACGGGCATCAATACCTATATTGGTTTGTTCAGAAGTTTCCCATTTAAGTCCGTCATTACCGGTAGCAGACGGAGCATAACCATTGATGTAAGAGAAATTATTATTATCACCTACAGCCAAATGCCCGGTAGCACCAATTGATACATTCCATTTATAACCGCCCAATGATGCAGTAGAACCATTCTGTCCCCAACTGGCACGGAGCTTTAATTGTGACAGCCAGTCTTCAGTTCCTTTCATAAAATTTTCCTCCGAAAGAACCCAACCCAAAGAAACTAGCCGGGAAATAGCCCCAACGTTTGTTCTTTGGCAACACAGAGAGGTCAGCAGCATCGGCACGCAGTGAGAACTGAGCCATGTACTTTCCGGCATAGTCATAATTCAAACGTCCGAAGTAAGATAATTTACGAGTATAGGTAGGCTCACCACCACTTACATCCTTTACAGCATCAGATGTAGCATAGGCAAAAGTAGAAGAAATTAGGATCATTCTGCAAGAAACCCAAATGCGAAACTCTGTTAATCACATTTCCCCACATATCTGTAGTATCTTCATTATATCCCTTCTTACTTCCGCTAACGCCATAAGAACGGCTCTGACTATAAGAAGTTCCCAACATCAATGTTGCGTTGTGTTTGCCAAAAGAACGGGTGTAGTTCAAAAAGTTCTCCCACTGATAATAGGTTGGGCTATAATCCGAAGCCGAAACCTCCACCCAATCACGTTTAGCCTTGTCAGTATAGTAATAAGATTGCCCCACGCCATAAGAGGAAGTTGAAGCCAAACGATAAGAAAGACGAGAAGTAACGGTAAGCCCCTTGATAGGCATAAAATTCAAATAAGTAGAACCATTGATATTAAAGCCTCTGTTCTTGGTATAAGAGTTGTCACGCATGGCAAAAGGATTGATAGCTTCGGCATTGCCAGTGAAAGCTGATACACCATAAAGGTTGCCGTTTCCATCGCCCAACATATTCTTATGATCCTTATAGATGGTAGCCATATTCAACGGCAAGTCATCAATAGGATAAAGAGGCTTGGTCAGAGGGTCTAATTGTAATACAGAAAGCATCATGCTACCATACTCATTGCCCTCGGCTACGGACTGAGTTTTGTAGTGCTCAATCTGATTATTGGTACCTACCTCCAGCCAAGGTTTGATTTTCCAGCTGGCATTTACCATTCCCGTGAGTCGTTCATAAGTATCGGCATTGCCGACAATCATACCGTCGTTATCAAGGTGGGACAATGACAGATAGAAAGAACCTCTGTCGCTACCACCTTGGAAAGTCACATTATGACGTACCATCGAACTGTTTTCAAAAGCCTCATCGACCCAATCCGTATCGGTTTTTCCATCCCAATAGGTATCAAAAGCACTCTGGGTAAGCTTCTTGTTTTCCAAGAAGAATTCCTTGTACTGCGCAGCATTCATTACTTCGGGTACTTTACCCAAACTCTGTGAAGTATATTGAAAATCGTATGTGATTTTACCGTTTCCTTTTCCTTTCTTCGTAGTAATCAATACTACACCGTTACCGGCAGCAGCGCCATAGATAGCTGCAGAAGCACCATCCTTCAAAACTTCCATAGACTCAATGTCATTAGGGTCGATACCACCAATATCGCTGGCAATACGTCCATCCACTACATACAACGGGTCACAAGAACCGTTAGAGCTTATTCCACGGATACGTACCTGCGGAGAAGCACCCGGTTTGGCCGATGCACTGAGCACCTGCACACCGGCAGTCTTACCCTGCAATGCCTGCTCAGCACGGGTAATGGTACGTGCTTCCATATCTTCTGATTTTACCGAAGATACGGCACCGGTCAGTGAACTTTTCTTCTGCACGCCGTAACCTACCACCACCACTTCATCCAGCGTTTTAGTGTCTTCTTTCAATATCACATTCATTACTCCTGCCACTGCTTTCTTTTCTTGTGTCAGGTAGCCGATGTAGGAATAGACAATCGTCGCTCCTTCTTTCACAGACAAAGAGTAGTTGCCGTCCATATCCGTAATGACACCGTTGGTAGTGCCTTTCTCAAAGATACTCACGCCAATCATCGGTTCATTCAGGTCGTCAGTAACCCTACCGTTCACCTTTATAGTCTGGGCTTGTGCCAGACTGAAAGGAAGACAGATCAATAGGAAGAGTGCCATAGCTGCAAGTCTCTTCCGAGCTGTTTGCTTCAGATTTTGTTTCATTTGATTAAATTAGATTTATGTTAATAATAAAAGGTTTCTTAAGAAAGTGTCAGAACCCACGTGTAGGAAATGCCATCACTACCTCCAGCAGTTCCTTGTCATGGTTATACTTCACTTGGCAATCGTTATTGAAAATCATCGTTGCTCCCTTTTCTGCGGTATAAGGTTCCCACTCGGGTAACCCTTCGGCATTGGGATTGCCCGTACGGGCAAAGTTCAACCACGCGCTGCTCATCTTTTCGCCCAAAGCTTGTGCTTCAGCGCCACCCCCGGTCATGGAAGCGTGGCGCACTACATTGTTGAAGGCAAAGGGAATGTCCATGCAGTGCGTGCTGCGAAACATGCCGTCAAGTACGGGCGATTCCCACGCGAACATGTACATATAGACCGGAGCACCCTGCTGCGCAGCTTTCAGTTTAGCCTGCTCCACAGCACCGGGACGGAACACGAAGTCCACATCCACCAAATCTTTAGGCTGATAGCCGGGGTAGGCTTTCTCGAAAGCGGTAAGGAACTCGTCCGTACGTTCGCCGTATTTCTTTTGCAGGAATTCCACCGCTTTTTCTTTGGTAATGGTACGAAAAGCGGGGACATAAGTACTCATGGTAAATTCGTGCAGAGTAGTGCCAATCATTACCGGAATGCCCTTGCTTTGTGCTGGAGCTTGAGGGTCGAAAGGCTGTACGGGCAGTACATCGCCGTCCACCGTAGGCGCCCAGCCAAAAATGAAGGAAGACACCCCCTCCTTCTCTGCCTCTGCACGCACTTTGGCTATCGCCTTGTCACCGGCGGCAAGCACCTTGTCATACGGCATCTTGCAGAGTTCGTCTATCTGCGAAGCCTTCAGACCAAGTTCTTCCATCACGGCACTGCCAATGCGACGAGAATACTTTTGCTCCATCGTGCGAAGCATAGATCCGCTTTGTACAATGGCTTTATGGAACAAGCCTCTCGCCGATGGCGTGGCAAGTAGCGTAGAGACCTTGCCTCCTCCACCGGATTGACCGAAAATGGTAACATTCCGAGCATCTCCACCGAAGGATTCTATATTCTTATTCACCCATTGCAGTGCCGCCACCAGATCAAGCAGTCCGGCATTGCCCGATTTTGCATATTTATCGCCATAGGCGGAAAGGTCGAGAAAACCCAGGACGTTGAGACGATGATTCAGCGTCACAACCACTGCATCCCCTTTCTTTGCCAGATTTGTTCCGTCATACGAGGGAAGCTCCTGACCACTGCCGGCGGAATAACCTCCACCATGCAGCCACACCATGACGGGGCGTTTCTTCCCGTCTTTCAGTCCCGGTGTCCAGATATTCACCCGCAGACAGTTTTCATCGGGATAACCGTCATCCCAGTTGAAGGCAAACGCCTGCTCGTCGCTGTACCATCCCATGCGCTTGCCTTGCGGACAAGTAGGGCCGTAGGCACGACTACTGCGGACGCCTTCCCATTTGTCAACTGCCACGGGCGGCATAAAACGTTCGGCTTTGGCATATGGAATACCTTTATATATATAGATACCATTTTCCACATATCCGGCTACTTTTCCCGATTCGGTCTCGGCAATGGCGGTTGCCGAAGAAGCCGTAATCTCCCCCTCCTGCCCACAAGCAGATGCTTTCTCTATTTTAGCTGCCCCTCCGCACGAGGAAAGTAGGATGGCGGTGAATGCTAACACTGACAAGAATTGCTTTTTCATATTATGTATTAGTTTTTATGTTTTTATGATTGCAATATTAGCACATTCTCCCCAGAAGGATTTTCTACGTTATCCAAACGGCTTTCCCCGATGTTCAAAACAGCTTTCTCCAATGTTCAAATGTTTGCAGATTTGTTCAAAACATGCTCTCCGGCAGTCTCTCTCTCAATTTTTATGAGTATTTTTCGCATCGTAATGCAGAGATTCGTTGAACAAAACAAATGGATGACATGCCAATGCTTTTAGTCTACACTATATATTATGAAATACATTAAATACTTACTTCTATTGTGTTTAATCACCGCGTGCAATCCGTCGGACACAAAGCCCACACCGGAAGGCAGCATCGAAAGCCCCGTCATCACCAATGACCTCTCCAATCAGAAGGTCACCGCCTTTGCCGAAGATGCACAAGGACACATTTGGATAGGAACTTCACGAGGGGTAAACAAATATAATGTACACGAATATCATCAGTATTACTGTACGGATGACTCGCTGGATATACCCGATAATCAAATCAACGACCTCTTCCGTGATTCACAAGGCCGGTTGTGGGTAGTCACCGTAAATGGAACCAGCCTATACACAGACAAAGATAATTTCCAAAATATCCCACTGGACTTCCCCAATAAAAACGGCATCCAAATACTCGAGAACAAAGACGGAAAGATTTTTTCTGAACATGATGCACAACCTTGCCGTATATAATCCACAAACACACAAATTTGACGTACCCATCAAGATATTTGACCCAAACTATACCTTCAACAACCGCTGCTTCATAGACCAGAGCAACAAACTGTGGGCAGTGACCCCACTGTCTCTGCGCCGCTACAACTCCTCCACACTGGCACTGGAAGACTCCATCCCCAATGCAGGGCATTTTTTCCCCACCCACTTCTTCATGCACACCAACGGAATACCTATGGCTGGC
>ENA-OQBW01000041-OQBW01000041.1-human-gut-metagenome-genome-assembly--contig:-NODE-41-length-16004-cov-0.758897_pt1 | contig 16004 bp, 14 predicted proteins | sample MGYA00242752_ERZ504565 | MGnify/ENA primary metagenome ERZ504565 (study PRJEB26092, sample SAMD00036268) | human gut metagenome | host: Homo sapiens | study: EMG produced TPA metagenomics assembly of... | reverse complement strand
CGCATTTTTCAATACAACCAAGAACACGATGTGTTCAATAAAGTATATAAACTGCCCAAGACACCGGTCAATATCAGCTACGGCTATATGGACCACAATCATAGGATTTGGCTGTGCAGCAGATACAGTATTGCTCTTTACGACACACAAACCGGAGAGGCCCATCAAATGCCCAATGAACTGAAAAGTAGCATTACAAGTATCGAACAAGTGGACAACGACCACTTCTTCATGGCCACCAACAAGGGAGTGCGATACGTCAAACTCGAAAACAAAACATTGCAGATTGTCCCTCTTGAACCTCTTGACAAAATCCAGGCCCAAATCAGTGTACTCTATTTCCACCAAGAATCACAAAGACTTTTCATCGGTACTTTTGAAAAAGGAGTCTTTGCCTACGATATACGACAACAACGGATTATACACTCCAATACGGATTTGAGCGATGTAAACATTGCCCGAATCATACCCCTAAACCAGACAGAGTTATTGATAGCGACAGAAGGTATGGGCATACACAAAATCAATGTGAACTCGTGCATCTCGGAACCGTACATCACCTCCAGTTACAAAAGTTACAATGAGATGAACAGCAATAACATCAATGACATTTATATTGATGAAGAAAAGCGGATATGGATAGCCAACTACCCGGAAGGGATTACCATTATAGACAACCGGTACAAAAACTATAACTGGATAAAGCATTCCATCGGAAACAGACAATCGCTGGTCAACGATCAGGTACACTCTGTCATTGAAGACAGTGATGGAGACCTATGGTTCGGAACAAGTAACGGAATCAGCCTTTATCAATCGAAAACCGGGCAGTGGCATTCATTCCTGAGCTCCTTCGACCATCAACTGAAAGACAAGAATCACATCTTCATTACGCTATGCGAGGTATCACCCGGCATTATTTGGGCAGGAGGATATACTTCGGGAGTATACAAAATAAATAAAAGGACACTCTCGGTAGAATATTTCTCCCCTTACCTGCTCAATCCGGACAACATTCGTCCTGACAAGTATATCCGCGACATTGTAAAAGACTCCAAAGGATATATCTGGTCCGGAGGGTTCTATAATCTGAAGTGCTTCGACTTGTCCCTGAATTCTGTCCGTCTGTATCCCGGAATAAATTCCGTCACCGCCATTACAGAAAAGGACGACGGACACATGTGGATTGGGACAAGTGCCGGACTGTATCTGCTGGACAAAGAGTCGGGTAGATTCCAATATATCGCCTTGCAGGAAGAGACGACCTACATCAACACACTTTACCAAGCGGAAGACCTCTCTCTATATATAGGAACAAACGGCTCCGGAGTGGTTGTCTACAACGCAAAGGACAGTACGTTCAAGCATTATCATAAGGACAATTGTGCCTTGATTTCAAACAACATCTACACCATACTCCCCGAGTCGGACGGGCATATCCTGATGAGTACCGAAAACGGAATCAGCAGTTTCCACCCTACGGAGAAGATATTCCACAACTGGACCAAAGAGCAAGGGCTGATGTCCTCCTGCTTCAGTGCCTCTTCCGGAACGCTACGCAAGAACAAGGGTTTTGTCTTTGGCAGCACAGACGGAGCCATCGAGTTCCCCGAGGAACCCGTCTTCCCAAGTACATCTACTCCCCCATGATACTCAGCGATTTTCAGATATTCTATCAGACAGTCTTTCCCGGCAGAATGAATTCCCCCTTGAAGGAAAACATCAACCAGACAGACCGGTTAAAGCTGAAATATAACCAGAACACTTTCTCTCTCAACATTTCATCCATTAATTATGACGCACCGGACAATGTCACTTTCTACTGGAAATTGGAAGGATTTTACGATGACTGGAACCGACTGAGTGAAGAAGGACATCTCCGCTTCACCAATCTTGCCTCGGGCGATTACAAGCTTTGCATACGGGCGGTATCCAAGGAAGAGCCGTATCTCTATTTTGAAGAGCGAAGTATCGACATCAGCATTGCGCGTCCCGTCTGGTTCAGTTTTTGGGCTATAGCTTGCTATGTTTTATTGGCGACATTGATGTTCATTACCGGTTTTCGTATCATAGCACTGAGAAAACAAAAAAAAGATATCCGATGAGAAAACCCGCTTCTTTGTCAATACCGCACATGATATCCGCACGCCATTGACACTGATAAAGGCACCTCTGGAAGAAATGCTTGAAAACAAGACATTGAACGAAGCCGAGACCAACAATATGCACATGGCACTGAGAAATGTCAATTCACTCCTGCACATGACCACCAATCTGATAAACTTCGAACGGGCAGAAGTATATTCCTCCCATCTGTACATAGCAGAATATGAACTGAATACTTATATAAAGGAGATATACAATATTTTCCGTACATACGCTGCCATAAAGCACATTTCTTTCAGATATGAAAGTAACTTCAGTTACATGAATGTGTGGTTCGATAAAGAGAAAATGGACTCCATCCTGAAGAACGTCATATCCAATGCCTTGAAATATACTCCTGAAAAAGGTGACATACTCATTTCCGTATATGACATTGGAAATACGTGGAGACTGGAGATCAAAGACAATGGCATAGGGATTCCAACCAAAGAACAAAGGAAATTATTCAAGATGCACTTCCGTGGTACAAACGCCATTAACTCCAAGACCACGGGGAGTGGCATCGGTTTAATGCTGGTACGGAAACTGGTAAATCTGCACAATGGCAAAATACACATTGAAAGTACCGAACATCAAGGCACTACTATCAGAATCACCCTGCCCAAAGATAAAGAACAGTTCAAGCACTTCACATTGGCAATCAAAGAGAAGAAGTCTGCCTATGAACTGGACGTTCCCATTACTCCTTCGGAACGTACCGACTCTTTCCAGACCGAAGACAAGGACAAACTGCAACGTATCTTGATTGTAGAGGACAATGACGAGCTACGAAACTATCTGCTCCAGTCATTCTCCCCCAATTACAACGTGCAAGTATGCGGTAACGGCAAAGAAGCGCTTGCTATTGTAAAACAATTCTGGCCAGAACTGATTCTTTCCGACATCATGATGCCGGAAATGCGAGGAGACGAATTATGTACAGCCATCAAGAGCAACATCGAAACTTCCCATATCCCGATACTACTGCTGACGGCACTGGGAGATGAAAAAAACATTCTTGAAGGTCTCCAGATCGGTGCTGACGAATATATTGTAAAACCCTTCAGCATAAACATACTGAAAGCCAGTATAGCCAATCTGCTTGCCAACCGTGCATTGCTACGTAAGAAGTATGCAGATTTGGAAATCAATGCAGCAGAAGAGGAGCCTCCTACAGCTACTTGTTCCAATAGCCTTGATTGGATATTCATGTCCAATGTAAAGAAGAACATCGAAGATAACATAGATAATCCCGATTTCACAGTAGACACCTTATGTTCTCTCCTGAACATGAGTCGCACCAGTTTCTACAACAAGCTGAAAGCGCTAACCGCCCAGGCCCCGGCAGATTTCGTACGGAATATTCGTTTGAAACACGCTGCCAATTTACTAAAAGAGGGAAAATATTCTATTACCGAAGTCGCAGAAAGAACCGGTTTCTGCGATGGGAAATACTTTCGGGAAGTCTTTAAGAAGTATTTCAATGTCAGCCCCAGCCAATATGCGAAAGGAGACACTCCCCGCTCCCCAAAAGGAGAGGGAGAATAGTTCTGCATAGGAGAATTTTTCATTTTGCAGCCCCGCACAGACAAACCCTAAAAAATAATACTTATTTTTGCAGAAACAAAAAAAACGAGAATGACTCCTGAAATAGCAATCGTCGACTCCAACACCCTCTCCTGCCTGGGACTGCAGAACTTGCTGGAGGAAATCATCCCGACAGCCGTCATCCGCTCTTCCGTTCCTTTGGCGAACTGATGGGATGATACGCCTGACATGTATGTACATTATTTCATCTCTTCACAGATTTACTTCGAGCATACCGCTTTCTTTCTGGAGCGCAAGCCCAAAACCATTGTGCTGGTCAATGGTGAAACCATCCCCCAACTGTCGGGCATGCCGACGCTAAACATCTATCAGGACGAACAAAATCTGGCAAAAAATATTCTGCAGCTGCGCCAATACGGAAACCAATACAGGCAAAACCACGGAAAGCCGGTACCCGCCAGACACTCGGATATGGCAATAAATACAGCCGCCGGGCACGACCTTTCCGCCCGCGAAATAGAAGTGCTGGTACTGATTACCAAAGGCCTCATCAACAAGGAGATTGCCGACAAACTGAACATCAGCCTGACCACCGTTATCTCACACCGCAAGAATATCACCGAGAAGCTGGGCATCAAGTCCGTGTCCGGGCTGACTATCTATGCCGTGATGCACGGATATGTGGAAGCGGACAGAATATAATCCTACAACCGGATACATCAGAAGCGAAGTCTTTTCAGAAAGACTTCGCCCCAATTAGTGTGCTAATGTGCTAACATCTAATCTCACCATGGTGGAACGATTTTTACCCCACGGAGGAACGATATTTTCCGCATGATGGAACGATTCAAGATTAGCACTCCAAGAACAAAATCCTAATAAATGAGGATTGCCCCTTCCGCAAGAATCCCTTTACTTTGCAGGTGCTTAAAAAAAACAGTTTATGAACAGATATAGAATCTTAGCCGGTATCTTCTGCCTCCTGGCAACCGGCAACGTACTTGCCGAAGAGGCAGACACCTTGAAAGTGGTGGATGTAGAGGAAATAACCGTCATCGCCGCCCCCAAAGAAAACCGGAAACTGCGCGAGCAGCCCGCCGCCGTCACCCTGCTTTCGCAGCAGGACATGCAGAATGCACAGGTGAACTCCATCAAAAAATCTGACATCCGTAGTGCCCAATATGTTTATCCCCCGACTACGGCTCGCGACTGACTTCGGCAGTCTATATCCGCGGCATCGGCTCGCGCATCAACACTCCCTCCGTAGGACTTTATGTAGACAATATACCTTATATAGACAAGTCAGCCTTCGACTTCAGCTATGCCGACGTAGAGCGCATCGACGTGCTGCGCGGCCCGCAAGGCACGCTCTACGGGCGCAATGCCATGGGCGGATTGATTAAGGTGCACACCAAATCGCCCTTCTCCTACCAAGGGACGGACTTCCGCATGGGGGCAGGTACGCACAATGCCTATAATACCTCGCTGACCCACTATCACCGCCTTTCGGAACGGTTCGCCTTTTCCACCGGAGGTTTTTACGATTATCAAGGAGGATTCTTCCGCAACACGGTGAGGGACGAGAAAGCGGACAAGGGGCAATCGGCAGGTGGACGCATCCGCGCCATCTACCTCCCCTCGGACAACTGGAAGGTGGACCTAAACATCAACTACGAATACAGCGACCAGGGTGGCTACCCGTATTTCTACCAAGGCAGCCTGGCCCCCGAAGCACAGAGCGAGCCGCTGAAGCCCTACATCGGAAAAATCTCCAATAACGCCCGTAGCAACTACTACCGCAACCTGCTGAACACGGGTCTGAACCTGGAATACCAGGCACAGCACTTCACGTTGAGCATGGTCACCGGCTACCAGTTTCTAAAGGACTGCATGGACATAGACCAAGACTTCACCGCCAACGACATCTATACCCTGCAACAGAAACAACGCTCCCACGCACTGAGCGAGGAAATCATCTTGAAGAGTAAAAGCGGCAGCCGCTGGCAATGGACCACCGGCGCCTTCGGCTTCTACCAATGGCTGAATACGGAAGCTCCCGTCACTTTCAGGGAAGCCGGAATGGGGATGCTGAACCAGATGTTGGGCAGTGTCATCCCATCGCAAATACAAGTAGAGATGGGACCATCCATGAGTATGAATATCCTGCCCTCACTGGGCATCAGCAGCCGGACCATGCCCATCGGGGGCAGTTTCAACACTCCGCTGCTGAATGGGGCACTCTTTCATCAATCTACCTTCAGAGATTTATTCGGACTGAAAGGAGTGTCGTTCACTGCCGGGTTACGCCTGGATTATGAGCGTATGAAGATGGATTACAACTCCGGCACCAGCCTGGACTACAAGGTGGGCATCAAGGGAGAAATGAAGCGGGGCGACGTCGTCATCCGCGAAATAGAGATGATGCCGGAGACGGCGCTGACCGTAGAGTCGCGCTACCAAGGAAGCATTGATAAGGATTATCTTCAGCTGTTGCCCAAGTTTGCTTTGCAGTATGACTTTGCGCGAAACAGAGGAAATGTGTATGCAACGGTCAGCAAAGGTTACCGTTCGGGAGGTTACAACGTGCAGATGTTCTCCGACCTGCTGCAATCCAGTTTGAAGAATGACATGATGCGGCAAAGCAAAGAGGCGATTATGCCAACGTGCCGGATGCCTACAAAGAGCTGGTGGGCAAATACTTCCCCGATGCGGGAGAGAATCCGGATGCAAAATCCGCCACCGTCTACAAGCCCGAACAGACCTGGAACTACGAAATAGGAACACACTTGAATCTGCTGGACGGACGTCTGCATGCCGACGCCGCCATCTTCTGGCTGGAAACCCGCGACCAGCAGATTTCACGCTTCGCCCCAAGCGGACTGGGACGCGAAACGGCAAATGCCGGCAAAAGCCGCAGCCAGGGGGCAGAGGTTGCCTTGACGGCTGCCGTTGCTACGGACTTCACGCTGAATGCAAGTTATGGTTATACCTATGCCACCTTTAAGGATTACATCACCAACGAGAAAGTGAATGGGGAGCTTCAGGAAATCAGCTACAACGGCAAGTCTGTACCTTTTGTTCCCAAGCACACCATGAACGTGGGTGGGCAGTACATCTTCCGCATCCGTCCGGGGCACTGGCTGGACCGCATCCAGCTGAACGCCAACTACACTGGTGCCGGACGCATCTACTGGACCGAGAAGAATACCGTGAGCCAAGCCTTCTACGGCACGCTGAACGGACGTATCAGCTTCCAGAAAGGACATGGACAGATTGATTTCTGGGTGCGCAATGCACTGGACAAAGAGTATGCTTCGTTCTATTTTGAGAGTATGGGGAACGGATTTATGCAGAAAGGACGGCCTGTGCAGGCGGGAATAGAGTTGAGGTGCAGGTTCTGATTGGAGAGCTTTGTCCCTCCGAAAGTAAAGGAAAATAGAAACGGTCTTCGGGTACTTACACATTGCATACCCGAACGACCGTTTCTATGTTTCTATCTGACAGAGGAGAAGTTATCCTCTATGTACCCAGTTTTCAATTTCAATATTAGGTATTCTTTCCAGATGTTTCTTGTTTTCAGTAACCATTATCATTTGGTTAGCCACCGCTGTACATCCTATAAATAAGTCCAAATCCTCAATGGGAGTTCCTTGACTATATAAGGCAGCCTTACTCCGGGCATAACAACATAAAGCCGAGGACAAAGGTATTACCTTGATATCTTGGCAGAAATCAGTAACAAGCTGCAAGTTTCTCTCTACATTATTACTTCGCTCTGCACCGAACAACAACTCTGCTACCATAACCTCCGAAATGCAACAATGTTCCCAGCCCACCTTTTCAATATGTTCGTCTACTCCAAATTTCTGACGCATGAAGCGAACACAAATATTAGTATCAAGCAAATATCGTTTCATTCGTCAAAGGGGCTAAAGTTTTTCTTCTTTTCGAGAAAGGCGTGATGCATATATATCATCATTGATTTCATCAGAATCACGATTGTCCTTCCAACTACCGGCATACTTTGCAAGCATACGCTTAGTCAGCAATTTGCTATCTGCCGCTGTCAGAATGGAATGACTATTCTTATTCAAAACCTCCTTCATATATTTTCTGAGGCTCTCCAATGCAGTACTGCTATTGATATTGACTATCTCACGAATCAACTCCAATTTTCCGGCTTCCAACTCCAAACTACTCATAATCAATTCCTCCTTTTAAAAGTTCAACTACAAAGTTACATTTTCCTACTGAATATGGAAAAGTTACAAAGCTTTTTTATTCATTGATAGCTCCGCAATGTGGGCAGACTCCCTTCTCCCTCAGTTTCTGCCCGCATCTGCCGCAACGATAGCGTGAAGCCAGCAGCGAAATGCGAAGCCTTTTGAGGAATACCCATACAAAAGCGGTCAAAAACAAGTATCCGACGTAGATAGATGTAGTCAGGATAAAGAAGAAATAACAGAAGATGCAGCAGGAGGCCAGCCCCAACAGATAGAATACGGCCGCCGCCGGACTTAACTGGCGAAACAAATCGTCGAGTACCGCCAGCAACACCACTATAAACAGCCAGATACCCATCAGAAAAGCAGAAAGCACAAGCGGTACCTTGAACGGCGACAAGGTAGGATTAAAATAGAAGTGTTGCCACGTCTCCGGCGCAAACACTTGTATAGATTCGTAAATAGTGGCACAGAACGCCATCAGCAGACATAGCAACAACGGATAGAGACTGTCTATATCATTAAAGTACACCATCCTCAACTGCTTGCGCCGAAAAGCCCGGAACAGCCAGACTGCCACAAACAAGGCAAAAATAATGATAAAATAAGAGGCATGGGTATCACTGAACAAGTAGATGGCCTGCGAAATGCTGTCTGTAGGAACAAAGGCATGCATCATTTCGGACTCCCGCAACCAACCCTGCACTTCCTGCGAATGGGCAAGCTTCACCCATACACTATCCACACTGTCGGCAGGATGGATGGCGAACTCGGGCAACCACCACGCGGTCTCCCCGATAAAGCATATTATAGCAGTCCTTCACGGGCAGACAAGCCAAATTCACAGAATCTGCCAGCACTTCCAGATTGGTATTCCAAGTATAATGCCGCTCAAAAAGATAGGCCAGCGAATCACGCGTCTCCTTAGACAGATGTTCATCTTCAAGATTAGGACGGGAATAATGGCAGGAAACTAAAGCAATGAAGCATGAAAAATAAAGAATGCAGAATAGGAGGGAACACAGTGAACGCAAAGGATGTTTGTCCCTGCCCGCTTCCCGGTACCGGTCATTTGCCAGCCTTTCATTATGTGCCCGTTCCTCACTCCTCATTTTCTAGTTTTTATTAGTAATTCCTCATTCCTCGTCCTTCATTAAAGCGGCTCTTCATGAGCAATGACTTTCATCTGGCAATTCTTGCAATCAAAAGACAAGCGGAAACGCTTGCCGTCCGTCCCAACCAAATAATAAGGTTCCCTATAAGGAGAATGTCCTTTCTGATAGGTGGGACACCATCCCATACTGAAACGCAGACAATGTTTGCAGAACATGAGTACAGCATCCGGAACCGCTTGTGCCTCGTAGGCAGGTGCTATGGACGACAGCCCGTGCTCACGGTAAAAACTCCGGGCAGCACTGTTCATCACATTACCCAGATAGGTCAGCGAAGTAGCCGGGAAAGCATGGCTGGTCGGTTTCCAGACAGCCAGCTCACGACGATAAGTAACACGCCGAGCCGCAATCAGCTTATCTATCACCTGCCGGCGCCAGTCCGCCACCACAGAAGCAGGAAGGAACCAGTTCGCAGAAAGATTGAGCCTGACGCCCGATGCCTCTTCAGACAAATGTCCGGCTATCTCAAAAGGAGTATTCCCCAACTTGCCCAACTGATTACGCAGATTATCCGCCTGCGGTGTACGTGCCAACTCTTTCGGATAAGGGAAAGAGAGCGTCACGCGGTTATCATCCTCGTCTGCAGCCGTCAGGCTAAACCCGAAAGAAGTATCTGACAACTCCCAACAAACACCGATTTTACGTTCGGAGGATTTGCGGGTAAGAATACGTTCAAACTCCTGGTCGAAGTTACGATAAAGTCGGGTACGGGGTTTGATACGGGGCACTTCCCCTGCCGGATAGAGCTTGTTACCATCCACCCGGTTGATACGGAAGCCCTGCAAACGTCCTTGCTCGTCCAAAAAGCAAACGCCGTCTCCGTTGTGAAAAGCTTCACGCCTGCCACCGTAACATATCCGCCGCGCTGTTCCTTTAAAGTTCCCATCTCCTCTCCTAAAGATTTGGGCGTATCGAATGAAGTGATTTCCCCTCCCCTGCCTTGCAGGAAGTAATGCGTGAAGCCACGGCTGAAGCTCTTGTCAAGCTGCGGTTGGAAGTCGAAATGGCAAGTACCCGAAGAAGCACGGGTATATTCCTTGCGACGGGCAAAAATGGTATCGAGTTTTTTGCGATAAGCCGCCGTCACATTCTTCACGTACGACACATCCTTCAAGCGGCCTTCTATCTTCAGTGAAGTGGCTCCGGCGTCCAGCAGTTCTTCCAACACCTCACTTTGGTTGAGGTCTTTCAAAGAAAGCAGATGCTTATTACGCACAATGGTCTTGCCATCGGCATCTACCAGACTGAAGGGTAAACGGCAGAATTGCGCACATTCCCCCCGGTTGGCACTCCGTCCGAAACAAGCCTGGCTGACATAGCACTGCCCGCTATAACTGACGCAAAGAGCCCCGTGTACAAAGACTTCGAGCGGCACGTCGGGACACGCCTCATGGATACCGCGTATCTCCTGCAAAGAAAGTTCGCGTGCCAACACCACCTGACGGAAACCGGCATCGGCAAGGAAACGTACTTTCTCCGGCGTACGGTTATCCATCTGCGTACTGCCATGCAACGGAATGGGCGGCAAATTCAACCGCGTAATCCCCATATCCTGTACAATCAGTGCATCCACACCGATGCGGTACAGCTCCCAAATCATCCTCTCCGTCTCTTTCAGCTCTTCTTCTTTCAGAATGGTATTGACCGTCACATAGATACGGGCATTATACAGATGGGCATGCTCCACCAAAGCGGCAATATCCTCCAAAGAGTTGACAGCAGCCGCACGCGCACCGAACTTGGGTGCACCGATGTATACCGCATCTGCCCCATGATTCACAGCTTCTATGCCACACTCCAAATTCTTGGCAGGAGCCAGCAGCTCTATTTTTACGTTGCTTTATCATCGTTTAGTTACGAGTAACTCACCCTATTTCATTAATATTATACGGCGTCTCCTGATATACAAAATAATTCAGCCAATTGGAGAACAACAGATTGGCATGGGCACGCCAGCGCACCAGCACTCCTTTGTCCGGGTCATCGTCCACATAGTAGTTACGGGGTATCTCAATGGGCAGGCCCTTATTCAAGTCACGGCGATACTCTGTATCCAATGTCAGCGGGGAGTATTCCGAATGGCCGGTCACGAAGAACTCACGCCCTCCACGGGCCACCGCCATATATACACCAGCATCCTCCGACTCGGAAAGCAGCGTCAATTCCGGAACCTTCTGTATATCTTCCCGGCGCACTTCCGTGTGGCGGCTATGCGGCACATAGAACATATCATCAAATCCACGGAAAATGGGATGCAACGGTTGCAAGGTACGATGTTCAAAGATACCGAACATCTTCTTATCCAGTGCATACTTCGGCACTCCATAATGATGATAGAGTCCTGCCTGCGCCGCCCAGCAGATGTAGAGCGTAGAGGTGACATGCGTACGCGCCCAGTCGAAGATTTCAGTAATCTCATCCCAATAAGTCACCTCCTCAAAATCCATCTGCTCTACCGGAGCACCGGTGATAATCATGCCATCGTACTTTTCACCGCGCATCTTGTCGAAATCCGTATAGAATGTTTTCATGTGTTCTATCGGAGTGTTCTTGGAAGTATGGCTTTTTATCTTCATGAACGAGATTTCCACCTGAAGCGGAGTATTGGAAAGCAGACGCACCAGGTCCGTTTCCGTTGTAATCTTTAGCGGCATCAAGTTCAGAATCACGATACGCAGCGGACGGATATCCTGCTGGGTTGCCCGGGAATTGTCAATGACAAATATATTCTCCTCTTTCAGCAACTCGATAGCGGGTAGTTTATCGGGTAAATTTAAAGGCATGAGTTTATATCTATGGTTTAACTTATTACTGTCTACGATTTTAGCGTGTAAAGTTAGGCAAAAAATCAGAGTGTGATAAATAAATTATAAAAGTTTTATCGATTTATCCCTCTTCATTTAACACGTTTAATTACATTTGTACCCGAAACCTATTAAAAGTTATTAAAAAAATAAGATTAAAAAAGCACTGCGGCATCAAGCGTGATACTGATAATTAGCATCCAAAAGCGTAAAAGACTTTTCCATACCGGTTATAGCTCTGCTAAATCCATATTTTTAAGACAAGGTTCATTGAGTATAATTGGGAAAGCGGAAAAACCGTTGCCCCACAATAATAATACAATGAAGAAACTTATTCTTGCAAGAGGAGTCTTGGCTGCCTCTTTATTCTGCTGCATGTCCTTAGGGAATACAGCTTGTGTGAACCGGATTGACGAAGAATCAGAAGCGGAAATCGAGGAAGGGACGACACCTATCACGTTCTCTATCAAAATGGAAAAAGCCAGTACCAAGGTCACAAACACCGCCTTTGAAAAAGGAGACAGAATGGGCTTGTTTGCAACCACTTCCTCCGGCTCCATCAAGGGAAAACGGTATATTGACAATCTGGCCCTGGAATATACGGAAGGCTCCACACTGGTTCCCAAAAAGACAGTATTCTATCCGGAAGGAGATGTGTCACTGGACTTTATCAGTTACCACCCTTACCAAACCGAAGGGGTAGCTGCCGGTACACCCGTTCTTCCCGTGTCTGTGCAGATAGACCAGAGCAATGAGAAAAACCGCGCACAAAGTGACTTCTTGGTAGCTAAAGCGCAAGGAATCACCAGTAAAACCAAATCTGTAACCCTGGAGTTCCAACACAAGCTGTCCAAACTGGCAATCTCTCTGACACCCGACGCAAGCAACTCTGCCAATGATTTGCTGAAAGCCAATCCGCGTATCATCGCAACCGGGCTCAAGACCTCGGCCGATTATAATCTGGAAGACGGGACTTTCAGTAATCTTACGGGGACACAAGACATCATAGCCTCCGGCGAATGGAGCGTCAAAGACAACAAACTTACCGGCAAGGAATTCATCATCATACCCCAAACGATAAATGATGGCAAGCAATCCTTCATTATGGAGTGGAGCGGACGTATATACAGTTGTGCAATACCCGAAGTGGAAATGAGTAGCAGCACGCAATGTATCATTAACATATCAGCCATGCAGAGCAACAGCAACGTACTGAGCAGTTTTGCCGGAAAAATCAAGGAATGGAGCAGCCTCCCCTCCCATCGACACCGACAATATGGAAGATTACACTGCCATACATATCTCCGCTCTCTCCTTTTCTCTTTCAAATGTGTACAGAATTTATCACGAAGGGATACCCATTGCAGAAGTCTGCAAGGAATATCTCAAATCAGCGTCATTGACTTCCAGAGCCGTTATAGCCTATCCCATAGGCGAAAATGAAAAGACCGACCTGAGCAATGGAGTCATCCTACAGCTTGCAGACCGTAAAGACACCATCTGCGGAGGAAGAATAAGCTGGAATACAGACGACTATGGATTTACCTACACTAAAGGGGAATATACCGGCATAGACAAGCTCTATATAGACAATAACCATAAGCTACTTCTGGATAAACCGGAAAACGCCATCAAAGTGAATGTGGCATGCTACACCCTTCGAGACATCAGAAAAGGAGTGTCTACCGAATACCCCATTGTCAAGATTGGAGCCCAATACTGGATGGGTAAAGAGCTCCATGCCACCACCTACCGTGACGGAGCTCCCTTGAAAAAACAGAGTGACTTGGGAACAGACAAAGCCGGATATTACAAGCCGGACAAATATGACATTTATTTTTACAATGGAGAATCCATACTGGCAGGAGAGCTGGCTCCCGAGGGCTGGAAAATTCCATCGGATGCAGACTGGGAACAGCTGAAAAACTACACCGGCAACGATGCCTCCATACTAAAAGCAGGAGAATGGCAGGCAATGGTATCCGGTGAAGTTGCCCCCGTCAACAACTATACCCGGTTCAATGCTTTTCCCGTAGGAATGTGGTACAACAAGGGGCACAACAGCCCAAACAAAATGACCGCCTTCTGGAGTTGGGACTACACAAAGCATACCCTTTCGGAAAGCACCATTTATTTTCTCGGAGAAAGCGCCGAGTTTGTATCAAGCGCCGCCCATGTCACCGGCAAGCCCTACTATAAAGCTCTTTCCATCCGTTGTATAAAAGAATAGCCGGCAATTTCGACATTTCTCATTTCTTTTTTGTATTTTTGTTCCCAATGTGCAAGATTTTTGCCAATCGGACAAAGATAACGAAAGAGAAATGAGAGTAATCGACCTGATAAACAGTAACGAAAAAACAGCTTTTTCCTTTGAAATATTGCCACCACTGAAAGGTACGGGCATCGAAAAGCTGTATCAAACCATAGATACGTTACCGGGAATTCGACCCCAAATACATCAACATCACCACGCACCGCAGCGAGTACGTATACAAAGACCTCGGCAACGGATTGTTCCAGCGAAACCGCCTACGCCGCCGCCCCGGCACCGTAGCCGTAGCTGCTGCCATCCAGAACAAGTACAACATCACCATGGTGCCGCACATCCTTTGCAGCGGCTTCACCCGCGAGGAGACGGAGTACGTGCTGCTCGACCTGCAATTCCTCGGCATCACCGACCTGCTGGTGCTTCGTGGCGACAAGGCAAAGCACGAATCCTCTTTTATCCCCGTGGGCAACGGTTACCACCACGCCGTCGAACTACAAGAGCAAATCAACAACTTCAATAAAGGTATTTTTGTGGACGGCTCCGAGATGAAAGTTACCAATACCCCGTTTTCATACGGTGTGGCGTGCTATCCGGAAAAGCATGAAGAAGCCCCCAACATGGATACAGACATCTACTGGCTAAAGAAGAAAATGGAAATGGGTGCAGAGTATGCCGTGACCCAGCTCTTCTACGACAACCGGAAATATTTCGACTTCGTGGAACGTGCCCGTCAAGCCGGTGTCACCATCCCGATTATCCCGGGCATCAAGCCCTTCAAGAAGTTGTCACAACTCAGCATGATACCCAAGACGTTCAAAGTAGATTTGCCCGAGGAACTGACCCAAGAGGTTCTGAAGTGCAACACCGATGCGGAAGCTCAGCAAGTGGGTATCGAATGGTGCGTGCAGCAGTGCAAAGAGCTGATAGCCCATGGCGTCCCAAGCCTCCACTTCTACTCGGTAGGAGCTACAGACAGCATCAAGGAAGTAGCCAAACAAATCTACTAAACAATGGACAATCAACAGTTGACAATTGACAATAGGCAGTGTCACAAGTAATAACTTATAACTAATTAACCCGTGTTCAGTTTCAAGGACATAATAGGCCAAGAGCCAGCCAAGCAAAGGCTGATACAAGAAGTGCAGGAAGGACGTATCCCCCACGCACAACTCTTCTGCGGCCCTGCCGGAGTAGGAAAACTCCCATTGGCACTTGCCTATGCCCGCTACATCTGCTGTCCCAACCGGACGGAAACCGATGCCTGCGGTACTTGTCCCTCCTGCGTGAAATGGAACAAGCTGGTGCACCCCGGACGTACACTTCGTATACCCTATCGTCAAGAGTGCCAAAGGGAAAAAGGAAGTCTGCGACGACTATATCGCCAACTGGCGGCACCTGCTGCTGAACAGCCCCTACTTCGGACTGAATCATTGGCTGAACGAGATGGATGCCGAAAACGGACAAGCTATTATCTATGCCAAAGAAAGCGACGAGATAACCCGCAAGCTGAGTCTGAAATCCAGTGAAGGAGGTTACAAAGTCACCATCGTATGGCTACCCGAAAAGCTGCATGAAGTATGCGCCAACAAGCTGCTGAAACTGCTGGAAGAGCCACCCGAGAAAACGATATTCCTCCTCATCTCCGAAGCTCCGGAAATGATACTGCCCACCATCCTCAGCCGCACGCAGCGCTTCAACATTCCTAAGATTGAAGAAGCCGACATAGCCGAAGCCCTGCAGCAGAAGTACGGAGTGCAGCCCCGCGACAGCGAGACGATAGCCCACCTGGCAAACGGAGACTTCATCAAAGCATTGGAGACCATCCATCTGAACGAAGAGAACG
>ENA-OQBW01000040-OQBW01000040.1-human-gut-metagenome-genome-assembly--contig:-NODE-40-length-16018-cov-0.774778_pt1 | contig 16018 bp, 13 predicted proteins | sample MGYA00242752_ERZ504565 | MGnify/ENA primary metagenome ERZ504565 (study PRJEB26092, sample SAMD00036268) | human gut metagenome | host: Homo sapiens | study: EMG produced TPA metagenomics assembly of... | reverse complement strand
CGACCGTGATGATGGCCCCATAGCCAATCCACACATAGCCGCCTCGTAGATAATGGTATCGATGAATCCCTTTCCTGCACCCAACCCCACGCAGGCCAGGAACAAGGCGATACCGATTTCGCGTATCATCAGATTGGCACTCATCGTCGTGTAGGTTATCAGCTTATATTGAGGCCCGAAACGGCTGATGAGGATGGAAACCACCAACGGTCCACCGGCCAGTCCCAGTTTCACGGGTTGGGGAATGCCGGGGAACATGAACGGCAGACTGCCCAAGATACATCCCAGGGCAATACCCAGGAAGATAGGAATCAAGTTGGGATGGTTGAGACGCTTCAGCGAGTTACCCAGCACCTTCTCCGCATGACTCACGGCAAGCTCACTGCCTACAATCGTCACACGGTCTCCCATCTGCAACTGCAAGTGGGGAGTTGCCACCAGATCCACGCCCGAACGGTTGATACGGGTGATGCAGGCACCGAGTTGTTACGTATCTTGAGCTGAGACAGAGACTTGCCGTTCAGTTCCGGCTTGGTGATGAGGATGCGGCGTGAAATCAAGTTCTTGTCCTCCCGTTCCCACTCCACCGAAATTTTTCTTCCGAAGAAGGCAACAATGGCCTCCACATCTTTCGGGTTGGCAATGAACAGAATTTCATCCTGCATGTGCAGCACCGTATCGGCATTCGCCAGTTCTGTTTCCTGACTGCCGGTGTGCCGGATGCGGGAGATGACAAACGCACGGTTCAACAATGGTTTCACATCTCTGATCCGCTTGCCGTCTATTGCCTCATTGCGTATCTCTACCGATATGGGACGCACGGTCAGCTCCTGCAGATGACCCAGCCCGTGCTCGGCATCCTCCTCTTCTTTTTGGGTGTTAATCCGCATGAAAATCTTCAAGGCTAGCAGCGCCAGGATGCAGCCCACCACCCCCCAGCGGATAGGCAACGGCATATCCGAGTGCGATTTCCGGAGCATCCACCCCGTTGAGGTCACTGTTTGCCTGCTGGGCAGCACCCAGACCGGGGGTATTGGTCACGGCTCCGGACAAGATACCCACCATCGTAGTAATGGGGATTCCGGTGGCAAAGTGCAACACAATGGTGATAAGCACGCTGAGAAAGACGGAAAGCATTGCTACCATGTTCAGCGTAAGTCCGCCCTTCTTGAAAGCGGAGAAGAATCCCGGTCCCACTTGCAGACCGATGGAATAGACAAACAGTATCAAGCCAAACTCCTTCAGGAAGTGCAGCAGATGTTCGTCGAGGTTCATGTCGAAATGTCCGAAGACAATGCCCACAAACAAAATCCAGGTGACACCCAGCGAGATGCCTGCCACCTTCAACTTGCCCAGCATGATACCGAAGGTGATGACCAGGGACAGAATCAGGACAGAGTGTGCCACTCCTCCGCCCCAAAGATTGGGATAACCCTCAAAGAGGTTTCTTAATAGTTCCATAGTTTCTATCTTTAGTTTTTACTTTTCAGCCTTATTGTTTAATTCTTAATTCTCTATTTAAAAAGTGTATCCCCACAGAAATCACTTCTCCGGGGATACGCATTTCACACATAAAAAATAACTACTATTATAAAGCATGTTGCCGTGCTTTTTCGGTGGATTGCTCTGATTCTTGTTGTGCGCCATCTCCAATGCCTGCACCAGCTTGTAGCGGGTATCGCGCGGCATGATGACCTCGTCTATGAGGCCACGCTCGGCAGCGCGGTAAGGGTTGGAGAACTTGCTTTCGTACTCCTTGATAATCTCCTGCTTCTCTTCGGCAGAGGACTTACGGTAGAGGATGTTCACCGCACCCTCGGCACCCATCACGGCGATTTCCGCCTGCGGATAAGCCAGGTTCACGTCGGCACCCGTCGGTTTGCTGGACATCACGATGTAGGCTCCGCCGTATGCCTTGCGGGTAATCAGCGTTATCTTGGGCACGGTGGCCTCGGCATAGGCATAGACAATCTTGGCGCCGTGGCGGATGATGCCGTTGTGCTCCTGCATCGTTCCGGGCAAGAAGCCGGGAACATCTTCGAAGGTTATCAGCGGGATGTTGAAGCAGTCGCAGAAACGAATGAAACGTGCCGCCTTGTCGCTGGCATCAATATCGAGCACACCCGCCAAATAGGCAGGCTGGTTTGCCACGATACCTACCGAACGCCCGTTCAGACGACCGAAACCGATAACGACGTTCTTGGCAAAGTGAGGCATCACTTCGAAGAAGTACTGGTTGTCCAGCACCGGTTCTATAATATCCCTGATGTCATAAGGCATGTTCGGGTCTTCGGGGATGACGGTCTGAAGCGTCTCTACCCGGCGATGGATATCGTCGGAGCAGGGAGTGAAGGGAGCATCCTCCATATTGTTGGACGGTAGGAAGCTCAGCAGCTCGCGGATGCTCATCAGTGTCTCCTCCTCCGTATTGCACATGAAGTGGGTAACGCCGCTCTTGCTGCTATGCGTATAGGCACCGCCCAGTTCCTCCTTGTCCACCTCCTCGTGGGTCACGGTCTTTACCACGTCCGGACCGGTGATAAACATGTGGCTCTGCTCCTTTACCATGAAGATAAAGTCGGTAAGCGCCGGAGAGTAGCATGCCCCACCGGCACACGGACCCAGAATAGCGGATATCTGCGGAATGACACCCGACGCAATGGTGTTCTGATAGAAGATGGAGGCATAGCCTGCCAAGCTGTTCACACCTTCCTGAATGCGCGCGCCGCCCGAATCGTTGAGGGCAATGACGGGAGCGCCGTTCTTCAGGGCAAGCTGCTGCACCTTCACAATCTTTGCGGCATTCGTCTCGCTGAGCGAACCGCCGTGCGCCGTGAAGTCGTAGGCATAGACAAATACAAGGCGGCCGTCTATCTTTCCGTAACCGGACACCATGCCGTCTCCGGCAATCTGCTTCTTTCTCCATGCCGAAGTTGGGTGCAGCGATGGTTCACGAACTTGTCCAGCTCATTGAACGAGCCTTTGTCCAGCAGCATGTCAATACGTTCGCGGGCAGTCATGCAGCCGGAGGCGTGTTGTTTCTCTATCTTGTCTACGCCCCCACCCAGCGAGGCACGTTTGTCCAGTTCCTCAAACTGGCGGTATATTTCTTCTCTGTTCATATTTGCATTTACAATTTAGTGATTTATAATATACGGACTGAATGCGACTCGGGATTATTCCTCCTTTATCAACTCCAATTCAATCAATACTTGGTTGGCATTTACCGGTTCGCCCTCGCTCACGAGGATGTTGCGGACGATGCAGTCGGCATTTACCTTATAGTTACTCTGCATCTTCATGGCTTCCAGCACCACGGCAATGTCTCCGGCAGCCAGTCGGTCGCCCACCTTGACGGGGATGCTCACTACCTTGCCCGGCATCGGCGCCAGAATCTTGTCGCCCTGCTTCTCGTCGGCTCCTTTCTTCATGTGCAGATACTTGGCTTGCGTGTCCACGATGTCCACATGAAAGGAACGCTGGAGCATGCTGATGTCATAACTCTTGCCGCCCTCGCCGCGCACAAGGCCTGCGTTGAACGAGTTTCCGTTGTGCAGGATGGAGCAACTTCCGTTCTCTGCCATCACAATGTCCACTTCGTAGGGCTTTCCGTCAATGGTAAGTTGTACCTTATTCCCTTCCTTACCCACCAGGGTAATGTCTGCGATACGGTCTCCTATATGTATTTCCATTATTAATTCTCCATTATCAATTATCCATTCCTTAAATCCTGAGCACTCCCTTCTGCAATCCGAATTCCCTCCAACGGCTGATGGGGCGGGCATCGGGTAGCTGTGCCGAAACATTCTCCTCCAGATTAACCAGATAGTCCATATAGGCAGCTATCATGGCGATGTTCTCCAACTCTTCGTTGGCAGTGTTGGTACGTACCAGCATGCGGGCGTTCTTCTCGATAAAGAGGGTGTTGTACTCTCCCTTCACAAAGTCGGGCACGTGCATGATGCGCTTCAGATAGGCAAGGTTGGTCTTTACGCCCGTAATCTTGTACTCGTAGAGCACACGGCGCATACGCTCGATGGCATACTGGCGGGTGGTTGCCCATACGATGAGCTTACCTATCATGGGGTCGTAGTAGATGGGGATTTCATAGCCGTCGTACACGTAGCTGTCAATGCGGACACCGATTCCGTTCGGTTCCGTCAGTTGCTTGATGACACCGGGAGACGGCATGAAGTTGTTTTCCGTATCTTCGGCACAGATGCGGCACTCTATAGCATGACCGCGCTGGAACAGGTCCTCCTGCTTGAGGTGCAACACCTCGTCGTTGGCAATACGGATTTGCTCTTTCACCAGGTCTACGCCTACCACCTCTTCCGTGATGGGGTGCTCCACTTGCAGGCGCGTATTCATTTCGAGGAAATAGAAACGGCGGTTCTTGTCTACCAGAAACTCGATGGTACCTGCACCGGAGTAGTTCACTGCCTTTGCTGCGGCAACCGCCTTCTCCCCCCATCTCCCGGCGCAATTCCGGCGTAAGGAAGGGTGACGGGCTTTCTTCTACCACCTTCTGATTGCGACGCTGCACGGAGCATTCGCGGTCGAAGAGGTGGATGACGTTGCCGTGGTTGTCGCCCAATATCTGGAACTCGATGTGGTGGGGTTCTTCCACGAACTTTTCCAGATAGACCGTGTCGTCTCCAAAGGAGGACATGGACTCGGAGCGTGCCGTGTTGTAGGCTTCCACCACTTCGCTCTCGCTATGGATAAGGCGCATACCTTTACCACCGCCACCCATAGACGCCTTCAGCATCACGGGGGTAGCCTATCTCGTTGCAGATGCGCACAGCTTCTTCGGCACTCTGCAAGGGTTGTTCCGTTCCGGGAACCACGGGTACGCCTGCCGCAATCATTCGCTTGCGGGCAGCTATCTTGTCGCCCATCGCCTCCATCGTCTCGGCGGCGGGACCGATAAAGATAATCCCTTCCTCCTTGCAACGGCGTGCAAACTCCGAGTTCTCCGACAAAAAGCCGTAACCCGGATGGATGGCATCGGCACCGCATCGCTTTGCCGTGGCAATCACTTTTTCAATATTCAGATAACTCTCTTTTGCCACGGCCGGTCCTATCGGATAAGCCTCATCGGCATATGCCACATGATGAGAAGTACGGTCGGCATCGGAAAAGACCGCAACCGTAAGCAGTCCCATCTCCCGGCACGAACGCATGACGCGCAAGGCAATCTCACCTCTGTTGGCAATCAATACTTTCTTAATCATTTTACTTTTTCTTTAATATATAAAGGATATATATAGTCACACCACAATGCGGACATACCTTTAACAAAGGCATTCCATTTCTTGTTTAAATGTTCAACTAATATCTTCGTACTGTCTTCCTAACCCACGAGCAAAGGCAGCCTTTAATGAATGGCAGGTCTTCTGACTGACTCCTAATCCTGAAGCCTTCCCGATATTTCAATGCATATCAGTGGCAAGGGTGTTTTTCATGATATAAACGGAGTTTCACAGCAGCGGGACTGTCCGGGATTTACACCCGATTCCCTTTTAATCCAGATGATGGAAACATGCATCCGGAACCAATTCGCGGGCAAAGATAACAAAAATTATCAGGAGTATTCGCAAACCTAATAGTTTTTGTTATCTTTGTCCCAGTTTTGGTTTCACCTCTCCCGGTTCTGTTGGAGATGAGTGATGAAAAAGGGAATCAGGTGCAAATCCTGAACAGACCCGCTGCTGTAAGTCCTTCCAAAATCTTTGAATATTCTACAAGCCACTGTCCGCCCGGCGGATGGGAAGGCATTCAAAGAGGGATAAGTCAGAAGACCTGCCAAGACAACATAGTTTTAGTGCTTTCGGGGAATAAAGCAACAAAACATTGAGTCGAGGCATTCTTTATCCATATAAAGGAATCTTTCTCTTTGTTCATTTTTTCCTTGAGGGCAAGTTACGAACGCTTATAAGGAACTGAAATGAGATTCATCACAGGACTGCTATTTACATTTATCTGCCTGCTTCCTGCAGGTAGTATGGCACAAAATAAGGTCACCTTATCCGGAAAAGTCATAGACCAGCACGGGACACCGATAGCCCAAGCCACCATCGCTGTGGAAAACACCACCTCCGGCACCTATACGGACGACCGGGGGAAGTATTCACTGCAAGTCGCTCCGGGTAAACATACCTTCGTCGTCTCCTTCCTGGGCTACCAAATCGTGAAACAATCCCTCGACATCCGGCAGGATAAAAAACAGAACTTTACATTGCAGGAAAGTGCCGTAACGCTGAGTTCTGTCGAGGTTTACGGAAAGACCCAAACGCAGAAAGTGAAGGAAGGAGCCTTTGCTGTCAATGCACTCGACATCAAGCCGATAGTAAACTCACTGAATAACCTCAACGACCTGGTGAACCGTACAACGGGCATTAAGGTGAGAGAGGAAGGCGGAGTTGGCTCGGACTTCGACCTCTCCATCAATGGAATGTCTGGTAATTCCATACGTTATTTTCTGGACGGAATACCATTGGATACAAAAGGCAGCGGTGTTTCATTGGCGAATCTGCCGGTCAATATCATAGACCGGATTGAAATTTATAAAGGAGTAGTACCTGCCAGTCTGGGTACAGATGCATTGGGAGGCGCCATCAATATCATTACGAAGCAAGAGAAGAAGAACTATCTGGATGTCTCCTACGGTATCGGTTCCTTCCATACTCACAAGGCAGACTTGAATGCACTGTTTGTAGAGCCTCGAACCGGACTGATCATTAAACCTACCTTTGGGGTCAATTACTCCAAAAACGATTATATGATGAAAGATGTAGAAATTTGGGATGAAGACAGCCGCAAATACATTCTGACTGACCGTAGACGCTTCCATGATGACTATTTTTCACTGTTCGGACAAATGGAAATCGGCTTTTCCAATAAGTCCTGGGCAGATGCTTTTTTTGTTTCCGCCTCTTACTCCAAAGTAGACAAAGAGTTGCAGACAGGCTCTGTACAGAGTAAGGTATATGGAATGGCAGAAAGAGGCTCCGATGCCTGGAACATTTCAGCCCGCTATCAAAAGCATAATTTCATTTGGAAGAACATGCAGCTGAATGCCGCACTCTCGCACACTTGGGACCATTCATTGACCACAGATACAGCCTACCGTAAGTATGACTGGAACGGAGATTATATCGTAAGCTCACGTAACGAAATCACAGGACGGGGGCCGTTCGATGCGCCATTACAAACGTCCCCTGACCATTGGCCGCGCCAATTTGGACTATCGGTTGGACAACCATCACTCCCTCAACCTAAACTATCTATTAAGCCGCATCGGCAATGACCGCTATGATGAAGCGGATACTGATTTTGAAGCCTCCAATGATATTCTGGCAAAACATGTGACAGGCTTCTCCTACAATCAATCCCTTCTCGAAGAAAAAAATGAGCAATACCTTTTTTGTAAAGAACTACATCAACCATCTGAATATCCGGCAAACGGATTTATCCAGCATCACCGGGTCGAAGGATGTAAAAGGGACGATAACCAAAAAGTATTGGGGCTACGGTATCGGTTCACGCTACACAGCCATAGAACCTTTATCCATTAAAATTTCCTATGAACACAGCGTCCGGCTGCCCCTTGCCCGCGAATTATTGGGAAACGGTACCACCATATATGCCAATGTAGCCTTGAAACCCGAAAGCAGTGACAACGTCAATCTGGGCATCTTCGGCACATGGCATCCCGCCCCCGGCCATACACTTTATTATGAAGCAAACGGTTTCCTACGCTATGTGGACGACTATATCCAAGCCACCGTAGAAACCAAAGAAGGTATGATGCAATATGAGAATGTTCCGGCTGTACATATCAAGGGCATAGAAGGAGAAGTACGTTACGACTGGCAAAGCAAGTTACAGCTTGCCACCAATGTCAGTTTTCAAGAGGCACGCGACCAGAACAGATACAAGACTGACGGAAAACCTTCTGCAACCTACAACAACCGGGTACCCAACCGCCCCTGGCTTTTCGGAAGTGCAGAAGCAAGCTATCTTTTCCACAATGTGGCTCTGCCCGAAAGCAAATTACGGCTGGGGTACAGTTATCAGTGGGTACACTGGTTCTTCCTAACATGGGAGCCTACGGCTCTCGCGAAAGCAAGGCACGCATCCCGGCACAGCACATTTGCAATGCCGACATCACCTATTCATGGAAACGAGGACGATACAATATTTCGCTGGAATGCTCGAACCTACTCGACAAATTGGCCTATGACAACTATAAACTGCAAAAGCCCGGACGAGCATTCTTCGCCAAATTCAGATTATTCATCAACTAACTAATTTTATTTAAAATGAAACGACTAAATCTTTTATCCGGTATCCTTATGGCCATAGCCATGACCTTATCATTCAGTGCATGTTCCGACAACAACGATCCAGCCCCCCACCCCGGATCCAGACCCGCAACCGGAACTTTCCGATTATCACTTTGATATTTTTATGACTATCGGCAAACACGGTGGTATGAACCAGGGTGACGGTACCATTGTAAAAAGTGTAAACAGCCTTACAGCAGATATGGAAGTCATTGACATAAAGAATGACGGCGTTGAGTTCAGAAGTGAAAATAACACTTATTCCATGGAAGCCATTGTCAAAGGGAAATACTATTATCAAGTGCCAAACTCAAACGACCGATTTACTAAATTGCAGGTAACCGGTAATTCCATCAAAATAGTCCAAGAACAAACATTTGTACAGAATACCTTCAAAGTACGCGGCTACACACATGCCTGGCTGGATGACCATACCCTGCTTATCATGGCAGCCAATGGTGATGCAGACAAAGTTATCTGGACCAAGCTGAATGCCGATGACATGCGTATCCTTGCCGAAGGAACGCTGGACCTTCCTTTGCCAGAAGGAGCAAAAGTATTCACAGCTTCCGGTATCCTGACCTACAACGAAAAAATCCGGTAAATTATATTACTTCTACTTTGGTAAGGATAAAACAGGCAGAGGTGGAAAAGCAACCTCAAACTTCCTGACAGCAGTTATCAATCCCTCGGACATGAAAGTGGAAAGTAACAAGGTCAATACCCTTGCCGGAGAAATGGCGGGAAGCGCTTACGGAGAACTGATGCAAAGTTGCGTGATGTATGATGCAGACGGTAACCTCTACTTGGCTGCATTCACCGATGCCAATGACATGGAACAAGGCCATCTGCTCCGTATCAAGAAAGGTGAAACAGACTTCGATGCAAGCTATGAGGGATATCCCAACGCCGACGGTAAACTGCTCACCATCCAAAACCTGGGTAACGGTAAAGCCCTCGTGTATGCACGTAATGATGCAGCCGGTACTGCCATTGACAGTTACAGCCACTATTACTCTATTATCAACATCAATACCGGGACAAGAGAACGCTTGAGTTATAACGGACAAGAAATACCTTACAGTGGCGGACGATTTGCACAACGCACCGCTATTGTAGACGGTAAGGCATACATCGGCGTAAATACAGAAAAAGCCAATCCTTGTATCTACATCTATGACATAGCAACCGGTAAAGTAGAAAAAGGCGCAGAAATTGCGAAGGTATTATTTCGATATGCTTAGAGTTGTTGAAAACGATAAATAATCTATGAACAAGATTCTTTCTTTATTACTTTTACTAAGCACCTCCCTCCTCTGCCATGCGCACGGGGGGAGGCAACTACGAGCACAGCGATATGCTTGCAAGTATGAAACCCGGTGACAAGGCCGCCCTGCTCATGGTGCACTTCGGCACTACGCATGACGATACCCGTGCCCTCACCATTGATGCCATCAACGCCAAGGCACAAGCTGCCTTCCCGGAGTTGAAGTTCCAAGAAGCCTATACGTCGCGCATCATTATCCGCCGCTTGAAAGAGCGCGGCACCACGAAGCTGACTCCACTGGATGCCATGCTGAAACTGCGCAGCGAAGGTTACACACACCTCATCGTGCAGAGCACCAACATCATTGACGGAGTAGAAATGGAATCACTCCTCCGGGATGTGGAAAGCGCACTGCCCTTCTTCAAGGAAATACGCGTAGGTACTCCCCTGCTCTACTCTATAGAAGATGCAGAGAAGGTGGCAGATATTCTGGGCAACCGCTACAACGTCCCGGCACAAGGCAAAAAGGCTGCCAAAGAAAACTTCGTGCTTGTGGGCCACGGCACTTATACTCCTGCCACTGCCATCTACAGTCAGATGGACTATATGCTGAAAGCAGGCGGACTGACCAATTTCCATGTGGGCACCATCGAAGGTTATCCTACCTTTGACACCATGCTGGCACAACTGAAAGCCGGGAAAGCCAAACGTGTGACCCTCATCCCCTTCATGTTTGTTGCCGGAGACCATGCCAAAAACGACATTGCCGGAGAGTGGAAGGAGATGCTCGAGAAAGAAGGCTTCACCGTCAGTGCACAACTGGAAGGACTGGGACAAATTCCGGAAATTCAAGAAATATTCATTGACCATATCCGTTTCGGACTGAAGCACCGCATGCTGGACATCATGACGAAGAAGGCGGCCTATGCTGCCGGAAAAGACACTGAATAATATACCCATTAGTGGGTATTTAGTGTTCTTGAATCATCTTGTACTTTTGCAGGAAAAACGCGAACGACAATGAATGTTATCACCAAACTGATGTACTCTATTCATAGGATACTGGGCACTTTGCTCTGTATCCTATTTCTTATGTGGTTCCTCTCCGCCTTCGTGATGATGTACCACCGTTTTCCCCGTGTCAGCGCCAAAGAGAAAATGCAAAAGCTGGATATGCTCTCCCAAACCGGAGACTCACTTCCGGACATCTCCTCCGTCACAGCCCGCCTGCCCCGTGGCGTAAAGGTCAGGTCTACGATACTGAACCTCAATGCCGGACACCCCGAGTTCAGCTTTAGTACCACAAAAGGCACGCTTCATTTCCTTGCCGATTCCACCATCTCACGACCCTCTCTGGACAGTGAACACCTGCACCGGACAGCAGCTTTGTGGTGTTCTTCTCCCATTACCCGTATCGACACCCTCCACTCTCTGGACCAATGGATTCCCTTCGCTGAACTGAAAAAGGAAATGCCCATTTATAAAATATACTTTGCCGACGATGCCGGGACACAGCTCTATCTGAGTTCACAAAACGGTGAGGCCTTGCAGTTCTCCAACAGAAGCGAACGCTTCTGGGCATGGCTGGGTGCCATTCCCCACTGGGTATACTTCACCTGGCTGCGGCAGGACACCGTCCTTTGGACTAAGACCGTCATCTGGCTCACAGCTCTGGGTTGTCTCATGGTCATTGCCGGCATTTGGGTAACTGTGGATGTATGGCGTAAGACGCACCGAAGCCGCCATCCCAAGTTCTCCCCCTACCGAAAAAGATGGTATCACTGGCACTACGTCAGCGGAATCTTTTTCGGCATCTTCGTACTGACCTTCACCTTCAGCGGCATGATGTCTCTGGCAGACATTCCCGAATGGATTCATAAACCGGCACTGAAGAAAGGCAGCGCCACACGCACGCTCCATGCCCGTGCCCCACAACCGGAGGATTACCCCTTGGACTACCGCCGTGTCATAGCTGCCTATCCCCAAGCTTTGCAGATAGAGTGGCGCAACTTCCGCGAACATCCCTACTACATCGTAAAAGATAGAAAAAACGAGTATTACATCGATGCCGCCGACAGCCTGCCGCGTCCGTTACAACTCTCCGAAGAAGAAATCCTGAAAGGCGTGGAAAGCATTTATACCTCCCAGCGTGATTCTTCACAACATATCCCCGGCATACGTATCTCCCGGCTCGAACATTTCGAGACCTACTATCGCGACATGAGCAATATGTATCGCGGACGACCCCAGCTTCCCGTCTGGAAGATAACGGTGGACGACCCGGACCGGAGCGTCTATTACATTCACCCGGAAACGGGAATCATCCGCCATGTAGACACCTCCTCCCGCTGGAAATACTGGAGCTATACAGCCCTGCACCGCATGCGTCTGCCCGGTCTGAACTCCAATGCCACCCTGCGCAAGACTGTGCTTTGGGTATTGCTGCTTGGAGGTACAGCCGTTTGCATCACGGGTGTGGCGTTAAGTGTGAATTATATAAGAAGAAAATGTTGTAAAAGACAAAAACGCTATTAACGAGAATAAACTTGTATGAATAAGAAAAGACTTGGAATATTCCTCGGCAGCATAGCCCTATTGATTGTCTGCAGCTTTGCGGCCTATCAGTACTGGCTTGCTCCTACACATATACTTATTATCAACGCAACCCTGGCACAAGCTGCCGACATTGCCCTGAACAATGACTGCGCCCGGATAGAAGTCACCTGCATAAAAAAAGAAGAGGTGAAGGACCTTTCCGGCTATGATGCCATCGTGATGTACAGCAGAGGGCTATACCTTGACGAGGCCAGATTGCCGAAGTGGAACGGGTGGGTGCCAGCGGAGTACCAGTCTTTACGAATACGTTACGAAATTTCACCCTCTCCCTCAATCACAATGTTACCAATGAACAACAGCATACGCTACGGGAGTATCTCAAGAACGGCAACAAGCACAACTACCGGAATGCCTTACTCTACCTGCGCCACATCGCCACTCCCCACCGGTGGGGACACCAGGATTACGAGCCTCCCATCCCATTGCTGGAGAACATGTTCTACCACCGCGAATACGGCCGCTACTTCAGTACTCCGCAAGAGGTGACCGCCTATCTGAAAGAAAAAAATCTCTACCATGAGGACGGACGCAACCTTGCCCTGATTTCCGGACTCAACTTTCCGATGGAAGGAAACCGTGCCCACGTAGATTCCCTCATCACGTGCTTGACACAAGCAGGCTTCAATGTCTATCCTTTCACAGCCGGAGGTCAACCGCGTGCCGATATGATACGTACCCTCCATCCCGATGCAGTAGTCTACCTGCCTATGGGACGGCTGGGCAATGACTCACTCATCAACTGGCTGCACCAGGAAAACATTCCTTTATTCATGCCCTTCCCGCTGATTCAGCCCCACGAGGAATGGCTGGACCCGGATACCCCCGTCAGCGGTGGCACACTGACCGCCCGTGTAGTGGTGCCTGAGATAGATGGAGGCATGCTACCCCTCTGCATCGCTACCCAAAACGAAAACAAACAAGGATACTATCTGTACACCGCTGAAAATGAACGGATAGATGCCGTAGTGGACCATATTACCAAGTACATGTCCTTGAGAGACAATGTCCAACAAAGAAAAGCGCGTTGCTATCTGTTACTTCAAGACTCCGGGAAAAGACGCCCTGCTGGCAAGCGGTATGGAAGTGATTCCTTCACTCTATAACTTCTTGAAACGCCTGCGTTCGGAAGGGTACGACGTCAGTGGACTGCCTGCTACTGTAGAGGAGTTCGGCAAGCGGATACATCGTGACGGTGCCGTCATGGGTTCGTATGCCAAAGGAGCACAAGAACAGTTTTTGAAAACGGCACACCCGATATGGCTTTCTACCGAGCAATACGAACAATGGGCACACGAAGTACTCCTTCCCGAGAAATATCAGGAAGTGACAGACAGATATGGAGATGCGCCCGGCAATCTGCTGGTAACAGAGGACAGTATTGCCATTACCTGCCTGCAATTCGGCAATATCCTACTCTTCCCCCAGCCCCGCCCGGCATTGGGAGATGATGAGTTCAAACTGGTGCATGGAATGCCGGTAGCGCCGCCCCACACGCTACCTGGCTCCTTATCTGTATATGCAAAAAGGATTCAAGGCAGATGCAGTGATTCACTTCGGCACCCACGGCAACTTGGAATACACGCCCGGAAAGAATGTGGCACAGTCGCAGGCCGACTGGTCGGATGTACTGATTGGTAACCTCCCCCACTTCTATTTCTATACCACCGGAAACGTAGGCGAGGGTATCATTGCCAAACGCCGAACACATGCCGTACTGGTCACCCATCTCACTCCGCCCTACGTGGAGAGCGGTATGCGCCAACGCTATTCGGCCTTGCTGGAAGATATTCACAAAGTGCTGGACGAAGGGACTGCCAAACACCGGGCTCTGGGAATGAACATCAAAAAAGAGGCCATGCGCCTGGGGCTGCACCGCGACCTCAATCTGGATTCCATATCCGGCGAACCCTATACAGCCGAGGAGTTGGAACGTCTGGATGCCTTCACCGAAGAGATAGCCAACGAAAAGATACTGGGTGCGTACTACACCATGAACGAGCCTTATTCTGACCGCGACCTGCTGACCACCACTCTCGCCGTCGCTGCCGACCCGCTGGCATACGAAACGGCCCGCAAGGACCGCGATAAAGGCAAAATCACCACAGAGCAGTTGCAAGACTTCACCTATATAGCCCACCACTACTTGCCTGCCGCCAGGAAAAGACTGACCGCCTTACTCCAGAATCCACCCAAGGATACTGCATCTGTAGCACCGGAGCTTCGCCCCGCCCTACTCTATCGCGAACAGTTGCTTGCCTCCTCCGTCAACGAACAGAATGCCATGGTGCGTGCACTCAGCGGAGGAACCGTATTCCCTGCGCCGGGAGGTGACCCCGTACTGAACCCGAACGTTCTGCCCACCGGACGCAACATGTACAGCATCAACGCCGAGAATACTCCCAACCCAAGGGCTTGGGAAGATGGAAAGCGATTGGCAGAAGCGACTTTAAAACAGTACATCAGCAAGCACGGCGAATATCCCCGGAAAGTAAGCTATACCTTCTGGGCAGGCGAATTCATCAATACGGAAGGAGCTACGCTGGCCCAGGTATTCTGGATGCTGGGAGTAGAACCCGTACGCGACGCCCAAGGCAGAGTGGTTGACCTGAAACTGGTACCCAGTGAAGAACTGGGGCGTCCGCGCATCAATGTGCTGGTACAAGTGTCCGGACAGCTACGCGACATAGCCGGTTCCCGCTTGAAGTTACTGACCGATGCTATACGTCTGGCATCGGAAGCCGGAGATGAGACCTATCCCAACTATGTGGCATCGGGTACACTGTTGCAGGAAAAATTACTGGTAGAAAAAGGGGCTTCCCCCCAAACGTGCCCGTGAAATGTCTGTGATGCGTGTATTCGGACCGATCAACAGCGGATACAGTACCGGTATGATGGCCTATACCGAGCACAGCGGCTCGTGGGAAAGCGAAAAGGAGATAGCCGAAGGATACCTCAACAATATGGGTGCCTCTTATGGGGACGACGGAAATTGGGGAGACGTCCAGGAAGGTTTGTTTGCCTCGGCACTGTCCGAAACGGATGTTGTCATCCAGCCCCGTCAAAGTAACACATGGGGCCATCTCCCTGGATCATGTATACGAATTTACGGGTGGACTCTCGCTCACCGTCAAAACCGTGACCGGCAAGGAACCGGATGCTTATATGGCAGACTACCGCAACCGGACCAACCGCCGCATGCAGGATGCCAAAGAGGCCATTGCCGTAGAGACACGTTCCACCATCTTGAACCCTACCTTTATACAAGAGCGGATGAAAGGCGGGGAAGGTTCGGCGCAGATGTTCGGCGAAATCTTCCGCAACATCTTCGGCTGGCACGTCATGCGTCCGTCGGCCATGGACAAAGAACTGTTCAATGACTTGTATAGAATGTATATAAAGGATGAGAATAAGCTGGGCATTCACGAGTACTTCCTCCGCGTCAATCCCGCCGCATTCCAGGCTATGACAGCCGTCATGCTGGAAAGCGCCCGCAAAGGTTACTGGAAAGCATCTGATGAGCAACTGAAAACCACTGCTTCCCTGCATGCACAAATCACACGCGAAAAAGGTGCCGCTTGTACCGAATTCGTTTGCGACAATGACAAGCTACAGTCGTTCGTTGCCGACCAGTTGGATAATAGCGAGAAGCAGACCTATACCCAGAACATGAAGGAGGTACACGAAGCATCCGCAACCGATGGCAAGGATGTCGTACTGAAAGAACACAAACTGACTTCCGAACAAACGGTACGTAAGAACAGGGTGAACGGAGTGATTGCAGGCA
>ENA-OQBW01000039-OQBW01000039.1-human-gut-metagenome-genome-assembly--contig:-NODE-39-length-16427-cov-1.290798_pt1 | contig 16427 bp, 15 predicted proteins | sample MGYA00242752_ERZ504565 | MGnify/ENA primary metagenome ERZ504565 (study PRJEB26092, sample SAMD00036268) | human gut metagenome | host: Homo sapiens | study: EMG produced TPA metagenomics assembly of... | reverse complement strand
CGCAAAAAATCTTCCTCTCCGTCTGTCGAGCGTATTTTTCCGCATCAGCCTTGTCCCGATTGTTTCCGCCACCTTTTGGAGGCAGAAAAATAAATCCCAGAGGTCGCAAACAGGCCGAACAAAGGGAAAAAAAAGAAAGGTTAAATTATGAGTTACAACAAATTGAAATCATTGGTAGCGAACGTGGAAGCCATAGAAACGGCAATGAAAATCCAAGTTCAAGGCAGGCAGGCCACTGCGGAAGAAAAAGAAATTTTATCCCGATATTCTGGTTTCGGGGGTATCAAAGAAGTATTGAATATAGGTACGGACAAACCCATAGGTGGTGATATGAAAGAACCGATACAAAGATTACAGGAGTTAATCAATGCTTACCCTCATTTCACAGAACCCATGCGGCACAATGTCATAGAGGGCATCAAAGCATCTGTACTGACAGCATTTTACACGCCGAAATTCCTTGTTGATGCAGTGGTGCGGCAGATACATGCCACGTTCGGCGAAAACGGTCTCAAAATGCGTTCATTTCTCGAACCAAGTGCTGGTATAGGCGGCTTTCTACCCATAGCCATGTCCGGCACGTATGATTATGCTATTGAGAAAGACCTCATTTCGGGGATGATACTTTCCCTGCTCCATGAAAACACGCTTACACGGACGATTGGGTTTGAAGAAATCGGAGAACAAGGTTTTGAACATACAACTTTCGATGTCATAGCCTCCAACATTCCATTTGGCAATTTCAGGGTGTTCGATGCGGAACTATGGAAGAAAGGCGGTATGTACGAACAGGCCACCAAGACCATACACAACTACTTTTTTGTCAAAGCAATGGAGTTGTTGAACGAGGGTGGTTTGTTAGCTTTCATCACATCGAGGGGCATAGCCGACACGCCCGGTAATAAGTTCGTGCGTGAATATCTTGTAAATCATGCCGACCTGATAAGTGCAATCCGTCTGCCCGATATGCTTTTCATGCAGACAAGCGGTATAGAGGTAGGCAGCGACCTGCTGATATTCCAAAAGCACACGCGCAAGGCGGCACTCTCACAGCGGGAACAACTGTTTTTACAAGTAGGCAGGGAAAAGGCGGACGCCACAGGCACAATGACCGAATACGCCAACAAATTGTTCACCATACCGAAAACCACCCTTGCGACAGGTAGCCGCATTGTACAGAACCAATACGGAAAATATGTACGCAAATACCAATGGCAGGGCAATGAAAATGCCATGTCACAATATCTCGCCGCACTGCTGAAACTTGACTTTGGCCGATACTTCCGCAAAAGTCTTTTCATGGGGGAAGGACAAGGTAGCGAAGATATGCAGATGTCTCTTTTCGGGAGTGTAGCCATGAAACAAGTCGCAAAAGGCAAACGAGCCTACACGGACGGGGTGGAAGCATGGATGAAAGACGGCACAATGGTGCTGTTTGAGGGGCAGGTGGGTACTATCCAATACCGAAAATCAAGTCTTTATCAAGAGGTAGCCATTGATTTTGTACCGGTGGACGAGGGTAAGGTCAATGCAGATAGGGCAAAAGACTATTTCCCTATACGCAAGGCATACTTTGAATTGTCAATCAAAGAGAGGGAAGAACAAAAAGAGGATAACGGATTGCGTGGAGAGCTGAACGCCCGATACGATACCTTTGTTGCCAAATGGGGTTGTTTCCACGAGAACGACAACAAGGAGTTTATCATGCTTGACAGCCTCGGTGTGGAAGTCTTTACAATAGAAATGCAGCTTGGAAAGGATTTAGTCAAGTCCGACATCATGCGTGAGCCTGTGGCGTTCAAGAAGATAGACCCGAACAAACGGCTGACACCGATTGAAGCGTTGGCAAGTAGCTTGAATTTCTACGGCAGGGTTGATATGGACTACCTGATGCAGTCCACGGATAGTGCCGAGGAAGAAATCATCGGCGACCTCAAAGGTGAGATATTTTACAATCCTGTTATCGGGGAGTGGGAGCACAAAGGCAAGTTCCTTTCAGGCAATGTCATTGCCAAATGCAAGGAAATAGGTTCTTACTTGTCCGACCTCACGGACAGGGAAAAAGATTGGACGGAAACTGCTGTAAAGGCTTTGGCAGATGCGACACCCGAAGCGATACCCTACGAGGAACTTGACATTAACATGGGTGAGCGTTGGATTGACACAAAGTTATATGCCGATTTTGCAACTGAACTTTTTGAGACCGAGACAAGCGTAATGTATTTCGATGTAAACGATACCTACATAGTACGCCTGCAAAGTTACTCTCCGGTGGCTTACAACACCTATTCCGTTCGTAACTATGACGGTGGGGATTTGTTTGTTCATGCCCTGCATGATACTGTACCTGAAATCACGAAAGAGATATGTCGCAACGGTGATAAGGTGCGTGTGCCGGACGAGGAAGCCATACAAGAGGCAGCCACCAAGATACAGGAGATTAGAGACCGTTTCAACCGCTGGCTTGACAGGCAGCCGATAGAGGTTCGGGACGAGCTGGTGAGGGTGTATAACGAGCGTTTCAACTGCTATGTCAGGCCGCATTATGACGGTTCGGCACAGACCTTTCCGCAGCTCTCTTTCGAGCAATTTCCATACGACAGCCTCTATCCCTCACAGAAAGATGCTATCTGGATGATTAAGCAGAACGGAGGCGGTATCTGTTGGCACGAGGTAGGCACAGGCAAGACGATGATAATGTGTGTTGCCGCCTACGAAATGAAACGTCTCGGATTGGCACACAAGCCGCTTATTATCGGGCTGAAAGCCAATGTACACGAAATCGCCGATACGTTCCGCAAGGCATACCCTACGGCCAAAGTTCTCTATCCGGGCAAGGAAGATTTTACCCCTGCCAACAGGCAAGAGGTCTTTTCAAAAATCAAGAATAATAACTGGGACTGCATCATACTCACGCACGACCAGTTCGCCAAGATACCGCAGTCAGAAGAGACCATGATAGATATATTCACGGAAGAGCTTGCCGATGTGGAGCGTAACCTCGAATTTTTGGAGCAGTCCACCATGCGTTACCGTAGCGGAAAAATGCAGGACGGACTGGAGAAGCGCAAACAGAACCTTGCAGCTAAACTACAAGAACTGCGCATGAAAATCAATAATCGGAAAGACGATGCGGTGGACTTTCACACAATGGGCATAGACCACATATTTGTCGATGAGAGCCATGTAATGAAAAATTTAATGTTTCAGACACGCCACACGAGGGTTGCAGGTATCGGCAATACCAAAGGCTCGCAAAGGGCGATGAACCTGCTGTTTGCCATCCGTGACATTCAGCGCCGGACAGGTCGTGACCTTGGGGCTACGTTTCTGTCGGGTACAGTGGTGGTAAATGCACTGACCGAACTATATGTGATGTTCAAGTATTTGCGTCCGCAGGAGCTTCAACGGCAACGGATTAGCTGTTTCGATGCGTGGGCAGCCATATTCACAAAGAAAACGGCAGATTATGAATTGAACGTGACAGGCTCGGTGAAGCGCAAAGAGCGTTTTCGTACTTACATCAAAGTGCCGGAGCTGGCAATGTTTCTGCGTGAGATTACGGATTACCGTACAGCCGACATGATAAATCTTGATGTACCTGAGAAGAACGTGCGTTTCCTCTCTTATCCCCCGACAATCGAGCAGGAGGAAATGATAGGACGCTTGGTATCTTTCGCCGGTAGCGGCCAGTGGGAGGACTTGGGGCTTGACGTTCCGCAACCCGACAACCTCGACAAGGCGAAAATGTTGGTTGCGACCAATGTAGCCCGAAAAATGGCTCTTGATATGCGCTTGTTGGGTTGCAAGTTCAAGGATGATGCCGATAACAAGGCTTCTATCTGTGCGAGGACAATCTATGACTACTATATACGCTCGAATGACAATCGGGGTACACAGTTCGTGTTCAGCGACCTTGGTACATACAAACCGAACGAATGGAACGTATATACCGACATCAAAGAGAAGTTGGTACGGCTCGGTATTCCTGCTGATGAAATACAGTTTATCCAATGCGCCACTACCGAGAGGGCAAGAAAAAAGCTGTTTGAAGAAATGAACAACGGAAAGGTGCGAGTTCTTTTTGGAAGCACGACCATGTTAGGCACAGGTGTGAACGCCCAGCAAAGGGCTGTGGCGGTGCATCACCTTGAAATACCTTGGGTGCGACATGAAGTCGCATAGATAATTGTTGGAATGATACTTACGGGTATCAGCTTTAACCCGCTGTTCCGTCAGCGGTAGCCTACCGACCGATGCACCTTAATGTTGTATTAAGCGGTCGGGACGAAGTACACTTTCGCAAGACAAGACAGAACCGTGAGGGGAAGTCAAGTACGGTTAGTATCATACCGTAGAGTGGCGAGGCTGGATAGTATGGTTAGCGCAAGCGAACTGTTAGTAAACTTCGTAATGTCACGAAAGAGTGTAAGATACTGGCACACTCTACCCAAAAGGGAAGCGGTCGGTTAATCCTCTCCATGGTAGGATTACACGGATATAAGCACCGCCGGAGGATGAGACAGAACCTAACCTATCCGTTAGTTATCTATGTGGAACATGGTAAGCCTGTATTATCTCCTGTCATGTAAAAATGACAGGTAAGCTGACAGCAATGAAAGCCGAATGGTGTGCAGGTATAAGATAACAGAAAAAGCGAACGCCGTTCTGTAATGGAGCGGATACGGATTGAACCGACATCACGGGCTGATGTGGGCGACATCATCCGACACGAAAGTGGGCAGACTTCTGTGACGACATTAGGTAGGCAATCAAACCGAATGTTGTCAAATGGTGATTCTTTACAATTAACTTTTAGAACTTTCAAAAGGAGGAAAGCAAATGAACGAAAACAAGACATCGTGTGCGCCTGCTGACAATCAACAAACACTTTGGGACAGAATAGACTGGACTAAAGCGGAGTTGGCTGTCAGAAAGCTACAAGCACGAATTGTAAAGGCTCAGAAGGAAGGCAGATACAACAAGGTGAAAGCCTTGCAGTGGACGCTGACCCACTCTTTTTACGCAAAAGCCTTAGCCGTAAAGAGAGTTACTTCTAACGGAGGTGGCAACACCCCCGGAGTGGACATGGAAACATGGGAGAAACCCGAAGCAAAAACACAAGCGATAAGCGAACTCAAACGCAGAGGCTACCAGCCGAAGCCATTGAGAAGAGTCCACATCAAAAAGAGTAATGGCAAACTGCGACCGTTGGGAATACCGACAATGAAAGACAGAGCCATGCAAGCACTCTACCTTATGGCATTAGAACCAGTGTCGGAAACAACAGCCGACTCACGTTCATACGGTTTCCGCAAGGAACGCCGCTGTATGGACGCGGTAATGCAATGCCATAACATTCTCCGAAAAGGCTATTCTCCCGAATGGATTCTGGAGGGTGACATAAAGGGGTGCTTCGACCACATCAGCCATGAATGGCTGCTTGCCAACATCCCTATGGACAAGGCAATACTCCGAAAATGGTTGAAATGCGGCTATATCTTCAACAAACAGATGTTCCCGACAGAGGAGGGAACGCCACAAGGTGGCATTATCTCTCCCACGCTTGCCAATATGACATTGGACGGATTGCAGAAAGTCCTTGCAGAGAAATATAAACGAGTTAGAATCAAAGGTAAGTTATATTCGCCAATGGTGAATCTTGTCCGTTACGCTGATGACTTTATAATTACCTGCGAGAACCGTGAAACACTTGAAAAGGAAATCAAGCCATTGGTAGCCGACTTTATGTCTGAAAGAGGTCTGACCTTATCAGAAGAAAAGACGGTGATAACCAATATCCATGACGGCTTCGATTTTCTCGGTTTCAACATCCGCAAATTCGGCAATGAAATATTGACCAAGCCGACCAAGAAAGCCGAAAAACGCTTTATGGAGAATATCCGTAAGGTGACAAAAGGTCATAAGGGTTGCAAGCAGGAATCATTAATCAGGATGTTGAATGCTAAAATTCGAGGATGGGGAGCATATTATCAGCATGGGGCGACACGTGATTCTTTTCACAGAATCGACCATCAGATATTTCTCGCCTTGTGGCAATGGGCTAAACGCCGTCATTCCAAGAAAGGGAAACGGTGGATAAAAGACCGCTATTGGCACAATATCCGAGGGAACAGCTGGACTTTTGCGGCTAAGTTCAAGAAATCAAACGGCAAAGAAGACCAACTTACCTTGTTGAAACTGGCATCTTCGTTTCCTTTTCTGCAATATACGCAGATAAAGGGGGACATGAATCCGTTTGACGCAGACTGCCGCCTGTACTTCAATAAAAGAATGAAGTCAAAGATGCTTGTGACGCTGAAAGGACGTAAATCCCTGCTTTACCTATGGGAAAAGCAAGGTCGGAAATGTCCGATATGTGGTGAACCGATTGACACGCATAAGGCATGGAATGTAATGCCGACTGTACAAGACGGACGGAAATGCAATATGTTGGTTCATGATGAATGTTTCAAATTATCCCGTAAAAAACAATGGAAACAAGAAGTAGGATGAGCCGGTCTCTGCACACGAACAGAGACTTTGAAAAGCTTGAGCCGTATGAGGGGAAACCCTCACGTACGGTTCTGAGGGGGGAAGAGGGCAGTAATGCCCTTGACCTACCCGATCGACCTGCTGACATGGAGCAACGAAACGGCAGGGCAATACGCAAAGGCAACACCGTAAAGCTGTGGGGTAGCAATGTGGTAGATGTCGTAATTTATGGTACGGAAAAGACCCTCGACGCCTATAAATTTAATCTGTTGAAAAACAAGCAGATGTTTATCAACCAAATTAACAACGGCACAATCGCCGTGCGCCGTATTGACGAGGGAGGCATGGATGAGGACAGCGGTATGAACTTTGCCGAGTTCGTGGCTATTCTGTCAGGCAATAACGACTTGCTGAACAAGACGAAGCTCGACAACAAGATTATGCAGCTTGAAAAGGAACAGGCTATTTTCAAGAAAGAACGCATCCGTGCCGAGCGTAAAATAGCTGCCGGTCAGGGAGAAATCGAAAAGGCAAAGCGTACAGAGGCCAATCTCATGAGGGATTTGGAATACATCAACTCGTATAATGGGACAAAGGCAACCCTGCTTTTGAGCTTGCCGCAAGCCACTACCGAGGAAGTAGGCCGGGAGTTGCACCGTATCGCCAAGACCTACCGCAACGAAGCGTATGGCACAGTTGGCACGTATGCAGGGCTGAACTTGTTGGTGCGTAGCGAGTACAGCATAGACGGTACGTTTGACCGCAATACATTCTTTGTAGAGGGTATAAGTGGATTGAAATACCGATGCGGCCTGAGTGGTGCACTGCCGCTTGGTTTCGTTGAGTCGGCACAATATCCGCATGGAGCATTAAGCAAATTGCCCTCTCTTATCGAGAAGCAACAAAAAGGCGGTAGAGCGGATAGAAAGCGAAATTCCTACATTGCAGGACATCATTTGTCGCCAGTGGAGTAAAGCCGATGAACTGTCAAGGCTCAAACAGGAGTGTAAGGAACTTCAACACAGGATTGATGAAAGCCTGAAAGAGACCGGACAACCGCAGGCAGCCAAACACGAAGCTATTGCCGAAGCTGCTTGACATAATCATAATTTCAACCGTTCCCTCTGCATGGTCGTGATGACCGGGCAGAGGGATTTTTGCGCTCCGGTCTGCCGACGGCTCTACTCTTTTATGGCATCCTTCCTCCCTTTTATAGCCTCCCGATTCCCCGCCGCCACCCGTTTCCATTTATAGTCCTTATATCCTCTATTTTAGCCCAATAGGAATAATGGCCTTTCATTAGCGTATCCGTTTTTTACAATACGCCATTTTTAGCTTCTACATTGGCATCAATGTATCACTTTAGCCTTCACACCTCCTAATAGCTTCAATCAAGACATCTTTTAACCTTATGAAGGCAAGTTTATCCACTCCTTTTGATATACTGATTTCATTATCGACCAAATCTTTCAGTTTGAGTAAACAAGGAATATCTGCCTTATATCTGTCTCCCACATCTTGTTGGTCATAGCCAAAATTATAATGATAAGCAAGAAATTGCGTAAAAGCATTTCTGCCTTTATTGCTTAGTTTGCAGATAGCATCAAAAAGAGCATTGGCATCTTCAGATGCAAATATCGCACGAAGTTCGTATGTACAACTTTTATCTGGATAAGGCAATCTGTCTATAATTATAAGTTCCTCTACTGTTCCTTCAGTCAAATTACGCAGTGCTTTTTGCATTTGATCCGGCAACTCATTTATCTTTGATTTCATCTGCTGCAAGAAATAGCCCACAATATCATCTGTTATTGGAGTCTTGACATCTGTGGTTACATAATTACATCCACTAATAAAAAGACCCCTTAGCTGATAAAGTTCCTCTAAACTGGTTTGACTATTAATCATTTCTGCTATTCTCTCTTTTATTGAAGAGATATGAGGCTTTATATCAGAAAAAAATGCCAATAGCATCAAAATACGATAGATACGCGATACTATAACCAAGTTGATAAGCGTCTTTTATCTCTTTATCCAATATGGCTTTTATAGTAGCCTGGCAAATACTTTCAAGTTTTTGCTGTTCCATGTCGAAAAAGCCGGATAGCATTTCCCAAGGCTTCAACTCTTCTTGCTTATCCTTTATTTCCGTAACAATAAATTCTACAAGTGGAGCACCTGTGATAATATATTGTATAATAGCCGTAACATACTCCGGATTTAAGACATTATAAATTAACCCCTTGTTCAAAGAGTGATATTTTTCCCTTAGATGCTGTATCCTTTGCTTATCCTCATTATCATCTTGGAGTAGTGAAATCTGACAATCTCTACTCCAATTACAAATTAACTCTTTGTTCTCACTATTATTATACTCTGCATACACAGCAATAAATGACCCAAGAATATTTTTTAAGAAAGATATTATCCTTTTCAATCAGTTCGGAAGGAAGTTTGTTTAAGTGGCTTTTAAAATCATACAAGCATTGTCTCAAAATCCGTAAATTATCGGATTTTGTACACATAAAACAGGCAATAATGAAATCACGCATTTCTTTCAAATAATCGGATACCGGTACTTCGTCAAGAAGTATTCGATGGCTTCTTCTATATCGGGTTGTATTTCAAATTCCTTGCCTATGGTCTTTTCCTTAAACTCACCCAAGACAGCCTTGGGAAGTTCTTCAAGGTGGTTTTCATCCCCAATTACGACAACATGACAATTACAGTGCTCTACAAAATAGTTGATGAAGCCTAACAATTCCTTCATTTCTATCAGACACCTTTCGATGTCATCGAATATCAGAAACTTTACACCTTTTATACTGTCGTCTTCCACTTGTAGTAACGACAATGAATCCAGTGTTGCGGAAAATGAACCATCCTCTTTAGAGTTGTCATTCAAATCCATACTCGTCTTGAAGACTACCTTACCGGCTAATTTCAAAATACCCTTTATGAAACGCCCGGTTTTCGAATAGAAGAAGGGATTTAATTCCCTATCTATAGTTGTCTTGATGTCATTCACGCTATCCATTCCATAGGTCGAAATATAGATGGGCTTTAGCGTAATTTCGAGTCAGTAGCTTTTTTAGTGGGGATACGCATATAGTTTAGCAATGCGGAAAAGGAAGAACCTCTTGTCAGCTACGCCTCTTAGGTTTGCTCTGAACAGTTTAATTTTAGCATTGAAAGATTCTGCCATTGCATTTGAAGAACGATGGTTGTAGAAATTCAGTATTTCATCATAGTGTTCATAAAAAGTAGCGGCAATGACGTTAAAAGAATGCATCCTTGCTTCTTCTACTTTATAATACCACCGTGCCATAGCCAGACGTGCAGCATCCTTTATGGTATTCCTTGAGAATATCATCCGCAGGGAATGGCACAAACCATATGCTTTTTTTAACGTCAGGGTATTCTTCGAATAGTATTGCCGCCCTTTGTTTCTGCCTCTCTGTCCATTTATCGGCTGATTTGAAAAGTAAATACCGCGAGCGTATAAGCAACTCCCTACGGGTATCACCATTAGCATATCGGTATGGGACATAATCCTCGTTCTTCTGTTTAGCTTCCTCCATTTCCTCATTGGCCTGCTGTATGGCATCCCAACGGTGTTTGATGCGTAATTCCTGCACGGCATCACAAGCTAATTTCTGAATGTGAAAACGGTCTATCACACGGCAGGCTTTAGGAAATGCAGTCCGTACGATCTTGCGCATGGAGTCTGAAAGGTCAAGTGTCACTTCTTTAACGGCATAACGACTTTCCTCGTCAATTCGCTGAAGTACAGCTATTACATCCTCCGATTTGGTGCCTGCCACAACTGCTACAAGAGAACACTCCCTTGTGCAGGCATCGCGGTTGGTCACAAAGGTGTAAAGTTCACCGTTTGAGAGCGATGTTTCGTCAATTGCCAGATGCGGTCCTATATTCTCTGGAAACAGCATCCATTCATCGGCATGAGATAACTGTTCCCAATTACGATATCCGCTGAGAACCTCCTTGTACTGTTTTTCGAATGTATGACAGTCTATATGATAGAATTCCTCAAGCGTACGGCAAGTCACCGGGGATGTCTCCATACGTTTCTTTTAAAAAAGATCCAAATTCTTTGGAGTATCTGGTTCCCTTGGCCACAATGTCGAGGTCGATGGGAATACTAAAGCTTTTCCCTGTGCGTAAGTCCGTCCAACGCCGGCGTCTGATCTTGAGAATTACCTTATGGTCCCGTATGGGAAAGTCTGTCACATTTACAGCTTCCATAAAACCTTTGGATTCAAAATGTACGTCATTGCTTAACTTGGGATTCATCTTTTCATCCAGACTGATATGAATCTCTTGAGAGGTTTGTTCGACTCCAGAGATAAGAAAGTAATCTAATATCTGCGCAGGCAACACGAGGCTGGCTAGCATGTTCAAATAATCGTTTTTCATAATGCGAAGTAAGCAATACTTCACGAGTATAAAAAATAATCCCCGCTAAAAATCTACTGAGCCGGAATTTCCTCGTCGGTATCTGCGGTCTCGTCAAACCTCTTCTTCCATTGTTTTATAAGATGAGTTTTGCCACATCCCCATTTTCCTTTCAGCATCACGGCATACTGAGGATTAGGATTGTCAGCATAGCTGTTTAAAAAATCAAGAATTAAAGTGTTCATACCTTTGTTATTAACATGATTCTATTTTAACTCCATTGGGAAACAGGAATGTAGCAATAAGAACATTAAATATGAAATTAGTAAAAGACGCTGCAAATCCATTATCACCACATCCACAATGAACAAAGTTAGTGATATTTCTTTGATACGATAATATCCAAACAACTAAATTTCATGTTTCTTCTTACCATTGATTGCTTAAATATGCGTCTCCTATCATAATAATATCCGCAGAAAATGTGATGGTGGAATACATTTGGCGTTTCCTGTCAACATTGTAAATCTCTTTATAATACACGATATACGCATATTTGAACTCCACGACACGAAAGATTGAATTATCCTTAGTGTTATAATAAATCACCTTGCCGCTTATCGCTTTGAAAGGGCTGTTTACCATTGCTTCAAGAATAGTAGTTTCTCTGGTAGATTCAACGGTTATAGTAATACGTCCGCCAATAACATTTGTCACCGGCCTTCCTTTATTATCTGTCTTGCGGTTAAATTCAATATGTGATGAAATCACTTCTATGTCCTTTCCTTGCAAGCACACGGTTGCCTTTAATTCTGCCATGCTGATCTTATTATTTATTATAAAACCAAGACATTTCGCCTTGGTTAAAGCAGTCAGACCGCTTTCAAGACAAGAAGGAGGATATCATATTTCGCAAAAATAGTGTTTTCCCTTGAACATAACAAACAATCAATTAAATTTATTAACCGACTAAATAGAAGAAAATCTGTTTACAGGCTATCCTCTCTTCTGAAATATTATCCTACATGGTCTCTTTTCTCGTCCTGCTATTCAATTCACCACAGGCAAAGCAAACCGGCTTTTGAACAAAAGAGGTTAAATCGTAATCATTCATTGCATTCTTTTTGTTCTTATGGTGGAATGTTTTATTAGTGAGTGAGGCTGTTGTGTAATCCTCTTGTTACAGTTCAGGCAAGAGCCTTATGCGATGGCATTATTGATGTTTAACCCCTATAAACTTGCGAGTTATGAGAAAAAACGCTAATTTTGCGAATCACAAATATGCGCTTAGACGCATACTATTAATTAATATATTGAAATTGAAACAGTTAGTGTCTAATCTTTATCACTTTGCCTTTGGGAGAGAAGTGCATACCAACGGTATGAATGCCGATGGTACTATGAGTGTGGCGGCTGGAGATCCTACGTTGAGTGTAACTCCGTTGAAAGGTCTTGAAATGTTACCAGATAGGATTCCGTGTGAAAATTCAATGTTAGACATTTCTGAGTATAAACAATCTGAGAATCCCTTAATATTTACTGTTGAAGGCTCCTCTATGTCACCCGAAGACATCTCTAATGGGGATAAATTACTATGCAGAAAAGTAGATACCGATGTAGCAAAATTAATCGGGAAAGGAAAATTTGTGGTTATTGCTGTTGATAAGAAATACTATGAATCTAAAAACAAAGAGTTGAAGTTTGATTATAAGTTGCGTCATACCTTATTTAGAGTTCCTGTAGGAATCTCTATTGAGCAGTTGATAGACTCTTTGAAAAAGATAACCAATAGTATCTTTTTGGAAGAAAACCAAAAGAACTTAGAAATCAAGTATAATGAGGCTATTGGGTTTTATAAAGACAAGAAAGAACTTATGTTATCGGTTACTTATCGTAAAGGGAATTTGCGTTATTCTTTCCATCCGGTTGATTTAATACAGTACGTTGCTGAATATGTATTAAAACATAACGGAGAAGAATGGAGAGCTAAAAAAACTTGAATAGAAAAATGTCTGGAATAGAATGTATTAATCTACTTGCATTCATACAATTTATAATTGCTTTTGACTTTGGATTATACTATCTTGATAACAAGCATGTGCTGACTGAAATTTATCGTAAATATCAGAAAGATTTGAAGTTATCGGTACGGGAGGTATTGTCTCGTGCTAATGATATTAGAACAGAGAGTCTAAAAAGTGAGGATAATGAATGTATATTAAATAGTGCCTATTTAGAAAAGGCATATCACCGTTTAAAATATCTGACTGATGAAAACCAACTTGATTTGGAAGGTTGCGGTTTCATCGGATTATATGCTGGATTATACGGTTTTTTATGCTTGTTTTGTATCGGGATGTTTGGGTCTCAACATGAAGCACTTGTAAAAACTTATATTTTAGTAACTTCTCAGATAGTTTTAGCTATAGAGCTATTTATATCGGGCTATAACCTTTATCAAGAAGATTGTAGGAAATATAGTAGAAATCTATGGTCAAACATTAGATTTATATTTTTTATTACGCTATTTGTAGTTGCAATTGTTAGCTTTGATTGGACTTATAAATTTTTCTCTGAATTTGAGTTCCCGTTTGTTGTTATAAGTCTGATTGTATTGCTCTTTCCCCTCATTCTATTCATAGGGCATATCGTAATTTCTCGTATAATAGTAACATTTGTAACAATGAAATGTAGGTATTATTTATACAAAGTAGAGAAATGCCTGCAAGTTCAAGATGTACCACAAGATTAAGACTTGATGCAATCTTTTCAAGTTGAGAGCCGAGCTATCTGCGTAATAGCTCGGCTTGTTTTTTAAATGAGGGAAAGGTTATTTAGGTAGATGATATTTGTCCTTTATATGCTCGGCCACGTGTTCGACTTCCGGGAACAACGTTGATTTGTCTATGCCGAGGGCTTCAAGCTGCTTCCTGATCTTCTGCTTCTGCGCTTTATTGATGATGTACACTTTGTAGCTGAAGTTGAGTGATGCAGGTTGGCTTTTATTGCCATTGATACCATAAAGGAAGAATGCCCCGGACTGCCGGATTATGCGAGGATTGTCAAACATCGGTTTTACACAAAAGACTCTCTCAATATCCTTTGAGTCAATCACATTCTGAAAATGGGGTTTCTCGTACTTAATTTCATGCAGAAGATAGGCTATGTCTGGTTCATTATTAAAATCTTCACACTCCAAATCCCGAAGGGATTCAATACTGAAATCTATTGGGCGTTTGGCGATATTAGAAACGACACTGACAGCATCGCTATCAAAATATTTAATATCTGACGTTTGAACTTCGAATCGGAACAATTTTCCGTCAACGGCATCATTCTCGCACGCAAAATACAGAGCTACCAAAGGATTTGTAGTAATATCCAAGAGGCGTGTCGGCAAAGAATAATGCTGCATCTTGACCAACTTTTCAAAAGTAGATGTGCATCCTTTGAAATCAGCCGGACTTTGAGCGATAATATCTCTAAATATTCTATTTTCATTCTGGATTAAAAGTTTCTCTCGATAGATGGAGGGAATTAATCCGAAACTCTTATCTGATTGTCCTCGATAAAAGATATGGTAATCCATATCGTCCTCTAATTCGTCTTCAAGTTTTTCGAATAGAGTTCTGATACTACCGATACTTGATGAATCACTCTCCGGAGTATAATTATATGCCTCGTATGAAATCTCCCACGGATGTTTTCCAAAGGTCTTGACTATTTTTTTCTGACAACTCATTATATGATGCAAAGCTATCATAAGTGTAGCCCAGTTTCTTACTTCTTAGATACGATGAAGTGTTGGAATCCAAAGGAACATATTTTTCCGGATTAACGTAGAACAGAACAATACTGAGCTTTTTCTTTCCGACACTTTTAATGTTCAATGCCGTTTGAAAAAGTCGTTCATCTACTTTCCCTTCTTTTACCTGTCCGAACAATTCCCATAATACATTTATATCATACTTGTTCCTTGTCGATTTATGTGGAAACAGATGCACTTTCATCGGATGTATTGTCGGGATACCGGATACATCTGTTGGTTCTGGACATCTAAAATGTAGCTTATGCTTTAAATCCTGTAGGATTTCTACTCTTCTTTCATCGGAATGAAACTTGTTGAGATACGAAAAGAATGTAAACGGGTCTATCTCTTCCAAAACAATCTCTTTGCCTTTTTCTGTACCATCTCGAAAACCGGTAATACCGATTTCTTTTAGTGTAGATATAAGTTCTGACTGTCTATTCTGTTTTCCAAATAGCCAGTCGGATAATTCTTTATAGAATGGTATCCATGTAAATTTAGTTTCCATATCCTTTAAATTGAGTGAATTTAAACTATCATAGATAATCCTACTAATACCAAGCTATCACACATTAATACGTGACAATTCCAACTATTAGACTAATAATGTCATTTCTGCACTATCAATAAGTTGAAATATACTAACCTTGGAGTATATTATAAGTATTGAATTAAAAAACGAACAACAAGGTTTTCCTCTCTTGAATAAATTCAAAAAAAATCCGTATTTTCACTTACTAAATCAATAATGAAATTCTTGTTTTCCTTATTGATATCATAAATTTCATCTAAATGAATGTGAAAGCCATTATTAGATTGAGAGTTAATTAAGCCAATAATGGCCTTTGCTAAGAGTCTTAAACCTTCTTCATTTCCTTTGATTGTAATATTATTTGCGTTATCACTGGTAAATGAAAGATAGCACTTGCTGTTTTTTTCTAAAATAGGACAGCCCCATTTATTATAATTGATTGATATTTTTTCAGTTATAGTCATAGCTAATAATTTAATGCATTATTAATAGCAGCACTTACAGAAGATTCACGTCTTAATTTATTGGGTAGTTCTCTAAGTGCTTGCTCGTTAGACATTCCTGATATATTTATATATCGTTCTTGCCGAGTTCCTCTATCAAGATGTATATGTGGACCATGACTGTCAACATGCACTTCTATTTGATAATTTCTTATATTTTGGCGACGTAAAATTGTTACACTATCATTTACATCTCCATGATTATGACTCTGGTAAACTAAGCCAAATGGATCACAAAGATAGGTTGTATTACAAACATACCCATACAAATTTAGGATTCTGCCAGTCAATCTGATTGGATCTTGTGACACATACATACCCATCTTCGGCGAGTAGTACCTGAACCTGTTGTATGCCAGTCCTGTCTCACAGTCATAATACTGTCCCTGGAACAGGAACGGCACCATTCCCTTGTTGCCTGTCTCCTCGATGACGTTCCCGTCCATGTCGAGCACCCGGCTCCACACCTCGTTGCCCTCGGCATCGTATGCCTCCGTCGGCGTTCCGAGCTGGTCGGTCAGTATCGAGTAGGACCTGCCTTCCTTTATCATTGCCATTGGCACGAAGGACTCCTCGTCGAAGAGCCATACCGTCATGTCGCGGCGTTCCGTGTCCGTGTTCCACCTGTCCTCCATGACGGAGTATTCCCTGCGCTGCTTCCACTGGTGCAGCG
>ENA-OQBW01000038-OQBW01000038.1-human-gut-metagenome-genome-assembly--contig:-NODE-38-length-16640-cov-0.724762_pt1 | contig 16640 bp, 18 predicted proteins | sample MGYA00242752_ERZ504565 | MGnify/ENA primary metagenome ERZ504565 (study PRJEB26092, sample SAMD00036268) | human gut metagenome | host: Homo sapiens | study: EMG produced TPA metagenomics assembly of... | reverse complement strand
CACCAACCACCTCGATGCCGAATCCATTGACTGGCTGGAACAACACTTGCAGCAGTACGAGGGTACGGTGATTGCCGTAACGCACGACCGTTACTTCCTCGACCACGTTGCCGGCTGGATTCTTGAGCTGGACCGTGGTGAAGGCATTCCCTGGAAGGGTAACTACTCCAGCTGGCTGGAACAGAAGACCAAGCGTATGGAGCAGGAGGAAAAGACTGCCAGCAAGCGCCGCAAGACGCTGGAACGTGAGTTGGAGTGGGTGCGTATGGCTCCCAAGGCCCGCCAGGCAAAGGGTAAAGCACGTTTGAACTCCTACGACAAATTGCTGAACGAGGACGTGAAGGAGAAGGAAGAGAAGCTGGAAATCTTTATCCCGAACGGTCCCCGTCTGGGTAATAAAGTGATTGAAGCCAAGCATGTGGCAAAGGCGTTTGGCGACAAACTGCTGTTCGATGACCTCAACTTCATGCTTCCGCCCAACGGAATCGTGGGTATCATCGGCCCTAACGGTGCCGGTAAGACCACGCTTTTCCGCCTTATCATGGGGCTGGAAAAGGCAGAATAAAGGCGAGTTTGAGGTAGGGGAGACCGTAAAGGTGGCCTACGTGGACCAGCAGCACAAGGATATCGACCCCAACAAGAGCGTATATCAAGTCATCTCCGGTGGAAACGACCTAATTCGCATGGGTGGACGCGACATCAATGCACGCGCCTATCTGTCCCGTTTCAACTTCTCCGGCGCCGACCAAGAAAAGCTCTGCGGGGTGCTTTCCGGTGGTGAGCGCAACCGTCTGCACCTGGCGCTCTGCCTAAAGGAAGAAGGTAATGTACTGTTGCTGGACGAGCCCACCAACGACATCGACGTGAATACGCTCCGTGCTCTCGAAGAAGGTTTGGAGGACTTTGCCGGATGTGCCGTGGTCATCAGTCACGACCGTTGGTTCCTCGACCGTATCTGTACGCATATCCTCGCTTTCGAAGGAGACTCCAATGTGTTCTTCTTTGAGGGCTCTTATTCCGAATATGAGGAAAATAAACAGAAACGTCTTGGGAAAGAAGAACCCACCCGTGTACGTTATAGAAAGCTCATGAATGACTGATTTCAGTGCGAATTTGAAAGTATATTCTTTTACTTGTTGACAATACGAAAGCCCTGCTGTAGAATGCAGGGCTTTTTTTTGTTTAAAAAATATCTCAAAAAAGCCTTTCTACCTTCAAAAAATGTAACATAAATATAACATTAATCTCGTTTTTATTAGTTATATTTGCGACTTAAAACATAAATTAATGTTTAATTAACACTATCTATTAACAAAAAACAGAATTATGAGAAAACATCTAATTCAATTCCTGTTGGTTGCAGTGTTGTCGGTATTCAGTGCCGCTGCATTTGCTCAGACTACAGTGAGAGGTCAGCTTGTTGATTCAGAAACAGGTGAACCGTTAGTGGGTGCCGCCGTCATGGTGGAAGGTACTACACAAGGATCGGTGACCGACATTGATGGCTATTTCAAGCAAAGCGTTGCTTCGAATGCGACATTGCTATTCAAGTATGTGGGGTATAAAGACCAGAAGAAGAAGATTACGCAGAAGGGCGCTTCTGTGGATTTGGGTGCTATCCCAATGGAACCGGATGCTGTGATGCTGAAGGACGTAGTGATTACATCGTCTATTGCTGTGGCACGCAAGACTCCGGTTGCAGTATCTACTGTCGACCCCGTATTTATTGAAGATAAGATAGGTTCTCAGGAGTTACCGCAAATCTTGAAATCTACTCCGGGTGTTTATGCTTCTAATGAGGGAGGTGGCTTTGGTGATTCCAACATAAAGATTCGTGGTTTTAAGTCAGAATATGTGGCTATGATGATTAACGGTGTACCCATGAACGGAATGGAAAACCAGAAAGTATACATGAGTAACTGGGGTGGTTTGATTGATGTGGCCAGCAGTATTCAGGTACAACGTGGACTTGGTGCCAGCAAGGTGTCAACTCCTTCAGTAGGTGGCTCACAAAACATTATAACCAAGACTACTGATGCCAAGAAAGGCGGCTTCATCTCTTACGGCATGGGTAATGACGGCTACAGTAAAGTGATGTTCAGTGTCTCTTCCGGTCTGACAAAAGATGGTTGGGCCTTTACTTTATTGGGTGCCAGAGATAAACGCGACGGTTATATTCAAGGTACGGAATCCGAGGCCTACACTTGGTTCATGAGTATTGCAAAACGTATCAATGACAACCATCAACTTTCATTTACAGCTTTTGGAGCACCTCAGTGGCATAATCAGCGTAATATGGCAAATGGTTTGAATATCAAGGAGTATCAGCGTGTAAAACAATGGATGGGTGAGGAAAGTCCCTATCGTTACAACTCTACTTTCGGTTATCGCAATGGACAAGTGATGAACTCTTCACGTAACGAATACCATAAGCCCCAGATGTCTCTTAATCATTTGTGGCAAATCAACCATAAGTCAAGCCTCAGTACAGCAGCTTATATGTCTATCGGTACTGGTGCGGGCTATAGTGGTACGGGGGTAACGGGGTACACCAGCTCTTGGTACGGTACGGCCAGTGATGGTACGGTGAACACTCAGTTCCGTTGTCCTGATGGTACTTTTGATTATGATGCTGTGGATAAGCTTAATGCAGATAACTATACTAATCCGGTGAATGTGAGTGGAATGCCCGGTTATAAAGGTTCGCTGATGATTATGAACAAAGCCTCGAACGACCATTTCTGGACAGGATTGATTTCTACTTATACCACTAAGTTTGGTGATTACTTTGATTTCTATGGTGGTATTGACTTCCGCTATTATAAAGGTTTGCACAAGAATGTCATTACCGATCTTTTTGGAGGGCAGTATTATGTAGACTCTTATAACCGTAAGAGTGTATTGGCTGAGAATAGTGTGAATGGTGGAGTCACCTCCTGGGTAAACCAGAAGTTGGGAGTAGGAGATGTGATTCGTCGTGACTACGACGGTTTTGTGATGTACGAAGGTGGTTTTGCCCAATTGGAGTATAATAAAGATAAAGTGAGTGCATTTGTTTCAGGTGGTCTTACAAATACCAGTTATTGGCGTAAAGACCGTTTTTATTATAGTGGTGACAAACAGCTGTCTTCGAAGAAGCATTATTTGGGAGGCAATGTGAAAGCTGGTTTGAATTACAACCTTGATGATTACAATAACGTATTCTTCAATACCGGATTTATCAGCCGTGCTCCTATTTTTGATAATACCTTCATCAATCTCAGAGTTCACATGAGCGTAATCCCGATGCTAAGAATGAGAAAGTTTACTCTTTCGAATTAGGTTATGGATATCGTAGCCAGTATTTTTCAGCCAATGTAAACGCCTATTATACTATGTGGAAAGACAAGGCTTTATATGATACCGGATCCTATGAAGACGTAAACGGGGCTTCCCAGCGTTGGACAATGAACATGACCGGTGCGCAGGCTAACCACATGGGTATAGAGCTTGACTTTATTGCCAAGCCTTTCCGCTGGATGGAAGTTAACGGTATGTTCTCTTGGGGAGACTGGCGCTGGAATGGGACAGCGAAAGGCTTCATGATGAATACTGAAGGCCAGATTATGGCGAATAGCCGTGGTGAAGTGGTGACAGATATGAGTAATGTAGATCAGTACAAGTATACCATTGAAATGGATAATGTACAGGTGGGCGGTTCTGCTCAGACTACAGCTGCTTTGGGAGTGACATTCCGCCCAATGAAAGGCTTGCGTCTTAATGCAGACTGGAACTTCTTTGCACGCAATTATGCCGATTATGACATTGATGCGAGCCAAGCCACTCAAAAAGAGGCTTACGTGGTGGAAAAACCTTGGGAGATTCCTTCATGGAGCACATTTGATGTAAGTGCAGGATATACCTTTGACTTCGGTAAGATTCGTGCTACACTGAGCGGCAATGTGAACAACTTGTTCAACCAAGAGTACATAGCCGATGCACGCGATGGAAGTAACCATGACTGGGAGACGGCCACACGTGTTATCTATGGTTGGGGACGTACTTATACTGTAAGATTGAAGTTGAATTTCTAAGCGAACATATTTATGAAAAAACATATATTATTAGGAACCGCACTGGCTTCGCTGTTTGCACTTGGGGCCTGCGATTATAACGAGGATAATTTCCCCGGATTTGATGAAAAAGAAACCATCACGGATGTCAGTACCGATACCCTCGTATTGGCTGATGCCCATTATGGCAAAATAGCTTCTATGCCGAAGAACCAAGGGATAGCTCTCGCCAAGGATCCCGAGGGGCAGACTTATCTTACGGCATTGAACCAGCTGGGTAAAACCAAGATGTTTACTGATATGGTAGCTCCTGAAGATTATCTGCCTGCATTTGTCGATTCGCTCTACGCATATCTGTCAGATGGTTCCAAGGTGCTGGTGCAGTACAATATCGGCAAGGAGCAACCTGAATATCTCTCGAAGATAAACGAAGCTCAGACTTTCGATCTTACTTCTGATAATTACGCTACAGTATGGGGGGGAAAGCATGGTAGTGAAATATCTCACCCCTTCTACGTTGAAGAAGCTTCCTGCTTTGTTGAAGGAAGGTATCAAGAACCCGAAGACGGGAGATGTGTGCCAAGTGAATTACGCTTGGTCGGAGACCGAGCCCAGTACAGGCGGCGGTGCAGTGAAAATGGTATACCAGAAAGTAACTTCTATTGATGCCGAAGGAGGTAATTATGTCATTGTGGCTCCGACGAAGGACAATACTTGGATTCCTTTCGGTCAGTTCAAAGACCCGGATAAGACGTATGGTTATATGGAGGGTGAACCGGTAGAGATTGCGGATGGTTTCATCACCAGCGATGTGTCCAATCATATCATGACACTTACTCCTACGGAAAAAGGTTTCACTATGCAACGTCCGGATGGCAAGTTCATTTATCAGAGTGGTACGTTTAACAGTTTCAACATCGGTACTTCCATACCCGAGGGTGGGGGATTGGAGCTTTGCTTACAACTATGACCGTAAGGCATTTGATGTAAAAAATGTGGAAAAGGACAAAATCATCAAGCTGAATTTCTATGAAAAAGGAAACTCTTATTCATACGGTTCTTATCCGAATGCTACGTTGGGCATTTATATGAATGAGTCGTTCAATGGAAACGAGGGCGTTTCACTACTCAAAATGTGAACTTACCGGCACGTTAACTAATGTATGGAAGGTGGATGGTAAATATGGTTGGAAGGGTAGTGCTCATGTAGGAGATAGCGATTTTGAATCGGAAGCATGGGTGGTTTCTCCTATTATAGATTTAGCAAAAGCGAAGGCTCCTCTTCTTAAGGTAGATATTGCCATTAATTTCTTGAATGGTAACAATCGTGCTGATTTTATTGAATTGCTGGCTTCGGAAGATTATGTGGATGATGTGGCTACTGCTGAATGGAAGGCTCTGAATGTACCTCAATGGCCGGAAGGCAAGAATTGGAATTATGTAAATTCCGGTGATATTGACCTGAGTGCTTACGAGGGCAAGAAGATAGCCATTGCTTTCCGTTATAAGAGTACTACAGAGTGTGCGCCTACTGTAGAGTTTAAGAATATGTCACTTACAAGTACCGTATCAGGGTATTATGAGGGTGTGGATATTTATAAGGAGATTCCTGAATCAGAAGCTGAAATGCCTGCTCGTGCCGTTACCCGTGCATCAGACGTGAAGCCAAATGCTTCTGCTCTCTACCAGTATGACGGTTCGGCTTGGACTGCCTACGAAGAAAGCGCAAGTATCGGTATCCGTGTGATGCAACCTGCCGATTATGTTTCTACCGGTTCGGACTATTTGAGCGATGCTGATGCCGTATTGCCCGTTTATCTGAAGAATGCATTCCCTTACGCACAGAGCGGGGATGTCAAGGCAGTAGTTTATTTCGGAAATAAGGAGTATGATGTGATGGCCGATGAATATGGCTTCGATGGCACTGCATGGGTGAAGAAGAATACCGAAACGGAAACTGCTGAAATGGCATTCCTGAAGACTGACGGCAAATGGATGGAAGCAAAAGAGTATTATAGCAATGACTTTGCTGGTGAACTTCATAACGATGCCCAGATTGTGAATGTGAAGCTTGATGGCATGAATTATGTATGGAGTGCAGGTGCAGGTTATACCCGTATCAAGCAAGCGGTTATTATCAGCGTAACCGCGATACGGAGGCATGGCTTGTAACCGGTGAGGTAGATCTTACCGAAGCTATTGCCCCACAGATGGTATTCACTGCTTCGGCAGACTATTTGTATGGAGGCAAAATTGAGAACGCAGTGTCTGTACATGTGTCCGAAAATTATATCCCTGCGGCTTCTACTGCTACTGAGGAAGAGAAGATTGCAGCATTGCAGGGAGCGGCTTGGAGTGATCCGTTGTCGTTCGAGTGGCCTACAAGCTCTAAAGAGATCGAAATGCGTACTTCCATGGCTGACTATGTGGGCAAGAAAGTATATGTGGCATTCCGTTATGCAAGTAATACTGATCCTGGATTTGCTCCTACATTCTACATGAGTAACTTTGTGGTGAAGGAATAATTCCTGAGGTTGTGCAATAGACAATGTGGTAATGGACTTTACTGTCCATTACCACATTTGCATTCTTAGTATCGTAAAATCAAATTTAGAAACATAGATGAAAAAACTGTCTTACTTATTTCTTTTGCTGGTCGGAATTTGGCTGGCTGGATGTGATGATTCTTCAGAGGCTTCGCTCATTCCCGAGATAATACCTACCGAGCAGGGTTCGGATACTTACGTGATGAAGGGCTATGAGTCGAGCGACAATGGTTTCAACGTGTATAAGCCCAAGGCTATCGGCACCCCTTTCTATATCCAGTCCAAAGCTTTTACCGGGCGTAATTACGCATTTGCTCCTGTTAATAGTGAGTCGCTGGAAGGGCTTACTGTTGTTCCGTCTGCCGATGCTTTCAGCGAAAGCGTTGAGGTGAAACCCTCTACGTGCTATTGGGTGCGTTTCAACCGCTACAATCATTATCAGATGGGCAAGCTCCGCGTGGCCTATATTCACGGTAATGAAGTGGGCATAGAGTATGTGGCTTCTGAGGATATAGATGTGAAAAAATGCCAATATTGCTGATAACAATAAAGCAGACAATCTTGAAATCCCAGCTCTCAATGCAACCAATCAATATATTGAATACTATGCAGGCGTGTCTGATGAGGAAGGTGCCGGCAGGTACTCAATTTCTCTTTGGAATACATCGCTTCCAAGAAGCATTCGGCTTGGGTGGCATTCAGTTTCGACCCGATTACTGCGCAAGACAACGTGAAGCGTGCCAACGAGTGGAATCAAGACGACCCCAATATTGACAACAGCGTGGAGGTGACTGAATCCATGCATAAGAGCGATGGGTACGACAAGGGGCATCTTTGTGCCAGCGAAGACCGTGTGTACAGTAAAAGTGCCAATAAGCAGACCTTCTACTACAGTAATATCTCGCCACAGATAGGGAGTTTCAATCAAAAAGTATTGGGCGGCTCTTGAGAAGCAGGTGCAGACTTGGGGACGTTCCACCATCAATGGCACATACGACAAACTTTATGTCGTGAAAGGTGGTACTACTGACCGTTTGCTTACCAATTTCACAGGTGTGAAGAAAGCCAATGACGGGCTTTATCCCACCACTAATGCCGACGGGCTGACACTTGGCGGACTCATTTGCCCCAGCTATTATTACATGGCTCTGTTGAGCGAGAAGGCAGGGGTTTTATCATACTATCGCTTTTTTTAGTCCCTCATTCTGAATTATTGCCAGAAAAACCTGGAAAAGATGAATTTATGGTTTATGCCGTTTCTATTAAAAATTTGGAGTACGAAACCGGTATCGACTTCTTCTGTAACCTGCCTAATGAGATAGAGAAGACTGTAGAAGCTACTTATAGTGCTGACGATTGGGCTTGGTAAAAGCTTCAGAAACTATAAGGAGAGTCTCCCCTTTTAGTATGACGGGCATGTCATGATTTAGGTAGCTTTCTTAAAAGCTGTTTTTGTTTTGATGGAAACTGACTTCTTATCCGTATCTTTGCATATTGATTAAAAAAGAGATATTCATGGAACTTTCGGATATACTTCATAATTTGAAGATACAAGAACTTACTCCGATGCAGGAGGCTGCTAAGGAAGCCTATCAATCAGCTAAAGATTTAGTACTTCTTTCGCCCACCGGTTCGGGTAAGACACTGGCTTTTCTCCTTCCGCTGGTACAGACCTTGAAAGCGGATATACAAGGTGTGCAGGCTCTTGTACTAGTACCTTCACGCGAATTGGCTTTGCAGATAGAAACTGTGTTCAAGTCTATGGGAACTCCTTTCAAAGCTATGAGCTGCTATGGCGGACGCCCTGCCATGGAAGAACACCGGACAATGAAAGGCGTTCATCCCGCTGTCATTATCGGTACTCCGGGACGTATGAGCGACCATTTGAGGAAAGAGAATTTCAATGCCGCCACTGTCGTCACTCTGGTGATAGATGAATTCGACAAGTGTCTTGAGTTCGGTTTCCATGACGAGATGGCAGAGGTTATCGGGCAGCTTCCCTCACTGAAAAAGCGTGTGCTTCTCTCGGCCACCGATGCAGAGGAAATACCGCAATTTGCCGGAGTAGGAGGTGATTCCCCGTCTTCCGTCTCCCGGCTCATGAAGCTTGATTTTCTTGCTCCGGAAGCCCTTGCTCCGCGTCTGCGGCTGCATAAGGTCGTTTCTCCGGAGAAGGACAAGCTGGAGACCCTCTATAACCTGCTTTGTACTCTCGGCTATCATCCACTCTGGTATTCTGCAATTATCGTGAAAGCGTGGAGCGTGTTGCCGGGTACCTGCAAGCCAGGAAGTTCCCTTGCGACATGTTTCATGGCGGTATGGAGCAACCCGACCGCGAACGTGCGCTTTACAAGTTCCGTAATGGCAGTTGCGCCGTGCTGATATCTACAGATCTTGCCGCCCGCGGACTGGATATTCCGGGTATTGAGAATGTGGTGCATTACCATCCTCCGTAAACGAGGAAGCCTATACACACCGTAATGGACGTACCGCCCGTTGGGAGGCATCGGGAAATGCATATCTTGTCCTGCATGCCGAGGAGCGGGTACCCGAGTACATTTCTGAAGACATCGAAACGTACGAGTTTCCGGAGACGCTTCCCAAACCGGCCAAGCCCCGATGGGCTACCTTATATATAGGTAAAGGGAAAAAGGATAAGTTGAACAAGATAGATATTGTCGGCTTCTTGTATAAAAAAGGAGGAATGGCGCGTGAAGATGTCGGGCAGGTGGACGTAAAGGAACACTATGCCTTTGTAGCCGTGCGCCGCAGTAAAATGAAACAATTGCTGACGCTGGTACGCGGTGAAAAAATCAAGGGAATGAAAACTGTTATCGAGGAAGCAAAATGATTTATCTTATAAATATTCATTTTATTTGCGCTTATTCTTTTGAATATGAAGTAATGAAACCGCCTTGCTTTTAGTTTCTCTAAAAGTATTATCCTTGATAAGTAAAGATAACAAAATGGTGCATATATCTTGTATAAACCATTAAAAAGTAAGCTAAAATGCGGCTTAAAAATAGAATTTCATTAGGAAAGGTTTGTTTTGAAGAAATATTTCCGTAATTTCGCAAAGTCGAAAGACATTAATGAACGAAATTGTATAACCAAAACAAACTTCAAATGAAAAAGCATAATTTCAATGCAGGACCTTCTATCCTTCCTCGTGAGGTGATTGAGAATACGGCACAGGCTATTCTTGATTTCAATGGGCTCAGGCCTCTCACTGATGGAAATCAGCACCGTGCCAAAGACTTCCAACCCGTTGTGGACGAAGCTGTGGCATTATCAAAGAATTGCTCAATATCCCCCGAAGGATATTCGGTACTGTTCTTGGGCGGTGGTGCCAGTTTGGAATTCTGCATGGTACCCTTCAACTTCCTTGAAAAGAAAGCTGCTTACCTGAATACGGGTGTATGGCCAAGAAAGCCATGAAAGAAGCTAAGGCATTCGGTGAAGTAGTTGAAGTCGCTTCTTCCGCTGAATCTACTTATACCTATATTCCGAGGCTATACAGTGCCTGCTGATGCAGACTATTTCCACATCACTACCAACAATACAATCTACGGTACGGAACTGAAAGAGGATTTGGACGTAAACGTTCCGATGGTGGCCGATATGTCTTCTGATATTTTCTCCCGTCCCATTGACGTATCCAAATATATCTGTATCTATGGTGGTGCGCAGAAGAATCTGGCTCCTTCCGGTGTTACATTCGTCATCGTGAAGAATGACGCTCTGGGTAAGGTATCCCGCTATATTCCGACCATGCTGAACTATCAGACGCATGTGGACAGCGGCTCTATGTTCAATACTCCTCCCGTTGTCCCCATCTATGCAGCCCTGCAGACATTGCGCTGGATTAAGGCTGAGGGTGGCGTGAAGGAAATGGAACGCCGTGCCATCGAAAAGGCCGATATGCTGTATGCCGAAATTGACCGTAACAAAATGTTTGTGGGTACGGCTGCCAAAGAAGACCGTTCACGCATGAACATCTGCTTTGTGATGGCTCCCGAATACAAGGAATTGGAGCTGACTTCTTGAAGTTCGCTACCGAAAGAGGTATGGTAGGTATCAAGGGACACCGTTCTGTAGGTGGATTCCGTGCATCCTGCTATAATGCCATGCCAAAGGAAAGCGTGCAGGCTTTGATTGACTGCATGCAGGAATTTGAGAAACTTCATTAATAATATTGTTTTTCACCACAGATTACGTAGATTTGCACAGATTGTTTTTATGATTAAACTCTGTGATAATCTGTGTCATCTGTGGTGAGTCTTTTTAATATCATGAAATTATGAAAGTATTAGTTGCAACAGACAAACCGTTTGCCAAAGTGGCAGTAGACGGTATCCGTAGAGAAATAGAAGCAGCAGGTTACGAACTCGTGCTGCTGGAGAAATATGGCGAAAAAAGCCAAGCTGCTGGAGGCTGTGAAAGATGCCAACGCTATCATTATCCGCAGTGACATCATTGATGCTGAAGTGCTGGATGCCGCCAAGGAACTGAAGATTGTGGTGCGTGCCGGTGCCGGTTATGACAATGTGGACCTGGAAGCAGCTACTGCCCACAATGTATGTGTAATGAATACTCCGGGACAGAACTCCAATGCTGTGGCCGAGTTGGCTTTCGGCTTGATGGTGATGGCTGTCCGTAATATGTATAACGGTACTTCCGGTACGGAACTGATGGGCAAGAAACTGGGTATCCACGCTTATGGTAACGTGGGTCGCAACGTAGCCCGTATTGCCAAAGGCTTCGGTATGGAGATTTATGCGTTCGACGCTTTCTGCCCGAAAGAAGTAATCGAGAAGGATGGAGTGAAGGCTGTGGGTTCTGCCGAAGAGCTTTACTCTACTTGCGATGTCGTTTCCCTGCATATTCCTGCAACTGCCGAAACGAAGAATTCCATCAATTATGCATTGGTGAACAAGATGCCGAAAGGCGCACTGCTGGTGAACACAGCCCGTAAGGAAGTCATCAATGAAGCAGAGCTTATCCAGCTGATGGAAGAGCGCACCGACTTGAAATACATGACCGACATTATGCCTGCTGCCAATGAAACATTTGCAGCCAAGTTTGCCGGACGTTATTTCTCTACACCGAAAAAGATGGGGGCCCAGACTGCTGAAGCCAATATCAACGCAGGTATTGCCGCTGCCAAGCAGATTGTAGGCTTCCTGAAAGACGGTTGCGAGAAGTTCCGCGTAAACAAGTAATATTTTTAGTAGGCGCGGATTACGCGGATTTCACGGAGTTTTTATTTTCCGTACAGTTCCGTGTAATCTGCGCCTAAGTATTCCATTAAAACATCTAATTACCATGGCAATCATTAAACCTTTCAAAGGAGTCCGTCCTCCCCAAGACTTAGTAGAACAAGTAGCTTCCCGCCCGTATGATGTACTCAATTCAGAGGAAGCCCGCATAGAAGCGGAAGGTAATGAAAAATCCCTATATCATATTATCAAGCCGGAAATAGATTTTCCCGTCGGTACGGATGAGCATGACGAACGTGTTTATCAGAAAGCTGCAGAGAACTTCCGTATGTTCCAGGAGAAAGGCTGGCTGGTGCAGGACGATAAAGAAAACTATTACGTCTATGCCCAGACCATGAACGGCAAGACACAGTACGGTCTTGTTGTCGGTGCCTATGTTCCCGATTATATGAACGGCGTTATCAAGAAGCACGAGTTGACTCGTCGTGATAAAGAGGAGGACCGTATGAAGCATGTCCGCGTGAACAATGCCAACATTGAGCCCGTATTCTTTGCCTATCCCGATAACGCTGCACTGGATGCCGTCATTTCCCGTTATACAGCGGGGAAACCGGTATACGACTTTATCGCTCCGGGTGACGGTTTCGGCCATACCTTCTGGATTATAGACAAGCAGGAGGACATTGATGCCATAACCCAGGAGTTTGCCAAGATGCCCGCCCTCTACATTGCCGATGGGCATCATCGCAGCGCCGCTGCCGCTTTGGTGGGTGCGGAGAAAGCCAAGCAAAATCCCAATCACCGTGGTGACGAAGAGTATAACTACTTCATGGCTGTGTGCTTCCCTGCCAACCAGTTGACTATTATTGACTATAACCGGGTGGTGAAGGACTTGAACGGCATGACTCCCGAAGAGTTTCTGGCTGCTGTGGGCAAGAATTTCATCGTGGAGGAGAAAGGTGAGGACATCTATAAGCCGTCCGAACTGCATAACTTCTCCCTCTATTTGAACGGAAAGTGGTACAGCCTTACTGCCAAACCGGGTACTTATAATGATAACGACCCCATTGGAGTACTGGATGTAACCATCTCCTCCAATCTGATACTGGATGAAGTGCTCGGCATCAAAGACCTTCGTTCCGACAAGCGTATCGACTTTGTAGGCGGTATCCGTGGTCTGGGAGAGTTGAAGAAGCGGGTGGACAGTGGTGAGATGAAAGTGGCATTGGCCTCTATCCCGTTTCCATGAAGCAGCTGATGGACATCGCCGATACGGGCAACATCATGCCTCCCAAGACAACTTGGTTTGAGCCGAAGTTGCGTTCGGGGTTGGTGATTCATAAACTGGACTAAATGAATTGATATAAACTGAAACGGGGGATGTCTTCCACTAAAAGACATCCCCGTTTTTTTTCGGATTAAAACAGAATAATAAGGTTATTATGTAGAAAATGCCGACCTTTGCCGAAAAATTGAGAGTATACAATGAGGTATTGATTCTTAACGGTAGTCCTCGTCGTCATGGCAACATGTCGAAAATGTTGGAGCTGATGAAGCAGGAACTTGAAGGCTGCGGAGTTGGAACAGTTTATATAGACGTTCCACAGTTGCAGGTACATCCCTGCATCGGTTGCATGAAGTGTCGCAGTTCATTGAAGTGTTGTCTGCCCGAGGATGGGGCACAGAGAGTGTTGCAGTCTATGAAAGAAGCCGATGCAGTGATAATCGGTGCCCCTTGCTATTGGGGAAACATGCCGGGAGAAGTGAAAGTGCTTTTCGACCGTATGGTTTACGGTATGATGGGGGAGAACTCCTGGGGAATGCCCCTTCCGCTTCATAAGGGCAAGAAAGCGATTGTGGTAAGCACTTGTACTACCCCTTATCCTTTCAATATTCTCTATAATCAGACGCACGGTGTGGTGAAAGCTTTCAGGGAGATTCTGAAATGGAGTGGTTTCAAGATTGTGAAAACCATTGAGAGGGGAGGTACTAAGAAGCATCCTGAGCTGACGGAAAAGGATATGCGGAACTGCAAGAAAGCAGTGCACAAATTATTGTAAAGTATTGAAAAAGTCAATATGAGTAGAAAAGAAGAATATAAATTGCAGAACGAACAGTTTCTGGAGCAGTTGCGTACGGCAGAAGGAATCAAGGAATTGCCTTGCGGCATACTTTATCGGGTATTGGAGGAAGGCAGAGACGGTCCGACACCACGTCTCAACAGTGTAGTATCTGTGCATTATAAAGGCACGCTTATTAATGGGCGTGAGTTCGATAATTCGTGGAAACGGAATTGTCCGGAGGCTTTTCGTCTGAATGAAGTGATTGAGGGCTGGCAGATTGCCTTGCTACGATGCATCCCGGAAGTCGTTGGATTGTATATATCCCTTACACCATGGGATACGGTACACGTACCAGTGGACCCATTCCGGCGTATTCCACACTGATATTTGAAGTGGAATTACTAAATATCTCGTGACACTGCTGAACAATTTTGCTTTTTTATCTTGTTCTCATATAAGAATTTAGAAAAACTCAATAGGTATGAATATAGATAAGAAAGCAGGGCATATTGACCCGAAAGTAGCATTGTCCCAGGCAGAACATGAAAAGGGAACAGTACCCGGACAACAGATTGGCCTTTACGGTAATGCAGACAAGAGAGATGTTCGTCAGGTCGTAAAGATTCTGAATCCTGACAAAAACAGTATGGAGAGCAGAGGTTAACCCTCTGCTTTTTTTATTACATGCCTCTTTCTTCGTCGAGTCCAGATGATTTGTTGGAGGGTTTTGTATCTTTGTACCCGGAAATGAAACTCTTAAAAACAAAAGCAGGATGCTACGGAAAGGAGACCTCACTCAAGGAGGCATAACCGGTACTTTATTACATTTTACCCTACCCATGATGGTAGGGTCTTTTTTTGCAGCAATGCTACAACATTGCAGATACGCTCATTGTAGGCCAATGCATTGGTGCAGGGGCGTTGGCGGCGGTCGGTTCGGCATACACATTGATGGTTTTCCTTATATCCGTTTTGCTGGGGACTGGCGATGGGGCAGTGGCACTGTGTTCTCTTTACATTATGGTGCCGGAAACCATGTAGCACTGCGTCGTAGCTATTCAGTTCGTTTGTACTGATAGGTATCGTGACACTGATACTGAATGTAGCCGTTTTTATCTGGCTCGGTCCTATTCTCCGGCTGTTGCAGGTTCCGCAAGACATATACGGCATGATGCACAGCTACTTGTGGATAATCTTCTGCGGTATAGTTTTCACCTTTATCTATAACTTCTACGCATCTCTGCTGCGTGCAGTAGGGGATTCTGTCACTCCGCTTTGGTTTCTGGCAGTTTCTGTCGTTCTGAATATAGCGCTCGACTTGTTTTTTATCCTACAACTGGATTGGGGGATTCAGGGTGCGGCTGCGGCCACTGTCCTCGCTCAAGGAGTAGCTGCTCTGGGCATCATCATTTATACTTACAGAAGGCGTCCGGAACTGCGATGGCATCATGAAGATATGTGTTTTGACCGTACTTGCTTGAAGGAAATAGCTTCCTTCTCTACACTGACTTGCGTCCAACAGTCGGTGATGAATCTGGGAATCCTGATGGTACAGGGACTTGTCAACAGCTTTGGAACAGCGGTAATGGCAGCTTTTGCGGCAGCTGTGAAGATTGACTCTTTCGCCTATATGCCCGTGCAGGAATTTGGGAATGCCTTTTCCACCTTTATTGCACAGAACTTCGGGGCCGGACGTTACGACCGTATCCACCGGGGTGTTCGCAGTGCATTTGTCACGGCTGTTGTTTTTTCGCTCCTTGTGTCCGTATTGGTTTTCATCTTTGCCAAACCGTTGATGCTTATCTTTGTCCGTCCGGACGAAACGGAGATTATTGCGGTGGGAGTGGCGTACCTACGCATCGAAGGTGCTTTCTACTGTGGCATCGGCATCTTGTTTTTGCTGTACGGATACTATCGGGCCATCCGTATGCCGGGCATGTCTGTTGTGCTGACCGTGCTGTCGCTGGGCACCCGTGTAGTTCTTTCTTACTGGCTTGCTTCGATACCTAAGATTGGGGTGACGGGCATCTGGTGGTCCATCCCCATCGGCTGGCTGATTGCTGACGTGGTCGGTATCTGGTGCTATCGGTATGTTAAAGGAGTTAGAGGGAGTTAAAAGAAAATCCGGCAAATTTGCTCCACTGTCCTTCGGATATTTTCTTGAGCAAATTTAGGCTGCATGGCCTGCTCCAAAGAGACGGGAGAGGGGGTAATGGAGAATACGCCCCGGAATCCGGCTGCATTCAGTATCCCGGCATCCTCTATCGCTCCTGCCAGCAGGATGACGGGAATATGTTGCCTTCTTGCTTCCTGCAAGATGCCCGAAGGCACTTTCCCCCATAAGAGTCTGCCGGTCCGATTTCCCTTCTCCAGTGATGATGAGGTCGGCATCCTTAATCTTTTCTGCAAAGTCCAGAGTTTCCAAAAAAAAGCTCTATGCCGGGTTTCAACTGTGCATCCAAAAATGCGTGGAGACTGCCGCCCATGCCGCCTGCCGCACCGGCACCGGGATGCAAGGATACGTCTTTGCCGGTAGTGTGGAATATGACGTCTGAAAGATGCTGCATAGCAACATCCAGTTCCTTTACCATATCTGCGTCTGCTCCTTTTTGGGGAGCGAATACGTGGGCTGCTCCATTGGGACCGAAGAAAGGATTGCGTACATCACACGCCGCCGTGAAACATGCCTTTTTCAGTGCGGGATGGGCAGAAGAGCTGTCTATGGAGCTGATTTCCGATAGAAGGGCACCGCATAGGGCG
>ENA-OQBW01000037-OQBW01000037.1-human-gut-metagenome-genome-assembly--contig:-NODE-37-length-16857-cov-0.734549_pt1 | contig 16857 bp, 15 predicted proteins | sample MGYA00242752_ERZ504565 | MGnify/ENA primary metagenome ERZ504565 (study PRJEB26092, sample SAMD00036268) | human gut metagenome | host: Homo sapiens | study: EMG produced TPA metagenomics assembly of... | reverse complement strand
TTCTCGTTCGGGGAAGTGCCGTTGGAGGTAACTGCCGGTAGACTCTTTGCAGCAGGGCAGTTTCTCCTATGCAGGGATATGGAGGCTTTTATGTCGATGACTTCCGTTGGCGATACCCTGCTCGTCACCTTTGACTTTCCGGAGGATAAGCTGGAACAGCATCTTCAGAATGACATTTGGATAAGGGTTCGTTCAGAAGGGATGGAATTGCGGTTGCCTGCGGAGGTACAAGCGGTTGTGGTAGATGTGGAAGATATGGAAGCCAATTTCTACGGACTCCGTTGCGATACGCTCTCTTTCCGCACGCGATACCTTGCCCGGCTGGAAGATTGCCATGTCACTGCGCTTGCGGCGCAGGCGCAGAGCTTGCATCTCAACAGCGGCACAGTGCGCAACCTTTATCTGAATCTGGACGAGATAGCCGACTGGGATGTCAATACCGGTTCCTTCCATATCGATACGGAGCATCTGTCCGGCAGTCGCTATCATCGTTGTCTTTTGCAGAAGAATGAATGCCGCCGGGTGTTCTGGACACCGTTAAAGGATGATGCCTCTTTGAGTGTGGAGTAAAACAAGCAGTTAAAAATAGAAGTAGGTGAGTAGCCATAATACGAAATGACTTATCTTTGCACATGAATCAAAAAGTGTAGAGTATATGCCTTGCAATTGGCATTTGTATTGGTAGCTATCATTATAGGCGCCCGCTTGGGCGGCATTGGACTGGGTGTAATGGGAGGGATAGGTCTGGCAATTCTGACGTTTGGTTTCGGATTGCAGCCTACATCACCTCCCATTGACGTTATGTTGATGATAGCCGCCGTCATTTCTGCCGCATCCTGCATGCAGGCGGCTGGCGGACTGGATTATATGGTAAAGCTGGCAGAACGGTTGTTGCGGAAGAATCCTTCGCAGGTCACCATCTTGAGCCCTATTGTGACCTATTTGTTTACTTTTGTTGCCGGCACGGGACATGTGGCATATTCGGTGCTTCCCGTGATTGCCGAGGTTGCCACGGAGACCAAGATTCGTCCCGAGAGGCCACTGGGCATTGCGGTGATTGCTTCGCAGCAGGCTATTACGGCAAGTCCCATTTCGGCTGCCACCGTCGCACTGCTTGGGTTGCTGGCGGGATTTGATGTCACCTTGTTCGATATTCTGAAAATAACGATTCCTGCTACCATTATCGGGGTACTTGTGGGCGCCTTGTTCTCCATGAAGGTGGGCAAGGAGCTGGCAGACGACCCGGAGTACAGAAAGAGGTTGACCGAAGGCTATCTTGATGTCAAGAAGGTGGAGATAAAGGATATACACAATAAAACGGCATGCCGTCTTGTCCGTGCTTATCTTTATCCTTGCCACTGTTTTTATCGTGTTCTTTGGTTCGTTCGACAGTTTGCGTCCTGCCTTCGTGATAGACGGCGAGACGGTGAGACTCGGCATGTCCGCCATTATCGAAATCGTGATGCTCTCTGCCGCCGCCTCATCTTGCTGCTGACTCGCACCGACGGCATGAAGGCAACGCAAGGTTCCGTCTTCCCGGCAGGCATGCAGGCGGTGATTGCCATATTCGGCATTGCCTGGATGGGAGATACTTTTCTTCAGGGAAACATGCTTCAGTTGACCCAGTCCATCGAGGGAGTGGTGAGGCAAATGCCGTGGCTGTTCGGGATAGCCTTGTTTGCCATGTCGATTCTGCTTTATAGCCAGGCCGCCACTGTGCGCGCACTGATGCCTTTGGGCATCGCTTTGGGCATTTCGCCTATGATACTGGTTGCTCTGTTCCCGGCCGTAAACGGTTACTTCTTTATTCCCAACTATCCCACCGTAGTAGCGGCCATTAATTTCGACCGTACCGGAACTACCCGTATCGGCAAGTATGTGCTGAATCACTCGTTCATGCTTCCCGGACTTGTTTCGACTGGCGTTGCCATCGGGCTGGGGTTGCTTTTCATCAGGATATTCTAAGGGAAACCGCTGCTTTCAATCCGTTGTATATAGGGCTTTGTTTACTTGTGTATAGGGGAGTGTTCCCTTTTACTCATTGCCTTATCAGCGCCTAATGGTCGTGCGGCGATCTGCTGACGGCTGTTAAGCGGGTTGTTGATGGCCGTTAGGCGATTGCATCATGGCCGTTGCATACTGTTGATTCCTTATGTCCGACGTAATAAATACCTTCATTCTCTGAATAAAGCACAGAGGAAAACAGTATTGAAGTCTTGGCTTTGTGTGGCTGTACGCATTTGTTCTGATTGCATTTGAAGGGGGAGGAGATGGAATTAATACCGTGTTTGCAGGATATTGATTTCGTGCAGGTACGATATAAATAAGATGTGATACAAGAAATTAATAACTTGTGTTACTTCATGTTAGCTTCTTGTGTGTCAGTATTTCTGTTTGTGAAACGGTGTGGAAGCAAATTTTGCTTCCACACTTTTGAGTTGCTTCCACCGCATCTGTAATGCCGATGAATAAAGGGATGTGGAGAGGAGGTGGAAGTGTGGAAGCAATTTGCACAAACATTATTTGCGCAAACATTTTTTTCTGTCCTTGATGGGAATTAAAAAAATGAGGATAAAACGGTTTATAAAACCTTTTATCCTCATTGTAGTTGCGGAGATCCGACTCGAACGAATGACCTTTGGGTTATGAGCCCAACGAGCTACCAACTGCTCCACTCCGCGATGTTATTGTTTTGTGGGTGCAAAGGTACGGCTTTTTATTTAATATGCAAATAAAATGCATGATATTTTTGAGGTTAAGTGGATTTTAATGAGTAATATGTTGATAAATAGAACGATAATAAGCCTACTTTTTTTTCTTCCTTTTTAGGGCTGTTCATTAATAAAATGAATGTTTTCTTGTAAGATATGCGGAAATGTCTTACTTTTGCTCAAATAATAAAGCAATGTGCAATTAATCTATGACCGTATCGAAGACAAAAGCTAAATTAGTGGACGTTGCCCGTCAGCTGTTTGCAAAGATGGGTGTTGAAAATACCACGATGAATGATATTGCCCTCGCTTCAAAGAAAGGTAGGAGAACGCTCTATACCTATTTTAAGAGCAAGGAAGATATCTACTTGGCTGTTGTCGAGTCGGAGCTGGATATTCTTTCGGATATGATGAAGCACGTGGTAGAGAAAGATATTCAGCCGGACGAGAAACTGATGGAAATGATTTACACTCATCTGGATGCGGTAAAAGAGGTTGTCTTTCGGAATGGTACTCTTCGTGCCAATTTCTTTCGGGATATTTGGAGAGTGGAGAAAGTGCGCAAACGTTTCGATGCTACAGAGACCCAGCTTTTCAAGGAGGTTCTGCGTGAAGGTATGGAGAAGGGTGTTTTCCAGATAGATGACTTGGATATGACTGCCGAGATTGTGCATTACAGTGTCAAAGGTATTGAAACACCTTATATCCGCGGCCATATAGGGGCCAATCTGGACGATGCGGTACGCGATACTTACGTGACCCGTCTGGTACTTGGTGCATTGGGAAAGAAGTAAGAATACATTTTATAAAATAATTTTAAAATAATATGGGATTATTAGATGGAAAAACAGCCATTGTGACAGGTGCTGCACGCGGCATCGGCAAGGCTATCGCTTTGAAGTTCGCTCAAGAAGGAGCAAATATTGCATTCACTGACTTGGTGATTGATGAAAATGCCGAGGCTACGGCAAAAGAATTGGAAGCTTTGGGAGTAAAGGCAAAAGCTTATGCCTCCAATGCAGCAAACTTTGAAGACACTGCCAATGTAGTGGCAGAAATCCATAAGGACTTTGGACGTATTGATATTCTGGTAAACAATGCCGGTATCACACGTGACGGTCTGATGATGCGTATGAGCGAACAGCAATGGGATATGGTTATCAATGTCAACCTGAAATCGGCATTTAACTTTATCCATGCCTGCACACCCATCATGATGCGCCAGAAGGCGGGTAGCATTATCAATATGGCATCTGTGGTAGGTGTTCACGGCAATGCCGGCCAGGCCAACTATTCTGCTTCCAAAGCCGGTATGATTGCTTTGGCCAAGTCTATCGCTCAGGAGCTGGGTTCTCGTGGAATCCGTGCCAATGCCATTGCTCCGGGCTTCATCATGACAGCCATGACCGACGCCTTGTCTGAAGAGGTGAAGGCTGAATGGTGCAAGAAGATTCCTTTGCGTCGTGGCGGCACACCCGAAGACGTGGCAAATATCGCTACTTTCCTGGCTTCTGATATGTCTTCTTATGTATCCGGTCAGGTTATTCAGGTAGATGGTGGGATGAATATGTAATTTAATGATTAATGATTAGTGATTAATGTTTAATGAGAAGTTGGGTGTTAGTCATTAATCATTAATCACTAATCATTAAACATTAACAACCGATGACTGTCGTATACGAAGACAATCATATCATTATAGTCAACAAGACCGCTTCCGAGATAGTTCAGGGAGACAAAACGGGTGATACACCGCTTTCGGAAACTGTAAAGCAGTACCTGAAAGAGAAGTACAGCAAGCCTGGAAATGTCTTTATCGGTGTCGCCCACCGGCTGGACCGCCCCGTGAGCGGTCTTGTTGTTTTTGCCAAGACCAGTAAGGCACTGTCGCGTCTGAACGAGATGTTCAAGAATAGCGAGGTGAAGAAGACTTACTGGGCAGTAGTGAAGAACTTACCCCGCGAGGAAGAGGGGGAATTGGTGAACTATCTGGTGCGAAATGAGAAACAGAACAAGAGTTATGCATACGACAAGGAGGTGCCGGGCAGCAAGAAAGCGATTTTGCATTACCGGCTCATCGGGCGGTCGCAGAACTATTATCTGTTGGAAATAGATTTGAAAACCGGACGCCATCACCAGATACGTTGTCAGTTGGCAAAGATGGGCTGTCCCATCAAGGGAGATTTGAAGTATGGTTCGCCCCGCTCCAATCCCGACGGCAGCATCTGTCTGCATGCGCGGTATATCCGTTTTGTGCATCCGGTGTCCAAAGAACCGATAGAAGTGGAGGCTCCCGTCCCTCCTGGAAATTTATGGAATGGTTTTGAAACGATTTAATCTTACAGTAATGAAGAAAAATCACAGTTTTGTCGGGTTTGCTGCTCCTTGCGGGATTGGCTGCCCAAGCTCAGGAAAGAGTTGCTGAGTATAATGTGCGTCCTGCCGTTACGGTGCGCACTCCCCTCCAGGGCGATAGTATCAACTTCAAGGGAGACAAGTTTACTACCGGCAATCTTCTGAAGACGAAGGTCAGTCTCGACTTCGACGGAGGTCGGTACGAACGTATGGTTGCTGATACGGCTGGATATGTAACTGTGGCAAAGGCAGACAAGGACAATCTGTTCTATCTGTTTGCTACCAATCTGCGTGCGGAGCGTTTCATGAAGGGCAAGCTGAATGTATATTCTCCTGCCCGTTTTGAGGTGTTTGTAAACGGTGAATCCAAGCAAGTCAAGGAGACAGCGGAGGACAGCTTGTCGCAGGTCCGTCCTACGGCTGTCAGTCTGCGTATGGACCCCGAAGCGGATTATGAGATTGTCATCAAGTTGCTTTCAAGCGCGGACGACAAGATGCAGCCGATGCTGAAATGCGAATTTGAAAAGGAAAAGGACTTTGCCGATGTAGCCTGCCGGATGGCACCGGACATGAAGAGACGTTTCTCTTTGTTCAACACCAATTTCGGCTCCCGAGCGAGCAGGGTTTCTCTTTCGCCCAACGGCAAGTATCTGCTGACCCGCTATTCGGACAATTACGACGTGAAGCGTTCCAGGACCCGTTGTGAGCTGACCGAGGTAAAGACCGGCCGGGTGATATTGCCCAATGCCAATGAAAAGATGAACTGGATGCCCAACAGCAACAAGCTCTATTATACGGTTATGGGCGAGGAGCAGAATGACCTGGTTGTGTTCGATCCCGCCACGATGCGTGAGGAAGTGCTGCTGAAGAATGTTCCCGAAGGATATTTCAGCTGGTCTCCTACAGAAGACTATCTTATCTATATGCTCACGGACGAGGGCGAAAAGGTGAGTGGCCCGTTGAAACGTCTCTTGCATCCGGACGACCGTATCCCCAATTCTCGTGACCGCTATTATCTCATGAAATACGATGTGGCGACGGGACTTTCCGAGCGCCTGACCTACGGTAGTCACAACGTCTATCTGAATGATATTTCCCCGGATGGCAAGAAACTGTTGTGCAGCACTTCCAAGCCGGACATCACTCGATGCCCTTTCTCCCTCTCTTCTCTTTTCGAGATTGATTTGACCACCTTGCAGGCAGATACGCTGGTCGCCTGGGATGCTTATCTGGGAAGTGCTTCTTACTCTCCGGACGGGAAGCAGCTTCTGGTGACGGGCAGTCCGTCTGCTTTCGGAGGCATTGGCAAGAATTGCGGTGAACATCCCATAGCCAATGACTTTGATACCCAAGCATTCATTATGGATTTGGCTACAAAGAAAGTGCAGGCTATCACGCGCGATTTCAATCCTACGGTGTCTCTCGTGCAGTGGAACCGTGTGGACGGATGTATCTATTTCGATACGACTGATGGGGATTGCAGGCATATCTACCGTTATGTTCCGAAGACGGGCGGCTTTGAAATGCTTCCGCTTGAAGAAGATGTGATTACTTCCTTCACGCTGGCCAATGACAATCCGGTTGTGGCTGCCTATGTGGGCGGAGGAAACACCAGCACGGGCGTAGCTTATACGTACGACACGAAGAAAAAAAGTTTCTACCCTGCTTGCCAATCCCATGAAGCCCATCCTCGATAAGATTGAGCTGGGACAGATGGAAGAGTGGAACTTTACAGCTTCGGACGGTACGGAGATAAAGGGAATGGTTTGTCTGCCGCCGTCTTTTGACCCGAACAAGAAGTATCCGCTTATCGTATACTATTATGGAGGAACGACTCCTACAACCCGCGGTATAACTTCCCCGTACTGTGCACAGTTGTTTGCGTCACGTGACTATGTGGTTTATGTTATCCAGCCCAGTGGTGCCATCGGGTACGGCCAGGAGTTCTCTGCACGCCATGTCAATGCATGGGGTGAGCGTACGGCCGATGAGATCATTGAAGGTACGAAGAAATTCTGTGCAGCCCATCCGTTTGTCAACGATAAACGTATCGGATGCCTGGGTGCCTCTTATGGAGGATTCATGACGATGTATCTGCAGACTAAGACGGATATGTTTGCTGCCGCTGCCTCGCATGCTGGTATCAGCAATGTAACGAGCTATTGGGGCGAGGGTTATTGGGGATATTCCTATAACTCTGTTGCGGCAGCCGATAGCTATCCTTGGAATAATCCCGATTTGTTTACGAAGCATGGAGCATTGTTCAATGCGGACAAGATTAATACCCCTCTGTTGTTGCTGCATGGCACGGTAGATACAAACGTGCCTATCGGTGAAAGTATCCAATTGTATAATGCGCTGAAGATATTGGGTAAGCCGGTGGAATTTATTACCGTAGATGGTGAAAACCATTTTGTACTTGATTATGCAAAACGTGAATTGTGGCACAATTCAATTATGGCTTGGTTTGCCCGCTGGCTGCAGGATAGTCCGGCATGGTGGAATGACCTTTATCCGGAAAGACATTGGTGATGTTTTAATTAACAATTGATAATAAAAAAAGCGTTTCCCAGAATAGACAAGGAGGAAACGGCTTTTTTGTTGTAGTGTGCTTACTGTTATTGGGCCACTTTTGCTGTGTCTTGGACGTTCTCGGCTTTCTGCAAAGTATCCGTTACCACAGTGTCGTTAGACAAGGTTGTTGTCTTACTCGGCTGTTCTACCGGAGCCTTAGCTTGAGCCAAGAACGTTCCGCCACAAACAAACATAAACAGGGCTGCTACTAATACTAATTTTTTCATAATTCATTTGCTTTTAGGTTGGTATATCTTATTGTTAAGTCTAAGTGCTTGCTTGTTGTAGCGCTTGTTGCTTACGTCTAATATAGGTCAAATGGTGTGCCAGAAAGAGTGTGTGTTGGATAATGTTCTGATAGTTAGTGATATATGTTTCTGTGCAAAGTGTGGCATAGTGTGGAAAAGTGTGGAATGTGTGGAGGGGAGTGTGGAATAATTCCACACCCTTTAGTCGGATATGTTATAAAGCTTCAACTTGTTGTACAGCGTTTTGCGGTCAATGCCCAACAGTTGTGCAGCGCGGCTCTTGTTGTTTCCCGTCTGCCGCAAGGCTTCGATGATTTGATGCTTCTCTGCCTCCTCATTGCGGAGAGGGATACCGATGATGCCCGGTGCGGGTCCTTTCAGTTCATTCAGTTCGTTGATAGTAATGAATTTGCCTTGTGCCAGCAAGGTTGCACGGCGTACCATATTCTTCATTTGGCGTAGATTGCCGGGCCAGGGATATTCCAATAGGGCGCGGGATGCCTTGTCATCAAAGCCGGTCAGTTGCTTGTCCATTTCGCGGTTGGCCTGGTCCAGAAAGAAATTGGCAAAGAGCAGGATGTCTTCACGGCGGTCTTTGAGTTGCGGCATACGTAGGGTGAATTCATTGATACGGTGATATAAATCTTCACGGAACGCCCCTTTTTCGATGGCTTGCTCCAGATTTTCGTTGGTGGCGGATACCAGACGTACATCCACGCTTATCTCTTTGTTTGACCTACCGGACGTATCTTGCGCTCTTGCAAAGCACGCAGCAACTGTATTTGCACTTCATAGCTCAGATTGCCTATCTCATCCAGGAAGATGGTACCGCCGTTGGCTTCGACGAAAGCGCCCGTTTTGTCGGTCAGTGCGCCGGTAAAGGCGCCCTTTATGTGCCCGAAGAACTCCGAAGCGGCCAATTCTTTGGGAATAGAACCGCAATCGATGGCTACAAACGGCTGGTCGGCACGCTTGCTGAGCTGGTGGATGCGGTGAGCTACGTATTCTTTGCCCGTTCCGCTGGCACCATTGATGAGTACAGACATATTGGTAGGTGAAACCAGTTTCACATAATTGTAGAGTTGTTTGGCTGCGTCGCTCTCTCCCTCAAGGAAGTCGGAGGAGGACAATGAGCCTTCTGCACCCTTCAGAGGCTGATTTTTCATCTTGTCGGAATGCATCGTCTGTTTGGGTGAAACGGATGGTCTGTTTGGGGTAAACGCATCATCTGTTCGGGACGAATGCATCATCTGTTTCAAAGCGGAGGATGATGCATTCAAGGCTTCGCCTATTTTTTTTCAGTAATTCGTCCGGGTTCACAGGCTTGGCAATGTAATCGCAGGCTCCCAGTTTCATGGTTTGGACGGCCGACTGTATGTCAGCGTATCCTGTCATGATGATAAGCGGTATTTGCAGGCCGTGTTCGCCCAGCCATTTCAATAAGTCAATGCCATCCTTGTCGGGCAGGCGCAGGTCAGACAATATCAAATCTACGGTTTCCGACTCAATATGTTTTTGAGCACGGGCAATGTTGCTGGCAGAGGTTACTTGGAAACCTTTTTTGCCGAGCCATGTTTTTAGCATCATGCCGTAAGTAATATCATCTTCTACAATTAATATGGATGTCATTGCTTTAGCCTTTTATCTCTTTTATGTAGGCAAAGGTAAGTGCTTTTGTCTGATTTTAGTATATTTGCAAACTTAAATTAAATAAAAAACAAAATGAAAAGAAATCTTATTGTATTATTAACTATACTGGTTTGCGGTCTGACTGCTTGCAAGCCGGGACAAAAGAAAGAGGAAGATATGGAAAAAGAAACGAAGCTGAAGATTGAAACAAGTGCGGGTGACATCACCGTGAAACTGTATAATGAAACCCCGAAACATCGTGATAACTTTATCAAGCTGGTGGAAGACGGCACGTATGAAGGTACGCTGTTCCACCGTGTCATCAAGGACTTTATGATACAAGCAGGTGACCCGGAATCGAAGAAGGCTCCGAAAGGCAAGATGCTGGGGGCAGGCGACGTGGGTTATACCGTTCCTGCCGAATTTGTTTATCCGAAGTATTTTCACAAAAAAGGTGCTTTGTCGGCTGCACGCCAGGGTGATGAGGTGAACCCTGACAAGGCATCATCCGGCTGCCAGTTCTACATTGTGACCGGAAAAGTGTATAATGACTCTACCTTGTTGGGGATGGAACAGCAGATGAATCAGATGCGCTTGAACAATGCTTTCAACGCGTTGGCGCAGAAACACATGAAGGAAATCTACAAGATGCGCAAGAATAATGACCAGGACGGTCTGATGGATTTGCAAGATTCCTTGATTGCGCAGGCAGAGGCTCAGGTTGCCAAGGAACCGGAGTTCAAGTTTACCCCCGAGCAGGTGAAGGCTTATACTACCGTGGGCGGTACTCCACATTTGGACGGTGCATATACCGTGTTCGGTGAAGTGCTGGAAGGTATGGATATTGTTGATAAAATACAGAAGGTCAAGACTGACCGTAACGACCGTCCCGAAGAGGATGTGGTTATTAAAAAAAGTGACAGTGATAGATTGATGATAGATTCTGTCATTCCATTTTATGAAGATAAACAAAAAAATATTTGACAACGGTCTGCGGTTGGTGCACAATGAGGACACCAGCACGCAGATGGTTGCCTTGAATATTGTTTATGATGTGGGTGCCCGTGACGAACATCCCGAGCATACGGGTTTTGCCCATCTGTTCGAGCATCTGATGTTCGGAGGTACGGTGCATATTCCTGATTATGACGCTCCTTTGCAATTGGCAGGCGGGGAGAATAATGCATGGACCAATAATGATATAACCAATTACTACCTGACGGTTCCAAAATCGAATGTGGAAATCGGCTTCTGGCTGGAGTCCGACCGCATGCTGGAACTGGCATTCAGTGAGCAAAGTCTTGAAGTGCAGCGTGCGGTAGTGATGGAGGAATTTAAACAACGTTGCTTGAACCAGCCGTATGGTGATGTGGGACATCTGCTTCGTCCTTTGGCTTATCAAACGCATCCTTATCGCTGGCCTACTATCGGGAAAGACCTCTCTCACATTGCCAATGCCACGCTGGACGAGGTAAAGGAATTCTTTTTTCGTTTTTATGCACCTAATAATGCAGTGCTGGCCGTTACCGGAAATATTTCGTGGGAAGAAACGGTTAGGCTGACAGAAAAAATGGTTTGCTCCCCATTCCCCGTAGGAATGTGCCCGTAAGGCAATTACCGCAAGAAGTTGTACAGACGGCAGAACGCCGGCAGACGGTGGAACGGAATGTTCCTCTGGATGCTTTGTTCATGGCTTATCACATGTGCAGCCGTGAGGATGCCGATTATTATGCCTTCGATATTCTGTCGGATATTCTGAGCAATGGACGTTCCAGTCGCTTGACCCGCAGGCTGGTGCAGGAGCAGAAGTTCTTTTCCAGTCTCGATGCCTATATCTCCGGTACACGGGATGCCGGCCTGCTGCATATCAGTGGAAAACCATCTGCAGGCGTATCTTTGGAACAAGCCGAGGCTGCTGTCCGGAAAGAGTTGGAAGAGTTGAAATCCGGGTTTGTTGGAGAACAAGAATTGGAGAAAGTAAAGAACAAGTTTGAGTCTACACAGATATTCGGCAACATCAATTATCTGAATGTTGCCACGAATCTTGCTTGGTTTGAACTGACCGGACAGGCAGAAGACATAGACCGTGAAGTGGACAATTACCGCTCTGTGACGGCAGAACAGCTTCATAGGGTCGCCCAACAGACCTTCCGCGATGAAAACGGGATTGTGCTTTATTACCAAAAAGAAAACCTTTAGTATGAAAAAATTATTTGATACGTATAAGCAGCACTATAAAGCATTGCTTCTCCTGGGGCTACCCATTGTGGTGGGGCAGTTGGGAGTCATTGTGCTTGGTTTTGCCGATACGCTGATGATTGGGCATCACAGCACGGAGGAACTGGGTGCCGCTTCTTTCGTAAACAATCTGTTTACTCTTTGCATTATTTTCAGTACGGGCTTCAGCTACGGGCTGACACCGGTTGTAGGGGGCTTCTACGGTAACCGCCGCTTTGCCGAGGCAGGGCAGGCGTTGCGGTGTAGCCTGGTTGCCAATGTGCTGGTGGCTTTGTTGCTGACTCTTGTCATGGCTGTTCTCTATTTCAATGTGGAGCGGCTGGGACAGCCCGGAGAATTGTTGCCTCTAATCAAGCCTTACTATCTGGTGTTGCTTGCTTCACTGGTCTTTGTCATGCTGTTCAACGGTTTCAAACAGTTTACGGACGGCATCACCGATACCAAGACGGCCATGTGGATTCTGCTCGGAGGGAATGCGCTTAACATCGTAGGAAACTATATACTTATCAATGGAAAGCTGGCTTTCCGGAGATGGGACTGCTTGGTGCGGGTATCAGCACCTTGTTCTCCCCGCATTGTGATGGTGGTGGTCTTTGCGGCGATTGTGCTTCGCGGCCGCCGGTTTATCCGTTACAGGCTCGGCTTCATGCGGCTGGGGTGGTCGATGCCGATGTTCAAGAAGCTCAATGCACTGGGCTGGCCCGTGGGTATGCAGATGGGTATGGAGACCGCTTCCTTCAGTCTGAGCGTCGTCATGGTGGGCTGGCTGGGGACACTTGCCCTAGCATCGCATCAGATAATGCTTACTATCTCTCAGTTCACCTTCATGATGTATTATGGCATGGGCGCTGCGGTTGCCGTGCGTGTCAGCAACTTCAAGGGGCAGGGAGACGGGCAGAATGTGCGCCGCTCGGCGTATGCCGGCCTTCACATCATCCTGTGTATGGAGGTGGTGTTGCTGGGTATCGTCTTTGCACTTCGCGGTCAAGTAGGTGGATGGTTTACGGACAATGCGGAAGTGTCCGGCATGGTTGCCGCTCTCTTCTTCCCGTTCTTGATTTACCAGTTCGGCGATGGGTTGCAGATTAACTTTGCCAATGCCCTGCGCGGCATCTCGGATGTGAAACCGATGATGATTATTGCATTTATATCCTATTTTATTATATCTTTGCCCGTAGGTACCTTTGCGGTTTCGTTTTCGGTTGGGGGCTGACGGGAGTCTGGATGGCTTTCCCGTTCGGACTGACCAGTGCGGGAGTGATGCTGTGGTTGAGGTTCCGTAAACAGACCAGGGAAAGGATTTGATAGTATGAATAATGTCTCCAAAAGTAAAGATTGCCGTAGGCTACACTTTGTTGCTGGCGGTATTGTTTTTTTTCCTTGTTTTTCGTACACCGGGAAATGGAGAACCTTATTCTTACTGATGACCGCGATGTACAATGGACAGACAGCGTGCTTGCCTTGATACGCGAGAAGGATACCAATACGATAAAAAATGCTGCGCACGCTGAGTGAGGCGAATGACAGCATGGTATCCACCAGTGACATTGAGCAGATAATTGCCCAGCAGGACTCGGTAGTGACTCAGCAGCGTGTGCAGCACCGTATCATTACACATCGGGATACCGTCGTGACACGCCCTCGGAAGAAGGGGTTTTTCCGTCGTTTGGGTGAAGTGTTTGTCCCCCCAAAGAAAGATACGGCTATCCAGGTAAAGACCTCCCTTGAATTTGCAACGGATACGGTGATTGAACCCTATAATCCGGCCGATTCTTTGCATGAGAAACTGCGTGCCGTGGCCCAGCAGAAAAAAGCTGTAAACACTGTTATACAGCGACGTAAACGCTATCTGCAACGCTTGGACCATATGCTGACCGCTCGTATTGACAGCTTGCTGAAAGATTACGAGACGGAAACTCTGCTGCGTGCACGGACGGAAGCCGAGTATCAACAAGCGGTCCGACGCCGTTCGGCCAAGATTATCAGTGGCATTGCCGTAGGTGCGGTGTTGCTTTCCGCTTTTTTTCTTATTATCATCGGCCGCGACATAACCCGAAGCAACCGTTACCGTCGTGAGTTGGAAGAGGCCCGTCGTCGTGCCGAGGATTTACTCGCTGTCCGTGAAAAACTGATGCTTGCCATTACCCATGATTTCAAATCCCCGCTCGGTTCTATTATGGGCTATGCCGACTTGCTTTCCCGTCTGACGGTGGATGAGCGTCAGCGGTTCTATCTGGACAATATGAAAACCTCATCGGAACATCTGCTGAAGCTGGTCGTTGATTTGCTCGACTTCCATCGTCTTGATTTGAACAAGGCCGAAATCAACCGGGTCACCTTTCATCCTTCCCGCCTGCTTGAAGAGATACACGTCAGTTTTGAACCACTTACGGCTGCCAAAGGACTGGCGCTTCATTGCGACATTGCCCCGGAGCTGGGCGGTACCTATATTTGCGACCCCTTGCGTCTGCGCCAGATTATCAACAATTTGCTGTCCAATGCCGTGAAGTTTACGGACCAAGGCAGTGTTACCATGACTGCCCGTTACGAGGACCGTCGACTGGTAGTTGCCATTGCTGATACCGGTAAAGGTATGGAACCTGCCGACCGGGAACGTATCTTCCAGGAGTTTACCCGCTTACCGGGTGCTCAGGGTAAAGAGGGGTTTGGACTCGGACTTTCCATTGTCCGTATGCTGGTACAGTTGCTTGAAGGCACGATTGATGTAGACAGTGTGCCAGGCAAGGGAAGCACTTTCACCATATATATTCCTATCTATCCCGTAAGGAGTGAAGGACGGAGAATGAAGGATGAAGAATCGGGATGTGCTGCCACGCCGAATGGCAATTCTTCATTCCCCGTTCCTCATTCTTCACTGAAGAATGTCCTCCTTATCGATGATGACCGTATTCAGCTTACCCTTACTGCCGCCATGCTTCAGCAGAGTGGTATAAATTCTGTCTCTTGTTTACAACTGGATGAACTGCTGGATGCCTTGCGCACTGCAACCTTTGATGTTCTGCTTACTGATGTGCAGATGCCTGCTATTAATGGTTTTGATTTACTGAAACTGCTTCGTGCTTCGAACATACCGCAGGCACAGTCTGTTCCGGTGATTGCTGTCACTGCCCGCAGTGACATGCAGCGTGAGGAATTTACGGTGCATGGATTTGCCGGATGCCTGCATAAGCCGTTTACCGTCAGTGAATTGCTACATGAATTGAATATGGAGGACAAAGGGATGGAGGTTATGGAAGTTTCGGAAACTTCGGCTTGCCCGGGGTATAAATTCTCTTCGCTCACTGCTTTTTCGGTCGATGACCCCGAGGCGGCAAAGTCCATTCTGGAAAGTTTTGTGGCTGAAACCCGCCTCAATGCGGAGCGTTTGCAGAAGGCTGTGGAGAATGAGGATGTGGACGAGATGGCTGCTGTCTCCCACAAAATGATTCCCCTCTTTACTTTAATTGGAGCAGCGGAACTGGTTGCATTGCTGAAACTGTTGGAAACTTCTCATGGAGTGCCTTTTACCGGAGAGTTGAAAGAACACGCCCTTGCCGCCCTCGTTTTGATAGAGGATGTCATTACTCAGGCAACAGCTTTTCCGTAATGGGGGAACAGAGAAGAATACGTGATTTTTCTCTGTCGGGAACCAAATGTCGAAAGAAATTGTTTACTTTGTAGGACTTTTAAATACGATGAAAGATTGACGTTCCGATGAGAAGAAAATGGTTGAGAACAGCACTGTGGGTGTTGCTTACTCCTATTATACTGTTTATAATATTGATGATATTGCTTTATGTGCCTCCCGTACAGAATTTGATACGGAAGCAGGCTACGGCAATTGCATCAGGTGCTACGGGTATGGACATATCCGTGGAGCGGATTGACCTTCGCTTTCCTTTGAATTTGTTGGTCCGCGGTGTATTGGTGGTACAGCCTGCCGACAGTGCTGTTGATGTGCAGCATCCCGATACCTTGCTGAATCTTGGAAGTTTGAACGTACGGGTACAGGCATGGCCTTTACTCAAAGGGAAAGTGGAGGTGGATGACATTACCTTGAAACAAGTTGCTGTCAACTCCTCCAATTTAATGGAAGGTATGTGCATCAAAGGAGTACTGGGGCATTTCTTTTTCGAAAGCCATGGCATAGACCTTACAAAAGAAGATGCCATCCTCAATAATATAGAATTGAGCGATACCCATGTGCAGGTGATGCTTGCAGATACCACTGAGACTCCCAAGGACACTACTGACACTGCGTTAAACTGGAAAGTCACACTCCATACTCTGAAGTTGAAGAACGTCTCGGTCGATTTACAGATGCCATTGGACTCCATGGGGCTGAAAGCCATATAGGAAATGCTGAGATTGCGGACGCTGCTGCCGACCTGAAACACCAGTTCTATGGCTGGAGAAAATTCCTGCTGACTGGAACTTCTGTCAATTATGATACCGGTGGCCCGGGGAGTGCGATAGGCTTCGACCCCTCGCACATTGCTCTTCGCGACATTCGCCTGGGCATTGATTCTGTGATGTACTACGGCAGAGATATGAATGCCGTTATCCGGGAATTTTCCATGTATGAGCGTTCCGGTTTGAGTGTAACTTCCCTGACCGGGCGGTTGTTTGCCGATTCTACCGTTATCCGTATCCCTTCTTTGAAGTTGCTGACACCTCATAGTGAGATGAACCTTACGGCACAGACTTACTGGGAACTGATAAATATACCTACCACCGGCCGTCTGACAGCCCGTTTCAATGCCCGTATCGGCAAACAGGATGTACTGCTTTTTGCCGGTGGCTTGCCGGAAGCTTTCAAGGAAGCCTATCCGTTCCGTCCGTTGGTGATTCATGCCGGTACGGAAGGAAACCTGAAGCAGATGCAGATTTCCCGTTTTACGGCTGAGCTGCCCGGAGCCTTTTCGTTGAGTGGGGGGAGGAGAATTCTGGAGCTTGACCGACAGTGTGAAACGTAATGGAAGCATGGACTCGAAATGCATACGCAGAACTTGAACTTCCTGACCGGACTAGCTGACATTGCTCCCGATGGCTCCATCATTGTGCCGGACAGTATGCACCTTGCGGCACGTCTCGGTATGGAG
>ENA-OQBW01000036-OQBW01000036.1-human-gut-metagenome-genome-assembly--contig:-NODE-36-length-16877-cov-0.794687_pt1 | contig 16877 bp, 16 predicted proteins | sample MGYA00242752_ERZ504565 | MGnify/ENA primary metagenome ERZ504565 (study PRJEB26092, sample SAMD00036268) | human gut metagenome | host: Homo sapiens | study: EMG produced TPA metagenomics assembly of... | reverse complement strand
GGAAAACAATATCCCTGCAAAAAGAAGTGCCATCTATTGTTTACAGAACGGGAAAAAAGTAAAATGGGAAATAAAGAATAACCGAGTACGTGTCTACCTGCCTCAAAACCTAAAGACAGAAGTTAATGCACTCGCATTCTCTTTTACCAGACAAGCTATTCAATAAAGCGCAAAGGACAAACATCCGATAATAAGCCAACGGATAGAACCCAAAAGAGGCGAAGTATTTTTCATACTTCGCCTCTTTATTGTCATTCTTTAAAGATGGTCTTTAATCCTCATCCATCAGGATTTCCAGAATCTGACAAGCAGCTTTCGCTACCGGAGTACCCGGACCGAAGATAGCAGCTACACCTGCCTTATACAAGAAATCGTAATCTTGTGCAGGAATAACACCACCGGCAATCACTACAATGTCTTCGCGACCCAGTTTCTTCAGTTCTTCAATAATTTGCGGAACCAATGTCTTATGTCCGGCAGCCAGTGAAGAAACACCTACTACATGACGTCGTTTTCAACAGCCTCACGAGCAGCTTCCGCCGGAGTCTGGAACAACGGTCCCATATCCACATCGAAGCCACAGTCAGCATAACCGGTTGCTACGACTTTAGCACCACGGTCGTGACCGTCCTGTCCCATCTTTGCAACCATGATACGAGGTTGACGCCCCTCTTTCTTCGCGAACTTCTCGGCCAGTTCACAAGCACGTTTGAAGTCGCTATCGTTTTTACTTTCTGATGAATACACGCCTGATATCGTTCTAATTATTGCTTTATAACGTCCTACTATCTGTTCGCAAGCATAAGAAATCTCACCCAATGTTGCGCGAACACGAGCTGCTTCAACTGCCAGTTCAAGCAAGTTACCCTTGCCGGTCTTCACACATTCAGTGATAGCTGCCAATGCTTTGTCCACTTCAGCCTGATTACGTCCTTCTTTCAAACGTTTCAGGTTTTCGATCTGTTCAAGACGGACTGCAGTATTTATCAATTTCAAGAATATCATCGGAGCTTCTTTTTCCAAACGATACTTGTTCACACCCACAATTGTTTGCTGACCACTGTCGATACGAGCCTGTGTACGGGCAGCAGCTTCTTCGATACGCATCTTTGGAATACCTGTTTCGATAGCTTTCGCCATACCACCCAGTTTTTTCAATTTCCTGAATATGCTCCCAAGCACTGTGAGCCAATTCATTGGTCAGAGATTCTACATAGTAAGAACCACCCCATGGGTCAACGTTCTTGCAGATGTAAGTTTCTTCCTGAATGTAAATCTGTGTATTACGTGCAATACGTGCAGAAAAATCTGTTGGAAGAGCAATAGCCTCATCCAATGCATTGGTATGCAAAGATTGAGTATGCCCCAAAGCTGCAGCCATAGCCTCAATACAGGTACGTCCTACGTTATTGAACGGATCCTGTTCGGTCAGTGACCAGCCGGAAGTCTGCGAGTGAGTACGCAACGCCAGTGATTTCGGGTTCTTCGGATTGAATTGTTTCACAATCTTTGCCCACAACATACGTGCGGCACGCATTTTGGCAATTTCCATAAAGTGGTTCGTTCCGATGGCCCAGAAGAAAGAGAGACGCGGTGCGAAAGCATCGATGTCAATACCCGCAGCCGTTCCGGCACGCAGATATTCCAAACCGTCTGCCAGGGTGTAAGCCAACTCGATGTCTGCCGTAGCACCCGCTTCCTGCATGTGGTAGCCGGAGATGGAGATAGAGTTAAACTTAGGCATCTTTTGGGAAGTATATTCAAAGATGTCGGAGATAATCTTCATAGAGAATGCAGGCGGATAAATATAGGTATTACGCACCATGAATTCCTTCAAGATATCATTTTGGATAGTACCAGCCATTTTCTTCTAACTTGGCACCCTGCTCCAGACCTGCGTTGATGTAGAATGCCATAACAGGAAGTACGGCACCGTTCATGGTCATGGAGACGGACATCTTGTTCAAAGGAATTCCATCGAACAGCACCTTCATATTCTCCAAGGAACAGATAGACACACCTGCCTTACCTACGTCACCCACTACACGTTCGTGGTCGGGGGTCGTAGCCACGGTGAGTGGCCAAGTCGAAAGCTACGGACAGACCTTTCTGTCCAGAAGCCAAATTACGACGGTAAAAGGCATTTGACTCTTCCGCTGTAGAAAAACCTGCATACTGACGGATAGTCCAGGGACGCAATGTATACATTACAGAGTACGGACCACGCAAATAAGGAGGAAGTCCGGCAGCATAACCCAAATGTTCCATTCCCTCAAGGTCTTCTTTTGTATAAACAGGCTTCACCTCAATGTGTTCCGGCGTTTTCCAATCAGCATGGATGCCGTTAGCCTTTTGCCACTCAGCACCATTGACGGGTTGAAAAGCGGCATATATATCTAAGTTTTTAAAATCTTTTCTCATCTTACTTCAAAAGTTTAGCGTTGTATTCCTTTAATGTTTCCAGCACGTTGACACGGACATGGATAAAGTTCTCGATACCGGCAGCCTTCAAGTCGTCCATGCAAGCAGGAGCACCGGCTACGATAAACATGGCACGGCCATTCAGAGCCTTGAAGGCGGGAACAGCATATTCTGCATATTCATCATCACTTGAACACAATACCACGATGTCGGCCTTGGCAGCCATTGCAGCTTCTATACCTTCTTCTACGGTGGAGAAACCGAGGTTGTCTACAACTTCATATCCGGCACAAGCCAAGAAATTGCAAGAGTACTGTGCACGTGCTTGGCGCATGGCCAAATTACCGATAGTCAGCATAAACGCTTTCGGACGTTTGCCGGAAGCCTCTGTTTCGAGACGCAACGCTTCAAATTCACTGGCAGCACGGTCAAAGTTCAGTGTCGGAACATCTTTCTCGCACGTATGTCCGCCGCCGCAACAGCAAGTAGCCTCAACCGGTTTCTTATCCCCGGCCTTTTCATTGAAGTTGGGGAACTGGTTGGTACCCAGCAACACTTCCTTACGCTTGGCGACTGCAGCATGACGTGCCTTGTTGCTCTCGTTTACGGCAGCCTGCACTTTTCCGGCTTTCACGGAAGCATAGAAACCACCGTCTTCTTCTACAGCGAGGAAGAGGTCCCAAGCCTGCTTGGCAATAGAGACGGTCAAGTTCTCGATATAGTAAGAACCTGCAGCCGGGTCTATAACCTTATCGAAGTGCGATTCTTCTTTCAACAGCAATTGTTGGTTACGCGCCATACGCTCAGAGAATTCGTTAGGAGCATCATAAGTCTTGTCGAACGGAGTAACCGTCATTGAGTCAACACCAGCAAGGGCGGCACTCATCGCCTCAGTCTGCGTACGCAACAAGTTTACGTGTGCATCAAACAAAGTCAGGTTGAATGAAGAAGTTTCCGCATGAATCTTCATCTTGGCTGCACAGCGACACTCGTTATCCTTACCCTTGTTTTCGCAGTCGCGCAGACACTCAGGACTGTAAGAAGCCACAATATTAGCCCACAGCATACGTGCAGCGCGGAATTTGGCTATTTCAAGGAAGTAGTTGGAACTGATACCGAAATTAAACTTAATCTTCTTGGCTACCATTGCAGCCGGCAGACCGGCATCAACCAACTGATTCATATATTCATTACCCCAAGCCAAAGCGTAACCCAACTCCTGGAAAATATAAGAACCTGCATTGTTTAATGTCAACGCGTTCACATTCAATACACGGTATTTCGGAAGGGAAGCGGTAGCCTCGAGCAGCGCCTTGGCTGTTGCCACCATATCACCTTTTTCTTTACCTTTGGCCAGCATTTTGTTGAAGTAGTCATAGTTGATGGAGCCCTGCAATTTCGTCAAGTCATAATCCTTTTTCTGGAAATAAGCGACAAGAAGTTCTGCAAGTTCCACCACATGCCCCTGGCAGGTAGAAAAAATTCAACTCGACACATTCCGCGCAGATATCTTTCAACAAAGTTTCAATATACTCTGCGTTCAATTCCTTGGCCTTTACATGGAAAGAGAGTGAATCTACACCTTTATTCAAGATGTCCAACGCCTTGGCATTGGCCTCTTTGGGGCATTCCACTTTGATTTCCTGACGAACAAGCCATTCATTGTTGTCTTTCTTGGTACCTCTGAGATAAGGAAACTCGCCGGGAAGGGCATCTGTCGTCTTCAAACCTTCCAAGTCCTCCATACGGTAGAAAGGTTTCACCTTAAATCCTTCGTTTGTCTTCCAAACGAGCTTCTTCTCAAAATCCGCCCCTTTCAGGTCTGCGGTAACTTTCTCCATCCACTGCTCAGTGGAAACGGGAGAAAAGTCGGAGAAGAGTTTTTCTTTACTGTCTGCCATAGTTTATTTAAAATTAAAATAGATGAATACTATTCATTTTTGTCATCAAGAGACTTGCAAATATAAGGAAATACTTAGAACAAAATCTTTTTTTAGAGAAAATTGCACTTACAGATGACTCCGCATCCATACGGATTCAGCGTATTCACCGGAAACACACCCTATTTTTGCAAAGTTGATATAGCAAAAAGTACCACAAAAGCTTTTGTCAACTCCTTTTTATTAAGTAATTTTGCGCGAAATTTTAAAAAACGACATATTAAAAGGTACTATGAATTGGTTAGAAAGCTTGTTATGGGACCCTTCATCTGTCGCTCACATCGTTTGTTTGTATGCATTCGTAATATCTGTGGGCGTATTGCTGGGTAAGATTAAGATTTTCGGGGTATCGTTGGGGGTTACATTCGTCCTCTTTGCGGGTATCCTGATGGGGCATTTTGGCTTCACGGGCGAAACACACATTTTGCATTTCATCCGCGAATTCGGTTTGATTTTATTTGTATTCTGTATCGGTCTGCAAGTCGGGCCTTCCTTCTTCTCTTCCTTTAAAAAAGGGGGGATGCGGCTGAACATGCTTGCTGTTGGTATCGTGTTGCTGAATATCGCAGTAGCATTGAGCATCTACTTCATTGACGGAGGGATAGACTTGCCAATGATAGTAGGTATTCTCTATGGTGCCGTAACCAATACTCCGGGTCTGGGTGCCGCACAAGAAGCCCTGAACCAGATAAACTATACGGGAGACCCCATCGCATTGGGATATGCCTGCGCCTATCCGCTTGGTGTGGTAGGTATCATAGGTTCCATCATAGCCATCCGTTATATCTGCCGGGTGAACCTCAAGAAAGAGGAGCAGGAACTCAATACGCAGGAAGCAGATGTAAAGCATCAGCCGCACATGCTTCACCTCGAAGTACGCAACGAATCAATTTCCGGAAAGACCCTGCTCCAGATAAAGGATTTCCTGGGACGTCCGTTTGTCTGTTCACGCATACGCCATGAGGGGCACGTCAGTATCCCCAACCATGAAACGGTATTCCACGTAGGAGACCAGCTCTTCATCGTATGCTCCGAAGAAGATGCCGAAGCGGTAGCTGCCTTTATCGGAAAAGAAATACATGTAGACTGGGAAAAGCAGGACACCCCAATGGTTTCCCGTCGTATCCTCGTCACTAAGTCCGAAATCAACGGTAAGAAGCTGGGAAGCCTCCACTTCCGCAGTATGTACGGTGTAAATGTAACCCGTATCAACCGCTCAGGTATGGACTTGTTTGCTGATCCCAATCTGGTACTTCAAGTAGGTGACCGCGTAATGGTGGTTGGCCAGCAAGATGCCGTAGAGCGTGTAGCCGGTGTATTGGGCAACCAGTTGAAACGTTTGGACACTCCGAATATCGTTACTATTTTCGTGGGAATCTTCCTAGGAATCCTGCTGGGAAGCCTCCCCATCGCATTCCCGGGTATGCCGACACCGGTTAAGTTAGGTCTTGCAGGTGGTCCGCTGGTAGTGGCAATCCTTATCGGACGTTTTGGTCACAAAATGCATCTTGTGACGTACACCACCATGAGCGCTAACTTGATGTTGCGTGAAATCGGTATTGTACTCTTCCTTGCCAGTGTAGGTATAGAAGCCGGTGAGCATTTTGTACAAACAGTAGTAGAAGGCAGCGGATTACTGTATGTAGGCTATGGATTCCTGATAACCGTCATCCCTTTGTTGATAATCGGCATGATAGCCCGTTTCTATTGCAAAGTGAACTACTTCACCCTGATGGGTTTAATAGCAGGTAGCAACACAGACCCTCCTGCATTGGCATACGCCAATCAGACATCAGGCAATGATGCTCCGGCAGTAGGTTACTCCACGGTATATCCATTGACAATGTTCCTGCGAATTCTGGCGGGACAGATGATACTGCTGACAATGATGTAGGAGGAAATTAAGGAATTAAAATTAAAGGCTGCGCAATGTTGGTTTAACCCAACTACGCAGCCTTTAATTTTTAATTCTAAACGCGCTCCGCGCGTTTAGCTCAGCCCTTCTATATTTCCGTCCACAATATCAATGTGTTCGGCTTGTGGTTTCTTGGGTAATCCCGGCATACGGAGAATTTCACCGGCGATGGCTACAATCATTTCCGCACCGTTATTGACCACAATATCCTTGATGTGGAACTCAAAGTTGTTGACTGCACCGTATATCTTCGGGTCGGCAGAGAAGGAGTACTGCGTCTTGGCGATACAGACGGGGTAATGGCTGATACCCATCTGCTCTATCAGTTTGATAACCTTGCGGGAGTGGAGACTGTAAGTCACTACGCTTGCCCCGTAGAGGTTGCAGGCTACCTTTTCTATTTTACGTTCCACGCAATCGCTCTCTTCGTAGGTGAAGGTCAGCGGTTCGGATGGTTTGTTCTCGATAGTATCTACTACCAGATTGGCAAGGTCAACGGCTCCCTCTCCTCCTTTGGCAAAGCGTTGTTCACGGCAAAACCTACCTCAAGCTTTTCTTCGCAATGGCGGCGGATAGCTTCCACCTCCTCGTCCGTATCACTGGCAAAACGGTTGAATGCCACGATGACCTGCTGGCCGAATGAACGCAAATTGCGTACATGCTTGTCCAGATTGCCGAAGCCCTCTTTCAGTCCTTCCATATTGGGTTCCTTGATGCGGTCCAGACTGACACCGCCATGCATCTTCAGTCCTTGTGCGGTAGCAACGATTATCGTCAGCTTGGGCTGTAGGCCGCTCTTGCGGCACTTGATGTTGTAGAACTTCTCCGCACCCAGGTCAGCCCCGAAACCGGCTTCCGTCACTACATAATCGCCAAATGTCATGGCCATTTTTGTGGCAAGAATGGAGTTGCAACCATGGGCAATATTTGCGAACGGTCCTCCATGAACAAAAGCAGCAGAGCCTTCGGTAGTCTGTACCAAGTTGGGGTTGATAGCATCTTTCAACAGTACGGTAATGGCACCGGCTACTCCTAACTCCTTCACTGTGAAAGGAGTACCATCGAAACGGAATCCCAGAATAATATTTTCAATACGGCGACGGAGGTCGTCGAGGTCTGTTGCCAGACAGAGAATAGCCATAATTTCGGAAGCCGGGGTAATATCGAAGCCCGACTCCTCGGTAATGCCGTTGGTGCTCGGTCCCAATCCGGTGACAATGCTCCGCAAGGAACGGTCATTCACATCAAGTACGCGCCGCCAGATGATTTCTTTCAGTCCGAAGCCGTCCGCCTGATGCTGGTACAAGTAATTGTCGAGCAAAGCGGAAATCATGTTGTGTGCGGAGGTAATGGCGTGAAAGTCGCCCGTAAAGTGCAGGTTTATCTTCTCCATGGGCAGCACCTGGGCATATCCTCCACCGGCAGCACCGCCTTTCATGCCGAAGCAAGGACCTAACGAGGGTTCGCGTAAAGCCACAATCGCTTTCTTGCCAATCTTGTTCAGCCCCAATGCCAGCCCGATGGACACGGTTGTTTTACCGATACCCGCTTTCGTAGCCGTGATAGCCGTCACCAGTATCAGATTGCTCTTCTTCACTTTCTCTTCATCAATCAGATGCGTAGGAATCTTGGCTATGTAACGGCCATAGTTCTCTACTTCGTCACGCGGGATATCCACACTTTCAGCCACCTGCTTTATCTTCTTCAGCTCTATGCTGCGGGCTATTTCAATGTCCGATTTCATACAGAGTCTTTTCTTTAAATAACAACTTTAATGTTTTGAAAGTTGCAAAAGTACGAAAGATGTGGCAAAGTACAAAAGAATACCGTATTTTCACCTGACCACCTGCATCTTCTATCTATTTGAACCGCGACGTATCCACCGCCTCCCGTTGCTTCTCCTTATATCCACCGAATTTATAAGTAAACGATACGCCGAATTCGCGGAAGCATGAGTAATGATTCGTCACATTCTGCGTCTTGAAACGGATGCGGGGAGAAATCTGTCCCGTCTCAAAAATATCGTTGCAATAGAGGTTGAGAATGGCTTTGTTCTTGGCGAAGCCGTAGCGCAGAGCAATATTCACATTGCCCGACGTAGGCAGGTCGTAGATGCCCTGAATGGCTTTACTATGCACAAATCCGGTCACCGTCAGCTTCAAGTCGGGTTTGGTGGAGAGAGTAAAAGTATTGTTCATCTGGGCAATGCCATAGCATTGCTTTCTGTCGAAAGGAATATCCCAGAAATCACCATCCTTTTCGCGATGCCACAAGCCGATGAGGGTAAGGCGAGAATTCAACCAATCCTTCACCTTAAATGGGATAGAGGCTTGTATTCCTGCTTGTTGCTGATAATCAAAATTGAGTGTCTTGTAGATTTCAACCAGACGTTCGGAAGATTGGTAGAGCGTCTGTACGGAGTAGTCCTTGGTATGGTTGAACCAAGCGCTGAAGATGTATTTGCTCTTCAAAATATAGGTCATTTTTCAGCTCATACTCTTGTGCCGGTTTCAGCAACGGATTACCATGCAGCTCAGAGTATCCGCCACCGATGTAAGAGACGGCATCCTGCACGGCCCAGTAGTCGGGATAGTCCTTGTCGCTGCTCAAGGAGAGCTGGAGGATATGTCCCGGTGCCGGCATATAGTTCAAGTTGACAATGGGATACCAGTCCCACTGGTCCCAGACGGGAGTCTTGTAATGCTCCACAGCCAGAGAAGCGTCCAAAGCAAGTTTGTCGCCGAAACTCTTGCTGAAACCTGCATAGATATTCCAAGTTTGCTCGCGGCGGCGGGACTTCATATTGCTCAAGGCATCTGATGAGGTCAACTGTTCACCGGTATCGGGATCGTAATAATATTGGTAGCTATTGTCAATACTGGTAGTGTAGACGGCTCCATAATTCAAGTCCCAGCCTTTCCCCAAGTTATGCTCCTGGGCCAGAAAGAACTTCCAGCGGTTGATGCGCTGACAGTCTTCCGTGTAGAAATCGAGTTCCTCATCCTGCATACGGCTATGCAGTAGTTGGTTGGACGGAGAGCGGTAGTAGGTCAGTTCGGCACCGGCTTTGAGGCCGAAAGGGGTACGATAGTCCAGACGGCCGTTGTGCAGCCAGTCGGTGCTATTGCTATGAGTTGTGGACACCTGCGTGCCCGTCACGCCCTTCCAGTTGTGGGAGGTGGAATAGCCACCGTTATAGACGAAACTCAGCTGATGGTTCTTGGCGATATTATAGTCCGCCCCTACCCTGAAATTATGGGTATGGCTGCGGCCACGGCCCACCTCATCTGTTGTCATGGGGTGAACCGAGCCGTCCGCCAGGGTGTGCACAGCCTCTTTGTCGGTAGTAGAGTAGCTCCGGCCATGGCTGTGCGAGTAAAGAAAATCTGCTGAGAATTTATTTTTGCTGAAGAGCAGGCTGGCGCGTTCCTCAAAGCCTTCGTTATGCTTCTGGCGATACTTGGCATAGAGTTCGCCTTGCCAGGAGCCGGGGCCGCCTGCCGATTGTTTCAAGGTGATATTGATAAGTGCGCCACGCACCTGGTAGCGTGCAGGGGCGTTGTACATCACTTCCGCCTTCTCTATGCGGCTGGCAGGGATGCTGCGCAGCAAAGAATAGAGCTGCTCTGTGCTGAGGGTGGTTACTTTGCCGTCCAGGATAACGGTGACTCCCTGACCTGCCAACTGCAGCCCTCCATTCATCTCGATGACGCCGGGAAGCTCTTTCACGGCATCGTAGGCATTGTCTACGGGGAGGTTCCGGATAAGGCGGGGCAGGTCGTACACCAGCTTGCCTTGCGCTGCCTTTACGATGGGGCGTTCACCGGTAATCATCACTTCCGGCAAGGTCTGATAAAGACTGTCCAGACGGGCATCGGTCGTGATAAGGCTGTCGGCGCTGAGGATGCGGTTGTCGTCCGCACCGGAGGTGGTTGCAGTACCGTTGTTCTCTTGTGCCGAAAGGCTGATGCTCAAAGCACAGCATACAATAGGGAGTAAATAGAATCGTTTCATGTTCTTCTTTTTTATTTATGTTTATATTCTTCTTCTGCAAATCTTCGTCTGCAAAGTACGGCAGAATCAGCAGAAACTTGTGTTATCAGCGGCTTACCAAGTGTTATCCAGTGTTATCGGGAGTGTTATTTAGTCTTATCGGATGATAGGGTTCACAATATTAATCTTACCTTTGTATGTATAAAAGTAACCGGAAACAAACATGAAACTGCCATTCAAATATATTGCCATACTTGTCATCGTCTCCCTGGCCGGCATCTTCGCCTACCAAGCCTACTGGCTGACGGGGCTCTACCATACCATGCACAGTGAAATGGAAAGGGACATCACCGAAGCCATGCGCATGAGCGACTATAACGAAATGATGATACGCGTGGATAAAATGAAGCAGGACGACATAAACCACGGTGAAGTCAGCGTATCAGCCGGATACAGCGATGACGGAAAATCATTTGTCCGTAGCAGTACCACCATCTCCCGTGAAGATTCTTTGGACAACACCACCCTGCACGAAACCTTCATGCCCAAAGGAGACAGTGTTTACGTGACCCACCCGAACGATTCAACCCGCGTGGAAGTCAGTGTCAGGGACTCAGACAGCTCTCCCCAATCCGCATTGAGTGCCAAAGGGGGACTGGATGTGATTTTGCGCGACCAAAACAGTATGCTGGAACTCGCCACCTACTTCCAGCGCGGACTGCATTCGGGACTGGACATCATTTCCGACCCCGACGTAGTGCTTTATGACAGCCTGCTGACTTCATTCCTGCATGACCGTAACATCAATCTTCCCCATAGGCTGCTACATCTTCACAAAGGCAGCAAATGGGACTCTACCATTCTCTATATAGATACATTGGTAAACATCGGTACCCCCCGGCTATGTGCCTACCTCAAAAGCCGTGGAATATAATTATTCTTTCGACATCAATACAAATCAAAGCTACCGTCTCATCATGGAACCGGCCGGCATGTTGGTCTTGCGACAGATGTCGGGCATTCTCACCACATCATTCGTTATTCTGATCGTACTCGCTTTCTCCTTCTGGTTCCTGATACGCACCATCCTGAAACAGAAGACACTGGAAGAGATGAAGAGCGATTTCACCAACAACATCACCCACGAACTGAAAACCCCCATCGCCGTAGCATATGCCGCCAACGACGCTCTGCTCAACTTCAACCAAGCGGAGGAAAAGGCCCAACGCGACAAATACCTGCGTATCTGCCAGGAACAGCTTCAGCGCCTCAGTGGACTGGTTGAACAGATACTTTCCATGAGTATGGAACGCCGCAGGACTTTCCGCCTGCACCCGGAGGAGTTTGCAATACGTGATATTCTGGAAACGCTCATCGAACAACACAAGCTGAAAGCGGAAAGCTCCGTCCACATATCGGTGGACATCAAACCGGAAGATTTGAGCGTACTTGCCGACCGCACGCATTTCAGCAACATCATCAGCAACCTGATAGACAACGCCATCAAATATTCGCACGGAGAGGCCGAAGTGGCCATCCATTGCCGCAAGGTAACCGTCGAAGGGCAGAATGAACAGACTGAAATCTCCGTCAGCGACCACGGTATCGGTATTGCTCCCGAGAAGCAGAAGCACATCTTCGACAAATTCTACCGCGTACCCACGGGTAATCTGCACGATGTGAAAGGCTATGGGCTGGGATTGTTCTATGTGAAGACCATGATAGAGAAGCATGGTGGCAGCGTATCGGTAAAGAGTGAGTTGGGAAAAGGAAGTACCTTTACGATAAGGATATAATAACATTATTTGTTAGGGTACTTTACATTACTTGTTAAGGAGCTTTACATTACTTGTAACAAAAGCGACAATTATGGAAAAGATAACCGTACTTCTGGTTGAGGACGAACAGACCCTCGCCATGATTATCAAGGACACATTGGAAGGGCAGAACTTCATCATCCACACCGCAGCAGACGGTGAAGAGGGATTGCGCAAGTTCTTCGACCTCCGTCCCGACGTGCTGGTGGCAGACGTGATGATGCCCCGCATGGACGGCTTTGAAATGGTGCGCCGCATCCGGCAGACCGACAAACAGACCCCGGTACTGTTCCTTACCGCCCGTTCCGCCATCAACGATGTGGTGGAAGGGTTTGAGCTGGGTGCCAACGACTACCTGAAAAAGCCTTTCGGAATGCAGGAACTCATTATCCGCATAAAGGCCCTGGTAGGCAAAGCTTTCTCCTTTACAGAGGAAAAGCCCAAAGAAACTACCGTTTTTGAAATCGGTGACTACCGTTTCAATTCCGTCACTCAACGACTTGCTTTTGCAGGCAGCACCCCGACTTCACCTAACGCGGATACGGAAGTGGAACTCTCCCACCGCGAGTCCGAGATACTGAAACGTCTTTGCGAGAACCGTAACCAGGTGGTCAACACCCAGAATGTATTGCTCGACCTCTGGGGAGACGACAGCTTCTTCAACTCCCGCAGCCTGCATGTGTTCATCACCAAACTGCGGCATAAACTGGCCGGAGACGAGCGCATCCGTATCGTCAATGTGCGGGGAATAGGATATAAACTAATAGTAAACTAAACTAAAACTAAACTACTATTTATGAGAAAGTTATTATTCATTACTTTTATCTGTTCCTCACTCTGCGCCTATGCACAGAGCGAGATTCCGGAAGACACAATAAAGAACCGGCCTCCCGTAAAGAAAGAGCAGATTCCCTTTTCTCCAAAAGAGAACAAGCGTACAGGCCTTGATGAAAGCCAGCCCCAACAAAGTCTGCAGGGCGAACAGCAGGAAGAGATAAATCTCCATCTCCCTCCCTCCGACTATGTGGAGCCCCTGCCCTGGACGGACATGAAGAAGATACACTTTCAGAAAAACATCTTTGAATGGGACTTCCAGCGTTTCGCCGATTTCCTGCTCTCGCCGGAATCGTACTGACGATGTACGGCAGCCCATAACACCTATCCTGCAATGGGCTCCATCATGCAGGCTGGCGCAGGAGTTACTTATTACAGTCCCGACGGACATTGGGAATTGAGCAGAGGGGTATATGCCGCCCATTATTCCATCTCCCAACCTTCATCCATTACCGGTGCCCAGTATGCCAAAAGGGATGCCCCCCGAGGAACTCAATGGGACATAGGCTACAATGCCTCCGTATCCTACCGCATCAATCCCTACATGCGCCTGCATGCCTCGGCCAGTATTCGGGCTACGGGAGAAGTAACTCCTTTCATGGATATATGAACCCGATGTATCCGCAAAGCGGTTATGGCATGGTACTGGAACTGAAAGTGACGGACTGGCTCGACCTCAACGGAGGCCTGGGACGGAGCTACGACCCCACCAAAATGAAATGGGTGACTTCGCCCGTCTTCGCCCCTACCATTCGTATAAAGAAATAGAATAATACAAAGATATTTCCGGAAATAGAGGGAAACGAGTATCTTTGTTCAGTCCGCCCCTATGCGGCAGACAGCAACTGAAATTGTGAACAAAGAACTATGAAACGAATCTTCTTCTGCATCATCATTTTACTTGCAGGCATGTCATCCGTCAGCGCACAGAGCGAGATGCCTGCCGATACGGTACGTACTGCAGTACGTGGCGAAGCGTCTCCCGAAAGCATGTCTCCGTCTGAAAAGGAGCTTCTGCCGGACGTGAAGAATTACGACGGCTTCCTGCTGGATATGGGGCTGATGAATCTGTCCGCCCCCACTCTTCCCAAATTCACTTTGGAGATACCGGATGCCAGCAAAGACTATAGCCGCATCTTCCGGTTGAACCCGAACGTGACTTATTCACAAGGTCTTTCGAACATATTCTCACTCAGCAACTCCCGGTATTTCAGTTCGAATCCCTTCGGACTGACGGGCTTCTGGGGCTCTACCGACAACCTGCAAATGGGAAGTTTCACTTTGAAGAACGGCATGCGCATCCATACGTACGGCGAATATGACAAGGACGGCTGGAAAGTGCCCAACCCTTCCGCACTGCCTTGGGAAAAGAACAATTTCAAAGGGGCGTTCGAGCTGAAATCAGCCAACGGAGCCTTTGGCATACGCATCGAGGTACAGCAGGGCAGACACGTGCCCTATTGATGCCCATCACTTAACAACAGAATCAATGACAAGAAAGAAAATACTGGTGATAGGCGCCAACGGTTTTATCGGCAGACGCATCCTGGATGATTTGTCCCGCAACTTGTCTTACCAGACAACGGGCTGTTCCCTGCACGACGACATCTGTCCCCATTCGGGCGACTATCGCTTTATCCGCACGGATATATGCAACCGCCAGGCGGTGGAAAAGCTTTTCCAGGAAGTACAGCCGGATGTTGCAATCAATACCTCCGCCCTCTCCGTCCCCGATTATTGCGAAACGCACCATGCAGAAGCGGATGCCGTCAACATTACTGCCGTGGAGCATCTGGCAGAATGCTGTGAGGCGGGAGGCAGCCGTTTTATCCATCTTTCCACCGACTTCGTTTTCGGTGGTGATACGGACCGACCCTATACGGAGGAGGATATTCCCGCTCCCGTTAATTATTACGGCTACACCAAACTGGAAGGTGAGAAACGTATCGCTGCCGTTTGCAGGGATTATGCCATCGTGCGCGTAGTGGTGGTGTACGGTGCCGCCCTGCCCGGACAGCATGGCAATGTGCTCCAACTGGTGGCAAACAGATTAAGGAACAATGAGGAAGTGTTCGTCGTGTCCGACCAATGGCGTACGCCCACCTTCGTGGGAGACGTGTCGCAAGGAGTGGAGAAGCTGATAAGCCATCCGCAAAACGGCATCTACCACCTCTGTGGCAGCGAGTGTCTGACCATTGCAGACATCGCTTATCGGGTAGCGGACGTATTGGGGCTGAATCGCTCGCTCATCCGTCCCGTCACTACGAAGGAGATGAATGAAAAGACGCCACGTCCCCGTTTCAGCGGGCTGAGTATAGAAAAGGCACGCCGGGAACTGGGGTATCGACCGTATACGCTGGAGGAAGGAATAAAGCTGATGTTCGGATGGTAAATAATGCAGGTGCGGATGGCAGCAGATTCGACTACAGCAACTCCGGCTCTGCCAGTCCTTTCTCTTTGCGATACACACGTACCATCTCCAGAATCACATCTCCATATTTCTCCACCCCTTTTTTTCCGAAATACGGAATGCGTACAAGCATGGCCTTATCCGAAGGAAGCAGATTGCTGATACCTAGAATTGCCTTCTGCAGAATGACGGTGTATACGGGTAGCCCTAATGCGGAAGCTTCTGCATTGCGCCATGCTACCAAGCGGTTGTAAAGTTCCGGATGCAGCACATCCGTGGGTACTTCAACAGCCGCAGCATCGCGTTTCCGCTCACGCGGACGTTTCTCTTTATCAGCCAGCTTACTGCTTCCCTGCCCTTCTTTGGCAGCAGCACTTCTCCCTTTGCCTTTACCCTTCTGCGAAGCCGAATCATCAATGGAAAGCAGTGCTTTCTGCTTCAAGTATCCTGCCATATGGAAACCATTCTCCAGCACATAATCCAGCAAATCAGTCTTCATGTCAAACACTTCCTCCAGCTCCTCCATGGCATCCCGGAGCTTCTTCTTCAACTCTTTATTATCAGAAGTTACCGTACTCGCCATCACCGCATCCAGCGGTTGCAACTGCTCTTGAAAATAAGTGGCGGCAGAGTGTATGCGCCCCTGCAAAGTCCGGTCGGCTGCATAGTCCTGTGCAGTATCAATCAGGCGGGTATACTGGATACTGAACTTCTGGGCCACTTTCGTCACCTTGTCGTGAAAACGTTCCACTTCCTCCTTGCAGGCTGCGAGTTGCTTGGGAAAGAGTTTGTACAAGTGCTCGTCTATCAACCGCACATACCGCCGCAAAGCCTGCTCCATAGGCTGGAAATCGAACAAGCCCGACAGCAGTTCCAGGAAATAGGCCTGCTGCAAGGAACGGAAGCGTTTCTCGTCCGGCTCGTTTCTCCGTGCCTCCATCGTGAAGGTATCTACTGCATGGTCACTGATAACGGCCTTTGCAGAAAGCGGGGCACTGAGCACCACTCCCTCCAATGTCTTGCAGCGGCTCAGAGCCACATAGGTCTGTCCATGCGCAAAGGAGGCACTGGCATCAATCACGGCACGTTCAAACGTCAGTCCCTGGCTTTTGTGAATGGTAATCGCCCACGCCAGCTTCAGCGGATATTGCCGGAATGTTCCTTCAATATCTTCTGTAATCTCCTTGGTTTCCTCATCAAGCACGTATTTGGCATTCGTCCACTCTTCCTCCTGAAGTAAGAAGGTAGCGTCGCTTCCCTTACTGCGCACTTCAATTCCATCTGCCGACACGGCTGTCACCTCTCCAATCATGCCATTGTAGTAACGGTGCTCACCGGAGGTGTCGTTCTTCACAAACATTACCTGGGCACCGCGTTTCAGTTCCAGTACTTCATCCGTGGGATAGGAATATTCGGGAAACTTTCCGTCAATCTTGGCACGAAAGGCATACGAGCGTCCCGGAAGTTGTTCCAGCTCATGGTCATTAATCCGTTGGGCCTGATAATTGTGGGTCACCAGGCGGATGTATCCTTCTTCTTTATCTGGT
>ENA-OQBW01000035-OQBW01000035.1-human-gut-metagenome-genome-assembly--contig:-NODE-35-length-16923-cov-0.889736_pt1 | contig 16923 bp, 16 predicted proteins | sample MGYA00242752_ERZ504565 | MGnify/ENA primary metagenome ERZ504565 (study PRJEB26092, sample SAMD00036268) | human gut metagenome | host: Homo sapiens | study: EMG produced TPA metagenomics assembly of... | reverse complement strand
ATCGTTTTTTTTATGGTTAGAATACTGAATTATAGTTTTTTGCGTAAAGGCTTTTTATCGCCTCCTCGCATTGGTTGAAGTGTTGCGTGAGCACATGGTCGATGTAAGCGGAGAGCGAAAGGGAGTCTTGCCCGATTACACGGGTGATACGCATGATGCGCTCGTGGTACTCCGGGCGCACATACGCCATCTTCCCTGCACGCGCCTTTACTTCGGGTTCACGGATGAACAGACGCTCATACTCCTTCTCGCTGCATCTGTAACTTATAGAAACAGACGACTGGATTTCCACACTTGTCTGTACTTGGACAAACATACCGTTGCCGCTTTGCTGCGGTCTTTTGTTCATAGGGTTCTTTTCCTTTTTCATGTTAAATCAAATCTTCACGTTGTTTTTTGTATAATTCGTTTATTCTCTCCTTGTGCTGTTCCAGATGTTGGCGCAACACGGTATCCACATAGCCGCCTACCGAGATTTCCCCTCCGGCGATGTCGTTCACGATCTTGAGGATTTTACCGTGAACATCGCGGCTGATATAGACACACTGGCGGGTCTTTATCTCGTTGCGGCGCAGGAACATCGCGTTATAGTCCTCTTCCGGCTTTTTCCGGCGGTTGCCTTCCCTCTGTGCTTTCTCCCGTGTCGCCGCCTGCATGGGAGAAGGTTCCGGAACGGCGGTGCTTTCTTCGGCAGGTGCATCCGAGGAAATTTCCTGTGCCGGGTGTTGTGTCCCTTCCTGAGTGCTCCGTCCGATAGAAGCCAGCAACAGAGCCTCGTCAATACCTTCCGTGTTCACTTTCCTGCTGCCCATATTCACTGAGGTTTGATGATGTCGCTTATCTCTTCAGAAAACTCACGTATGCCGCTTCCTTTCAACAGGGATGCGTCCATCGGGAAGATGTCGAACGGAACACGCTTTTGCGTTCTTCCGACAGGTCACGGCGGAACTTCTTGCTGTCGGGCAGGCGGGTGGCAAGTACCGGGAATCCCATTTCTGCAATCACCTCCTCGTAGATGCCGTACAGGTCATTTCTCTCCCTGCCGTCCACCATCGTCCAAAACAGATACAGCCCTTTTGTCTTCGCCTGCCCGGTCGTCATGAGCTTGTCACGGAACATCGTGATGAATTTCAGGGTACTCTCAACGACGAAGCGGTCACCGCTCAGAGGTGCGAAGATGTAGTCCATCTGCGAGAGTGTCTTTATCACGCCGTTGCTTCTGAGTGTTCCGGGCATATCGAAGAACACCACATCGGGTTTTACATCCCCGGCGGCAATCATTCTTTCCGCATCATCGAGAGCGTTCACCGCATCACTTTTGATGATGGTATAGGCGTTCTTTTTGATTTTGCGGAAGTGATCGCACGCAAGAGCCTTGAAGTAGGTACTGCTGCCGATGAGTTCCGTTTCATGTTCACGCAGTCCGCAGATGCTGTACTGCGGATTGTCGCAGTCCACGACGGCGACATTGTAACCTTTCACGTTGTGGAGGTAGCTGGCGGCAAGTGCGGTTACGGTAGATTTGCCGATTCCTCCTTTTTGTGTTGCGAATGCAACGAAGATTTCCTTACTCATAATTACATTTGTTTTAATTGTTGACGATTTCATTTTCTGTTTCCATGTGGATTTGACTGTCGCTCTATCCACTTCCGTAATTACACGCCCCGGCGGGTCGTCACGTATCCGGTTCTGTGGCGAAGCGGTGTGTCGGACAAATGATGAATGACGACATTGCGTCATGAATTCATTAAATCTTTGCTTCACCGAATTGTCGGACATCTGTTTCGGCAAGTGCTTGTCGAAACGATTTTCCGGGTATTTTAATGTTCCGTTTCTCATATCTTCAAATCATTCGTTTCTTGAATCACGCAGCAAATAAACAATGAATTTTCAGTACTTGTATCACTTCTCCGGCAAGTGGCAGCATGTTGCGCCGATTGGCACCATTCGGCACACTTACGCCTCTGTCAGATACGGATTTATCACCCTAACTTTGCACCCGAACGGCAGGGTACGCAGCCGGTGGCGCAGCCGGAGTTTGAAAGGCATTCCCCCAATCCGTCCAAAGGCGGATTTTTATGTTCACCTGAACATAGCAAGGTATGTTTTCAGCCGCTCAAAATATTTTGAGCATCCCGGAAAACGCCTTGCCCTTGCAGGGGGCGGGCTTCCCCTCCGAAGTCGGGAAGCCTCTCAAACCTGCGGTGTCTGTGCCTCGAAGCGGCGGCTTATGCCGTCAAACCGCTAAATCCAAAGTAATATGAGTGAAAAAAGAAGAAACAAAGGCGGGAGAAATCCCAAACTTGATCCGGCGGTGTTCCGCTACACCGTCCGTTTCAGCGAGGAGGAACACAACCGTTTCCTCTCCATGTTCGAGAAGTCGGGCGTTTACGCCAAGTCGGTTTTCCTGAAAGCGCACTTCTTCGGACAGCCGTTCAAGGTGCTGAAAGTGGACAGGACGCTGGTGGACTACTACACCAAGCTGTCCGATTTTCATGCGCAGTTCCGCGCGATAGGTACGAACTACAACCAAGTCGTGAAGGAATTGAGGCTGCATTTTTCCGAGAAAAAGGCGATGGCGTTGCTCTACAAATTAGAGCAACAGACCGTGGAACTCGTGAAACTGAGCCGTCAGATTGTGGAACTCTCTAAAGAAATGGAGGCGAAATGGTCGCAAAAATCAGTGTAGGCAGCTCGTTGTACGGAGCACTTGCCTACAACGGGGAGAAGATTAACGAGGCGAAAGGGAGGCTGCTTACCGCCAACCGCATCTTCAATGACGGTTCGGGAACGGTGGACATCCATAGGGCTATGGAGGATTTTCTATCCTTCATGCCCGCGCAGTCGAGGGTGGAGAAACCGGTGGTGCATATATCTCTCAACCCGCACCCGGAGGATGTGCTGACCGATACGGAGCTTCAAGACATCGCACGCGAGTATCTGGAAAAGATGGGCTACGGCAACCGGCCGTATCTTGTGTTCAAACACGAGGACATCGACCGCCACCACCTGCATATCGTGACGGTCAGGGTGGACGAAAACGGCAGGAGCATCGACACCCGAAACAATTTCTACCGCAGCAAACAGATTACACGTGAGTTGGAACAGAAGTACGGGCTTCACGATGCGGAACGCCGGAACCGTCGTCTTGATACACCGCTGCACAAGGTGGACGCTTCGGCAGGCGATGTGAAGAAGCAGGTAGGGAACACGGTCAAGGCGTTGAACGCCCAATACTGTTTCCAAACGATGGGTGAATACCGTGCCCTCCTTTCCTTGTATAATGTGACGGTGGAGGAAGTGCAGGGCAATGTGCGCGGAAGGGAGTATCATGGGCTGGTTTATTCTGCCACAGACGATGCCGGCGACAAGGTGGGCAACCCTTTCAAGTCCTCGCTCTTCGGAAAGGCTGTCGGCTATGAAGCCGTAGAGAGGAAATTTGCCCGTTCCAAACAAGAGATTAAAGACAGGAAGCTCGCCGAAATGACGAAGCGCACCGTCCTTTCCGTTCTTGCCGGTACGTATGACAAGGAAACATTCGTTTCCCGGCTCAAGGAGAAAGGGATTGATACGGTGTTGCGCCATACGGAGGAAGGGCGCATATATGGAGCCACTTTCATCGACCACCGCACGGGATGCGTGCTGAACGGCTCACGTATGGGCAAGGAACTTTCCGCCAATGCCTTGCAGGAACACTTCACGCTGCCTTATGCTGGACAGCCGCCGCTCACGCTTTCCATTCCGGTGGAAAACGGGGAAGATATGTGCGGGCCGGCCGTTTCCGGGCATGATGACACGGATGGCGGCATGGGCTTGCTCTCTCCCGAAGGTCTGGCAGTGGATGCCGAGGAGGAAGCCTTCATCCGGGCGATGCGGCGCAAGAAGAAAAAGAAGAAGAAGCGCAAGGGCTTGGGAATGTAACAGAAGTATCAACAATTAAAAATTTTCAACATATGTCACAACAAGAAGACGATTTGAGGGCACTGGCGAAAATCATGGATTTCCTGCGTGCCGTGAGTATTATTTTAGTGGTTATGAACGTGTACTGGTTCTGCTATGAAGCCATAAGTCTGTGGGGATTGGACATCGGTGTGGTGGACAAAATTCTGATGAACTTCAACCGCACGGCGGGATTGTTCCGGTCCGTCCTTTACACGAAGCTGTTCGCCCTTCTTCTGCTTGCCCTGTCCTGCATGGGCACGAAGGGAGTAAAGGGGGAGAAAATCACTTGGCAAAAGATATGGGCGGTGCTTGCCGCCGGGTTCGTGCTCTTTTTCCTGAACTGGTGGATTCTGGCACTGCCGTTGCCCGCTGAAGCGGTGACGGGGTTTTATGTCCTGACTGTCGGCACGGGCTATGTCTGCCTGATGATGGGCGGTCTGTGGATGAGCCGCCTGCTGAAACACAACCTGATGGATGACGTGTTCAACAACGAGAACGAGAGCTTCATGCAGGAAACACGGCTTATCGAAAGCGAGTATTCGGTCAATCTGCCTACACGCTTCTACTACAGGAAGCGTTGGAAGAACGGCTGGATAAACGTGGTGAACCCGTTCCGTGCCTCCATCGTGTTGGGCACGCCGGGCAGCGGAAAATCCTATGCGGTGGTAAACTCTTTCATCAAGCAGCAGATTGAGAAGGGCTTCTCGATGTATGTCTATGATTTCAAATTCAGTGACTTATCGACCATTGCCTACAACCATCTGCTCAATCACCCGGAGGGATACAAGGTGAAGCCGAAGTTCTATGTGATAAACTTCGACGACCCGCGACGCAGCCACCGCTGCAATCCCATCCATCCGGATTTCATGGAGGATATTACGGACGCTTATGAGAGTGCGTACACGATTATGCTCAACCTCAATAAGAGTTGGGTGCAGAAGCAGGGCGACTTCTTTGTGGAATCACCTATCATTTTGTTTGCCAGTATTATATGGTATTTGAAAATCTACCGGAACGGCAAGTATTGTACATTTCCTCATGCCATTGAGTTCCTGAACCGCCGTTATGAGGATATTTTCCCGATACTGACCTCTTACCCGGAGCTGGAAAACTATCTCTCACCGTTTATGGATGCGTGGCTCGGTGGAGCGGCTGAGCAGTTGATGGGGCAGATCGCTTCGGCGAAAATTCCGCTGTCAAGGATGATTTCCCCGCAGCTCTATTGGGTCATGTCCGACAGCGAGTTTACGCTGGACATCAACAATCCCGAAGAGCCGAAAATCCTCTGTGTCGGCAACAATCCCGACCGTCAGAACATTTACGGGGCGGCTCTCGGTCTGTATAATTCCCGTATCGTGAAGCTCATCAACAAGAAGGGGATGTTGAAGTCGTCGGTCATCATCGACGAGCTTCCGACGATATATTTCAAGGGGCTGGACAACCTTATCGCCACCGCACGAAGCAACAAGGTGGCGGTGTGTCTGGGCTTTCAGGATTTCAGCCAGTTGGTGCGCGACTATGGCGACAAAGAAGCCAAAGTCGTGATGAACACCGTCGGCAATATCTTCTCCGGTCAGGTGGTGGGCGAAACCGCCAAGACGCTTTCGGAACGCTTTGGAAAGGTGTTGCAGAAAAGGCAGTCCATCTCCATCAACCGGCAGGACGTTTCCACCTCCATCAACACGCAGATGGATGCGCTTATCCCACCGAGCAAGATTTCCGGCTTGACGCAGGGAATGTTTGTCGGTTCGGTGTCTGACAATTTCAACGAGCGCATCGAGCAGAAGATTTTCCATTGTGAGATTGTCGTGGATGCCGAAAAGGTGAAGTGTGAGGAAAAAGCCTATAAGAAGATACCCGTCATTACCGACTTCACGGATGAGGACGGCAACGACTGCATGAAGGAAACGGTGCAGGCGAATTACAGGCGCATCAAGGAGGAAGTGAAACAAATCGTGAAAGACGAGCTGGAACGAATCGCTGGTGACGAGAACCTGAAACATCTGTTGCAGCAGAAATAACAGATTGGCGACAAAATAAAGGGCGGTGCAAGTTTGATACCTTGCTCCGCCCTTTGTCTTAATCTTGATTTTCAGAAATTTCCTCCTTAAGCAATTTGTTTATGGTCGTTATCGTATGGGTCTGAAAGTGGTTTTTCAGCTCGGCATCATCTTTCAGAAGTATGCCGCATTCTTCATCATAAGTTCCTATGATGTACTTTTTTAGTTCGGAGAAACTGTCCGCAAACGGTATCTGTCTGTTTTCCTGCCAGTATTCGGTTGTGGCTTCGGTGATAAACGCTTTCAACACGGCTTTTTCTTCTTTGCCCAGTTTTTTGAAACGTATAGTTTCACGGTTCACGGGTAACGGCTCCGAAAAAATATCCTCCGGATTCTTGCCGCTACGCATGGCTGACATACAACTCTTGCAGATATGCCGGGCGTGTCCCTTTCCGCTGAATTTCTCGTTCGCCTTGTAGTCGCCACAGATACGGCAATAGTGTCCCTGCTGTTTTTTTCTTCTTCTTCGCCATATGATTCTATTCTGACATCTTTTTCCAGATCGGTTCCTCTTCCCAACGGTTGAAGAAACCTATTTTGTAGATGGGTACATCCGCATATTCCTTAAACAATGCCAGTAACTTCTCCTTGAACGTATGTCCCTCGTCTATGGCATTGCAGAGGTATAGCATGGCTGTAATCACATAGAACGGTTTTTTCTGTTGTACCTCGGTCAACGGACGGGAAAGCCATGCCATTCGCGGATTGCGGATTTCACAAGGGCGTTTGACCATATTCCGGCTCCATACTCTGGAATGGTGCGCGATGATGTTGCGCATGTATGAAATGGCTTCCAGCCATCCCGACAGTTCACTGTGTAAATTTAACCCCATATCATTGGCTATTGCCGATTTTTCGGGCAACTGATGATTGAGGTTCTTGTATATCTTGGAAAGTGTGCCGAATGTGGCCACCTCAAATATAATCCACGCATCCGGGTATTCGTCAAGTATCCTTTCTCCGTCTGTATTCGTAACAAGATGCTTGCGCTTGTAGTCCTTCACGAATATCTCGTTGCTCCGCAGGAACTCTTCCATCAGTTCTTTGAGGTGCTGGGCATGGAAAGCGGCATCCGCAAACAGTTCCGGGTCACGATACCAAAGTCCTCCGTAAGATTGTGACAGATGATAAATCATCTTTGTACGCAGGGTGATCTCTATTGTTTCGATGGCATCGAATAAGATAAGGCGCAGTTCTTTATCAAAATAATAGCGTGTGACGACATCTTCCAGATTGGAATCAGGCTGGAACAGATGACGGGTCTTGTCATACTGCATATCCCACCAATAGCCTTTCAGACGATAGTAGCTGATATGGGCCAGATGCCGGGCGGCAAAAATTTCATTCCCGACAATCATCCCCCTTTGTTTGAGCAGTTCTATTTGTTCTTCAATGGAACGTGATTTCTTGTTTGCCATACCGTTATAAAAAAGAATGACCCGCCGGCAGATCTTACGGTATGCCAAACGGGTACTGTTATCGTTGAACACGGTCTGAGCCGCATATCTTCTTGATTCATTTGCAAAGGTAAGCCTTTTTTGCGTAACGTACAAGAAATAAGTTGCTTTTTATTCAGATAATGGACGGGAATTTCTCAAGAACAGCTATCTTCTTTTCAATTCCGCTTCCTCATCCCTTCTTATCCGCTCGTTCAGCCTCTCCTGCATTTGTTCGAGAAAATGCGTATGGCTGATTGTTTTCCGTCGTTTGATGTCAGTGTAGAAGCGGTAGCAGTCTTTGGCTTCCACACCGAATATCTTGTACAGGAGCGGGGCAAGCTGTTTGAGCGGCATATTGCCGTTGTTGATACAGCCCATCTCGTTGATGCCGTAAATCAGTTCCACGAGGTCGATGGCGTTGCCCGTCCATTGCAAGGGTGAGGCGGTATTATCGTTAGTGTTGTCGGTGGATGTTTGGATAGGGATTAATGGTGGCACTTGGGGAGCGGCAAGAAACTTCTGCATCTTCCTTACGAAAGAGAGAGCCTTGCTGACATAGTTGGCTATTTCCTTCTTTTCTTCGGGAAGGTTACGCACGGGATGATGCTGTAATTCGATTTCGATGTAAGCCAATGCGATGATGGTCCGGTTCGTGTCCGGGCTGCCGATACACAGTTCGATCACTTGGGTGGCGAAAGCCGTGTATGCCGTTTCCATATTGCAGTCGCCGGCTTCGTTTATCAGGCGGAAAAAGTCGGTTTCCGCCAGCAAGAAATAATTCATGGTTCTGTCAATTTTGAAAATTACACTTTGTTTTCTGCGTGCGCACATAAATATAATTGGCAAAAAGCGCGGCAGAAAATATTAAATCCAACACTCAATTTTACAAGGTGCTGGATTTCAAAGGCATAAAATTCAATATTTTTTCACAAGGACAAATTATCTCCGACTTAAATTGTTTGTAATCAGAACATTTATTCTATTCCTGAAAATAGAAATGTATGCTTGCCGCACATTTTGGCTATCTTGCTTTTTTATCAAGGATATAGATAATGCGACATACACCGTTGGAATAGCTTTTCAAGGAGGAAAGCGTCCAGTGTTGCTCCGGCAGAGCCGATTTGAAAAAATGCCGTCCTGTTCCCGCGATGAAAGGAACGGTGTATAGTATGATTTCGTCCACAGCGTGCATACGCAGCAGTCCGTTGATATAGTCCGACGTGTCTGGTGTGGCTTCCGCGAGGTAACGAATGTTTGTACCGTCTTTCCGCCATTCGTGCAGCATTGAAATGGAATAGTCCGGTGTGACATGGTAAAGGGCTTTCTCCCTGATTTCATCAAGACCGCAACGGTCAAGGCACAAATCCTGATGTGCTTTATCATATAACTCTGAAGAAAGACATCCGTCCATCGTCAGTACGGCGAGAATCTGAACTTTACCCATAATCGTTTCCTTTCGTTAGGCAAGGGTAAAAAAAGTAGCGTGCAATTCACACTACCTTCAAGCGATGGCTCTGGTAAAGCCTTTACGGAGAGTACGTGAATGCACGCTATGCATAAGCATAGCATAAGCATCACGCAATCGTCTCCGTAGTTCCAATTTACCAGATTTTCGCTTGAAACGCCTTGCGGTCTTATCCTATATGTTGGCGGCAAAAAGCTCCTGCCAATCGCCGTTTTTCTCAAATGTTATGCAAAGATAGCCAAATTCAGTGAATTACGGGCTATGATTGCTTGAATTTATATTTAAGTCCATACTCTTCAAGTTTGCTGTATAGTGTTGTTCTGCCTATTCCGAGCAGTTCTGCGGCGACACTCCGGTTGCCGTTTGCCTGTTTCAACGCACGCAATATCCGCTCCTTATCCTCCGCGTCATTGCGCAAGGCGAAGCTGACAGTAGAGGTCGGTTTCGTCACGGCAAGTTCCAGATGCTCTTTCATGACAACACCTTCCTGCGCCTGCAATACAGCACCCATAACTTTCTGCCGAAGTTCCCGCACGTTGCCCGGCCATGCGTGTGTCAGCAACGCTTTACGTGCTTCGGAACTGAAACCGCTCACATTGCATTCCAATTCCTTGTTGGCTATCTCGCGGAAGAACTCCGCCAACGGCAAGATGTCCTCCTGACAGTCACGCAAGGGCGGAACGGTTATCCCGAAGTCATGCAGACGGTAAAACAGATCCTGCCGGAAACGCTTTTCACTCACTGCCGCCTCCAGATCCTCATTGGTGGCGGCGATGATGCGAACATTGAAACTTCTGTCCGATTTGTCACCGATCGGGCGATACCGCCTCTCTTGTATGGCACGGAGTAACATCTGTTGGGTTTCTAACGCAAGGTTGCCACCTCGTCCAGAAACAGCGTGCCGCCTTCCGCTTCATAGAAATACCCTTTCTTGGTACTATCCGCACCCGTGAACGCGCCCTTGACGTGTCCGAAGAAAGCTGATGGTGCAAGCTCTTTAGTGAGTGAACCGCAGTCCACCGCCACGAATGGCTTGCCTGCCCGTTTACTTTTGTCGTGCAGGTGGTGGGCAATATGTTCTTTACCTGTTCCGTTCTCTCCGAATATCATCACGCTCATATCGGTAGCGGCTACCAGCCTTATACGGTGCATGATTTTCTGAAAGGCGGAACCTTCACGGGCAAACACGGGCATACGGCGTTGTCCCGCCTGTCGTTCTTTCTGTATGGAACGGAGAAGAGGGACCAGTTTATCCTCCACAAGCTGTTTGGGGATATAGTCTATCGAACCGAGCTTCATGCTTTCCACTGCGGTATGCACTTCGGCATAGTCGGTCATGATAATGAAGGGTTGCATCTTTCCCTCCTTTCGCATCCAGCACAAAAGGTCTATGCCACTGCCGTCAGGCAGACGCAGGTCGGCAACCACGATATCATTATCTGTTGCCTGTTGCAGATGTTTCTTCGCGGTTGAGAGGTGGTAAGCCTTCATATTGCGGTAGCCCTCCCGTGACAGCATATTGCAGACATATTCGCAATACACAATGTTGTCTTCCACCACAATTATTTTTGTCTTATTCATCTTCGTATTTTCTCCTTTCCTCTTCTGCCAACCGTATTATTTCCACTCCCTTATCCAGCACGGCAGTCACGGCATGGCTTAACGCTTCACCATCCGGGAGAGCATCGCCACGAAGCAATCCGTAAAGTACATTCAGCGGTTGGTCGGCACGGAGCACCTCCCACGAACTGCGCAGGTGGTGGATCAGGGAATCCAGCTTTTGCAGGTCTTTTTCTTTTGCTGCATCCCGTACCGCCTGCATTTCCTTTTCTGTTTCAGTTATCAACTTTTCCAGCATGACGGCTTCATTGCCATAGGACAATAAGGCGGAAAAGTCCGGTTTCCCGTCCGGTGTCGCTTTTATGGCACACCTGTCGGAAACCTCCATCAGTTCCGATATGGAGAACGGTTTGAACAGGCATCCGGCAAAGCCTTTTGCCAATAGTTCCCCTTTGTTACAACTGCCCGAAGCGGTTGCCACAACCACCGGGATTGTTGGTGAATTGCCCACGTTGGACGAACGCAACAGTTCCAGCAATTCGAAACCGTTTATACCGGGCATATTCAAGTCTGTCAGCAACAGGCTGTATTCTTTCTGGCGTATCATTTCCATCAGTGCCGCAGCATCGGTGCAAGTGTCGCAGTGTATTCCTTCTTGGGAATACATCTCTTTCAGCATCAGAAGTAATACCTCATCATTGTCAATGGCGACAACATCATGGAATTTATTGTTATGATAAACAGGTGTATTGCTTGTATATCCAAGCTGTTCTTCAGCTTCCTGCATAGAAATTTCAACTGTGAAACGACTGCCTTTCCCTTTCTTGCTGTCCAAACGGATTGTTCCGCCAAGCATCGACACAATATTACGCATTATGGCAAGCCCAAGCCCGAAACCCTCCTTTGCGGCGGCATTTGATAGACGTTCAAACGCACCGAACGCTTGTTTCTGTTCCTCTTCTGTCATGCCTGTACCTGTATCTTCAACGACCAGTGTCAGAACTCCATTATCATATTCAGTAATCAAAGAAACACCGCCTTCTTCTGTGAACTTGACAGCGTTTGACAGCAGGTTATTCCCGATTTGTATTATTCGCTCTTTGTCGGTCAATACAATGGCATCGTGTCCAGTCTTCACGGACAAGGACAGCCCTTTGTTCACGGCAACAGGCATGAACTCCGTTTCAAGTGTGTGCGTGATTGCAGAAATCCGGCAGGGTGACAGACGGGGCTGTTCCTTGCCGTTGTCCAGGCGGAAGAAGTCAAGCAAAGTGTTGAGCATATCCCGCATACGGTCGGAGGATTGCAGTATATTTTGGATATATTGCCCATTATTACCGCTATTGCATTCTTTCCGCAAAAGTTCGGTATAGCCGGTTATTGCCGTCAGTGGTGTACGCAACTCATGGGTAATAGTATGTACCGCTTTCTTTCGGGAGGTTATGAGTACCTCATTTTGTTGCATGGACTGTTCCAATTGCTCGATCAAATCCGTTGTCTTGCGTTTGTATCGTTTAATGTTCTTTGCATCACGGTGTATGATGATATAGGAAATGACCAACAGCAAAAGAACAAATCCCATCAAGCCGCCTATCTGCATAAATGATTTTTTTACGCATGGCTGTTATCTCGCTTTCTCTATTTTGTAAATCAGATTGTACCTTCTTTTCGATTTGGCAAATCAATCCTTGCAGTTGTCTGTTAAGTTCTGCATTACGGGCAGCAAGACTATCGGCTTGTTCTGACAATCGACGGCTCTGCGCTTTCTGTTCGTTGACCATGTTTCTATTGGATGAACGGAGCGTAGTTGTTGTTGTCGTTGGCTTCGTTCCCTCTTTTTTGCCGAAGATGCTCAAGAAACCTTTTCGTTTTGGCTTTTTGGACTGTTCCTGCACACTTTTCTGCACAATAACCGGAATTTGATTGGCTATCTTCTTGTTAATAGATTGTTGTTCATCCATTAACCGGACTATCTGGAACATCTGTCGTTCCTTATCCTCTAAAAGACTGCGCACACTATCGATGCGCTCTGCTGGATAGTGACCTTGAAACGGCAGAGCATACTGTCCATTGCCATACGCCGTGCATGGTAATGCTCGATATCTTTATCGTTCCATTCCAGTATCGTTTCACCCAATAGAGAAAATTTTATCATTTGAATATTGATATTGTTTATTTCTTTTCGGAGCTCGTCTATTTTTTTATTGCCAAGTTCTAATGCTTCTATCTCCTGCCATTCATAGAGCTATTATATGCCATACATCCGATAAGAATGGAGATAAGTATATATCCCAACCGTATTGCCTTATAGAAATTTCCTGACCGCTCCATTATTTTGATGACATTGTTTTTTGAAACATGAATAAAAGTTTATCGTTTTCGTTCATGCGGATATTATCAGAATAACCGCCTTTTGTTATTTGATACCCGCATGGCTTAACCATAAAAATGCCTAAGCCCTTAGTGTATGAACTTATTTCTGAGGCATAGTCTTTACTTGTATTTAATGGAACTTTCCCTTTAATATGACACCACTCATTATTGCAACTGATGTCTTCAATCTCAGACATCATTTTTTGCAAATCTGTAATAGCTTTGGAACTTGCCTCCTGGGGTATCTGCAACTCAAAATATAGCATCGGTTCGAGAATGTCCACACCTGACTGTTGCAAAGCCAGCCTGAAGACATAAGGGGTCAGCTGCCTGAAATCAGCAGGTGTACTTACCGGGCTATAATATTCGGCTTGAGTAAAAGTCACTTTCAGATCTGTCACTTCCCATCCATGTAAACCAGATTGGCAAGACATACGAATCCCTTCAAAAACGGCATTTTGAAAAGAATGGTTCAGATAACCATAGGAGATGTCACTTTCGATTTGCAACCCTGCCCCTAACGGTAAGGGTTCAAGAGTCAGCCCTATTGTGGCCCAGTAAGGGTTGGGTGGTACTTCGATCTGAATAATCTTATTGACCTTTTTTACAGGTCGTTCTTTGTAGATAGTCTTGATCTCATCAAAATGGATCTTGACGGAAAACCGTTCTTCCAGCAATGTCTGTATGATTTCCTTTTGGGTCAAACCATATAACGAGATTTCCAATTCATCGCTATATGAGTTTATGGAAAAGGACAAAGACGGGTCTTCAATCCACAATGTATTCAGAGCGGATATAACCTTGCTCCTCTCTTCGGGCTTGTCTGGCCGGACGGAGGATTTGAGAGCGGGATGCTGATGAGATAATCCTTGAATCAAACAAGGCTCAGCACCTAAATAATCTCCGATTCGAAAATCTTCCATATCCTCTACAATCGCGATATCATTGGCACCCACTTCATCAACATTTATCTCTCTGCCCTGATAAATAGTTTTCAGATTTTTAATCTTGATGGATTTTTCCGAATCGTTGATTCTTACAACGTCTCTAAGTCTCAGACTTCCGTCAATTATTTTTAGAAAACTTCTTTTATGTCCTTTGGGGTCATGCTCTATCTTATAGAGATAAGCTGAAAGTCTGTTTGAGACTGATGCCGGAGGAAGTATAAAAGAAGAAATGGCGTCCAACAACTCATTGATACCGATATTGAACATTGCTGATCCATGTAGCACCGGATAGACTTTGGCTTTTGCCACAAGAGCGATTATCGTATTCCAATAATCAGTCGGTGGAATTTCGCTATCCGCCAAATATCGTTCCAATATGTTGTCGTCATGGTCGCATACAAATTCTTTGTATTCTTCCTTTATATATGTTTGGGAGCAAACTGGATAAACCGATCCATCGACAACAGTTTGCATACACAGGACATCTTGCGACAGATTTGTTTTTATATCCAGATACAAACGCTCCAAATTCACACCGGCACGGTCAATCTTATTGATAAATATAATTGTCGGGATTTGCAGCTTCTGTAAAGTATTGAACAGCAACTTTGTCTGCGCTTGTATGCCTTCCTTTGCGGATAAGATGAGGACTGCTCCATCAAGCATTTTGAATGTCCGCTCCACTTCCGCAATAAAATCCATGTGTCCCGGAGTGTCAATGATATTGCATTTCACCCCGTTCCAGATAATAGATGTCGTAGAAGCCCGGACAGTAATTCCTCTACGTTTCTCTATATCCATAGAGTCTGTTATGGTGTCACCATTATCCACACGGCCGCACTTTTCCGTTGCTCCACTGGCAAACAGCAGATTCTCGGTTACGGAAGTTTTTCCTGCATCAATGTGAGCAAGAATTCCTAAATTTATAATATTCATTTGGATTAAGCAATAATATACTACATTAGATGCGTTGTCGAAACGCACCTTTTAATACCTCCTCGTAGCATGTGAGAACTACAGGATTACTAACTCGTATTAATATGTATATTATTACTGCCGCATAACGATTACAAAATTACACAAAAAAATATATCTAACAAAAGTGGGAGGATTTTTTTAACTTTTTACCATAGACATTTTATTAGGGAAGCGTAGGTTCAACTGGTAAGTACAAATAAGTAGAAATGTTTGAACAACACCGTTTTAGGAAGTTGAAAAATCAAGTTTCTCTCTCGGTATAGCGTTTATTTTGGCCAATATCTTCTTTAGTTTGGCATTTGAGTATTTCCCATTCGTGTTCTATTTAGCTCCTTTTATGAGTATGTAGCAAGTTGCTTATCAAATTCAGCCTCTTTGAGGGTCAAATATGGTTTTGCAAATGGTGACTGACAAGACATAAACAAGGTCAGCAGGAATTTTTTACATAAATGGACATGAATGTATATAACCTAAAATAAGAATAAATTTTAATAAGGGCTGCCCAAAAAGAAAAAAAATGCAGTTGCCATCCTATAGATACTTGCAGAAAGGATAAAATTTACTTTTAGACCTTTTGGGATAGCCCTTATTAATACTTCAGATAAAATTCCTTAGGTTATATTTTCAATCCTTTGGACCGGGTTTCCTCCTTGGCATACAGCCCCGGATGCCCAGTTATGGTGTGATTGGGGATAATACTTTCCGATGGATTGCGTATCTGCGGCGGTGCATTTTCGGAATATTGCGCCTGCCTGTTCCGCACATCTTCCGCTTCCGGCTTGACCTGTTGCCCTTCGTTCTCCTTTTCGGCGACTTCGGGCGTGGGCGGCGCAAGTTCCAGTTGTATTTTTCGGTCAAGTGCGGCAAGTTCAGACTTCAATTGTTTCAGTTCTTCCTCCTTCTTCCACACCTTGCCCGCTATCTCCTGCAACTGCGGTATCTCACGTTCCAGCACTTCATTCTTAGTCTTGTACTGGTCGATGATGGAGGGGATGCGCTCCAAAGCGTTGAGGAAATTGCGGGCGGCGGCCAACGGGTCAGCCATTGCCAGATGTCCGTTGTTATAGGTGTACTTGTAGTTCCCCTCGACCACGAAGCGGTTGTCGGTAAACTCCAATCCCTCTTTGAGTATCCTCTCGCTCACCACCTTTATCGGAAAACCGTAAAGTTCTCCGACCTGTGTGTAAAGCCCGCCCGTAGTGGCGTTTTTCGCTATCTCCTGCAAACGCTTTCCGATAACCTTCTCATCGGTGGAATCCACACCGTCCACCTTTATTATATTAAGGCGGTTGCCCTCCCTGTCGGTCTGCGCCACCGAAAGGAAGCGGTTCCAGTCCTCCGTCATGGCATCTATGACAGCCGTGTTGTTACGCAACTCGGCTGTCTTTGACTCCAGCTTGAACTCCGAATCACGCCTGCCCTTGTTGAAAGACTTGCGTTCCCCTTCGAGCGAGGCGATACGTTTTTCCAGTTTCGCCTTGTCCAGCAGGTCGGTGTTGCCGGATAGCAACGCCATGTACTCCGAGAAGTTCATGCCCGATTTTTCGTCCAATAGCCCCCCTCGTCGATGGTACGTGCACCCATCGCACCGCTTTTAAGCTGGCTGATGAAAGTCTGCTTGCAATGCAGGAGGTTGAACTTGTAGCTGTCCAGTGACTTCTCCACCGCGTAGATTATTACGTCCACGTTGTTCCCGGCGAAATGCTTGGCAATTTCGTTTCCGGCTCTAACTCCGCGTCCGTCACGCTGTTGCAGGTCGGACGGTCGCCACGGTGTATCAAGGTGATGGATAGCCACACACCGTTTCTGTGCGTTCACACCCGTTCCGAGCATGGAGGTGGAGCCGAACAGCACACGCACCGTTCCGGCATTCATGGCGTCTATCACCGCCTTCCGAGCCTTGTCGGTCTTGCACTCCTGAATGAAGCGCACCTCGCTTGGCGGTATGCCGTAGTCCTCCGTCAACTTGCGCTTGATTTCCGAATAGACGTTCCACCCCGTCTCCCGGCTGGTATGTCCCCAAATCAGAGAATACGAACTGCGTTCCCTTCTGCGCGTCGTATTTTTGGTAATACTCCGCAATCATCTTGGCACAGTGACTCGCCTTGTTGTCGGGGTGGTCTTCATAATTCGGGTCTATCATACGCATGTCGAGTGCC
>ENA-OQBW01000034-OQBW01000034.1-human-gut-metagenome-genome-assembly--contig:-NODE-34-length-16942-cov-1.108237_pt1 | contig 16942 bp, 21 predicted proteins | sample MGYA00242752_ERZ504565 | MGnify/ENA primary metagenome ERZ504565 (study PRJEB26092, sample SAMD00036268) | human gut metagenome | host: Homo sapiens | study: EMG produced TPA metagenomics assembly of... | reverse complement strand
CAAGCCTGCTTCTGCTCTGACATTCGAAGGGTGGGTATTCCGTTCCATTCCATTCACTGTTTTACTTGTCTTATCGCCCTTATTCCACTGTTAATCCTGCATAAAAATCAATCCCCGGCAAGAAGCCGAAAGAGCTTCAAGCAAAGGGAAATAATAAATCAAAGAATATGGGAAAATACGATTTTATCAAGCTGGGTAATCTTCTTTATTGGCATGACCCAGATAGTGGTCTGTCTAATGGGGTTTACCAAGTGGCTTCTATTCCGGAAAACATTGAAGAGGATAGCGTTATTTTGATTGCATCTGATACTTCGGAAGCGGAGGTTTTTCCTTCAGAATTATCACCGATACATACCGGTAGAAGTCATAAAGAAGACTTTTTGCGTTGGAAAACAGAACGTGAAGCTGAAGGTATTGAGTTTTACGACCACCTTTCCAAAGTGATGGATACGGAAAACGACTTGAGTGTGGGAGATATGGTGGCGTTTACAAACGATTATGGAGTGATATTTGGACCTTGTGAGGTCTTAGCTTTTGGGAATCTCTGTAATAGTGGCAGATGTGTATATATTGACAGTGATTCTTATTGGTTTCCTAACCGTCCCGACCAACTCACCATCATAAGAGGTGCGGAATGACAACAACATATCCACCTGTAGCCAAAGCAGGTGGATAGCATTTCCTTGTATTGTATATTCAGCCTGATTACTCTTATAGCCATGCTCCACCGAACTCCCGTTACCGCTCTTATTCCTTTTTTTACTCGTCGTACTCCATTTCTAACAGTATAACACATTTATTGGCCTGACATACGCCGTAGGTTTGTTTTCGTGTGCAAAGGTACGGTGGACAAACAGTGTCCAAGTACCGCTGTCACTACCTGAAAAGAAATTTGACGTAACCTTCCGTAATCACAGATTCCGGTATTCATAAAATTTCATTTCTGATTCCTTGTCCGTTGTTTTTGTATTCACCGTTTGAAACGCACATGAAAACACTCCTTTTGGACGAAGTCGGAAGGCTTCAAAAAAGGGAATAAAAGAAATTCTAATATAAAAAATTACGATTATGCCAAATTGGTGCAGTGCGTCATATGCTATAGAGGGTGACGCGGAAGAAGTAAAGAGCCTCTACAAGTTGATGAAAAGGTTACAAGAACAGAAAGAACCGTCTGTTCCTAACGGTTTCGGTAAAACATGGTTGGGATGCCTTGTGAATGCTTTGGGTGGCGATTATAACAAAATTCATTGCCGAGGTGACTGGAGTAACCTCGAAATGGAGGGTAATATCTTGAAATTCACAACGGAAACAGCTTGGTCTCCGTGTGATGAAACATTTGAACTTGTATGTGAGAAATTCCCAACACTATGTTATTTCTATCAATCGGAAGAGCCAAGTCTGGCTGAGTATTGGACAAATGACCAAGAGGGCAAATACTTTCCCGACCAGTACATTGCAGACCTATGTACTCCAGACGGCAAACGGTACAAGGAATATTTTGTCAACCAGACAGAAATATTCAAGTGGTTTGAGGAGATAAGCGGTCAGTCTGTCGAATCAATAACAGAAATTCTTGCTATTGCCGAACAATGGAAAGATGAAAATGACAAATCTTTCTGTAACATCTATGAATATGCCGCAGGCTAAGACTAATCCGATGCAGAAAACGAAATGACGGTATGCTGACAGCGTTCAGCGAACTATCATTATCCGATAAGCCTCTCTAATTTGCCATGCAGATTGGAGAGACTTTGTCTCTTTCAGCCCTTTTATACAGTCGCAGAGTGCTTCTCCAGTCTTTTATATTCTTCCAATCCGGATATTCTTTATATCGCACATCGGCAGTTCTTATCTGAGAGATTTTGTATGCAAAGATACAGCTTTAGAATGGTCGTCAAGTAACGCTGCGCTAACAGTTTCCGGATACTTGTGGCAGCCTTCCGCATATCGAAGATTTGGGTATTCCACTTCATTCCATTCACTATTCACTTGCCTTATCCATCCTTTCCTTACTGTCAATTTCGCATAAAAATCATTCCTGACAAGAAGCCGGAAGAGCTTCAAGCAAAGGGAATAAAGTTTAATCATTTAAATTTAAAATTATGCACAGCCGAATTTTTCAGATTTCTAAAATGTGGATAGGAAAAGAAAACTATCTGAATGAAGACACTCTCCATCAGGGAGATGGCAGTTTCTATGACTATTGTGCGGAGATAGATGACGAAGAACGTAAGGAAGATATTCGTTATTTGGTCAATACTGCCCTACCCAAAGATATGTTCGAACTTGTAGGTGATGACACCATGCGCTACATTGGTGGTGTGGAACAATGGAAAGAGAACTTTGTGACTAACATCCGTAAGAAAGCTGAAGCTATTACAACGGAAAATATGTTGGAGTTTGTAGGCCCTGTTTATCAACTTGAAAAGGCATTGGAAAATCCATTGGATATTGCGTATCATTTCTATTTGGACGGAGAGGGATACCAGTCATTTGCCGAAAAATCTTTTGCATTTATGGAGTTTGTCTGTACGCTTGAACCGGGAACGATACTCTATATCGGAGGAGTCATCGACTATCACTTCTGATACTCCATATAATTTTTTTAAAGCCACCCGCAACTCAAGCGGGTGGTTATCATCTTCCTATATAACAGTCCGGTTACTTTTATAGACCATGTTCTGCCGAACCTCTGTTACCAATTCACAGCCTCTTTTACCGATTCTATATTACCTGTTCTAATTGTATTACATTCTCACAGTCCCGACATGCACCGTTGTTTGTTTCGTGCGCAAAGGTACGGTGGCAAACGATGTTCAAGTACCGCTGTTGCTACCTGAAATGAAATTTGACGTAACCTTCCGCAATCACAGATTCCGGTATTCATAAAATTTCATTCCGGTTACTTGCTCATAGTTCTTGCATCCACCGTTGAAAATGCACATGAAACAACCTCTTGGGTGAAGTCGGAAGGCTTCAAGAAGAGGGAAATAAAAAAACAACTTAAAAAAATAAATGCAATGAGAACTAAAACACTCTACAGATGCGATGCACAGAAAATAGACATCAGTCGTTTCCCTAACTTTCACATAACAGGAAGTATAACCGGAATGAAGAAACTCTATTATGGCAAGAATGCTCTATTGGTACGTTGCGGAAGCTGGATTTACAACGTGTCAAGTGAACCCGAAGTTTATTATAATATAGCACATTAGTAGTATGAAAAAAGGTTATAAAAAAGATTTTCAGAGTTGGAAAGGTATAGTAACTCTAAAATTACTTTGCTGTAATATAGCAGCAGGTCGTTTTGATTGGAAGAAATATTGTACGCCACAGCCTTATTGTGGTCAGGAGATTTGCGTTATACCGCTACATTGTTCTTATGGACAGATAGGCTACACTGTGTACTTCCCTTATTCTGATATGCCGGAAGTGGAATACGATTGGGAAATGAACAAATTAACTATTGACAAAGAGAGTTGGGAGAATTATTTACAGAATTAATATTTAAAAATATGGCACAGAATTTTTATACCAAATGGCAGAATGCAATCCTTGCAGATGCAGGAGCCTATGTTTCAAAAGAATACCGCAGTTTTCAAACAGCTTTAGTACGTGAGATTTCCAAGTACGCAGCAGCAGTTGGCGCAAAAGTAATATCCAACTTAAAAGGGCATTATAATACCTCTTGTTTCATTGAGCGCAACGGCAAATTCGTTTACATCAGTCACTCTTCCGGTTTGTCCCGAATAGGTCGCAGTGTAAAAATAGAACTTGATTCTTTCTTGATACGGACAGCCCAACATGCGAAAGATTACAGAGGGGGACATAATCAGTATTGCGATATAACAAATTTACAGTCTATGATAGATAATTTGTTAGAGTAATATGTAATAAATTGCAAATAAACAAGAAAAGGTACGGAGCAAACCTGCTCCGCATCTTTTTTCTGTTTTATCGGCGCATTCTGCCACCGTACTCTGCCTCTTGTAGCTCTTCCCGATATTCCTCCATATCATTCAATTTTTCGTTCACAGTTTGCAGGTTGGCATCCAACGAAGCATTATGATCGTATGGGAAACGATGTTGTGCGACAATTCCCGCATTAGTAACCGGCCCGACATCTATCATGTCGGATTCTTTGTTATAACTGACATACAGCACGTCACCGTTCGGCATTTCAAATGCAGGAGTCTTTTGCTGTGTCATGATGGCGAATTGTTCCGCAGCCATCTCCTTGGCTACCCCTTTTAACGTATCTCCAGCACGTTCAATACCATAACGCCTGATATGGTCGCGTACTTCCTTTTCCGTGAATTTCAGCATCACGTCATAAGTTCCCCCGACACTCCCATTGTACACCACAGCAAAATCCTTGTCCTCAATCAAAAGATTGTCTCCTCGGTTCTGTATGGGAGAAGAATAAGTATATTCTTCGTTAATGCCGTTACCGTCATAATACTCCTTGGCGAGAGTCAGCAATCCTTCGTAGTCCCCTTTATCCTTGAATGCGTCCAACCGCATCGTGTCATCGGTAAGCTGAAGATAAGCCACGGAAGAATAATACACTTTTTCTTTCGGTGCTGCTGTTTGTGCTTCATCAATGTTATGCTTCAGTTCCAGTGCAATCTTATCCACCTTTTGGGTAATCAGAGAAGCTGCTCTTTTCACATCCAACAGAGTTGTTTTGATGAATTGCGGTGATTCCTTCAATTCGTCGAGCCATCCTTTGAGGTACGCACAACTGTCCTCTTTTATATGTTTCGTCATGCCGTAACGTTGGGCGACCAATGCGCTGCCTAACTCGGCCACCAGTCTTCGCGCGCGTACTCTGCCGAGCCGAAAGTTGTCGGCTTGATACGGTCAAGGACTCCTTCCGCACCGGTTGAGTGTGTCATCTCATGGAATAGTGTCCATAGAACGCCTCTCCGGATTTGAACTGCTCCTTTTCCGGCACAACGATTTCATTTTTCGATATAGAGTAGTAAGCGTTATCCTGATGCTGTGGTTTGATCGGACAAATCCACAGATTGTCCTTTATCAGCGCATCGACGGGCGCGAAGCTGAAATGTTCTCCGTTCTCAATCTTCGATAGCGAATACTCTTTTTCGAGTTTTTGCCACAACTCCGGTCTTGCCTCCTGCAAGTTGGTCTGTGCCACGTTAAAGACTCGGAATACTTGCATCTTCGGATAAACATTGTATTCCTTCTTCTCGTTATCAGATAGTTTTTTTGTAGTCATCATACTTAATCTTCTCACCAGAATCCTTATGTATGCAGGTGAATGTAGTCAGCATGATTGGGAATGATTTCTCTCCACGAAGTACAGAAACACGAGGTTTCTCCTGATTGTCCTTATCGGATTTGTTGAGCCGTTGTACACACTCAAAAGTGCAGAAGCGCGGAATCTTGTAACCTTCCTTTTCACAGTGTATAAGCAACATAATGGCATTCATGCCGTTATACTCACGTCCGGAAAGATTGCGGGGCCATTGCAACGCTCCTTCCGTGAACCAGGGCTTTCTCCAATCCTTACGGATACTCTCGATTTTCTCAATCATCATTTCAGCGAAGAGGTCTAATGCTTTATCCTCACTGTTCGGCCCGTCCGTGTGCTGTTTTTTATATCCGGCCATATCCTTTACTGATTGGAATTAGACGAATCTGCTACATACTGTACAAGTTCTTCCACCTTGCATGAAACATTCACCTTCCCGTTATATGCCGAAAGGGTTATTTCACCTTTGGCATCCACTCGCACGCCTGGCTGTAACCATGCTTCGCGTTCTTTGCCAAAACAGAAAAAACGTACCCATTGGTATTCAAAGCCATCCTCTACTTTCTCCGTACTGAATGCCGAGAACATTGTGTAAGGCTGGTCTTTCTTATCCCTTTTTTCCTCGATATGCTGCCCGACCTTACCTCGAAATACCAATTCGCCTTTGACCGTATCCTTCACATCTGCCGTAGCTGTACGAATTTCGTTAGTAAAAAGATTGAAATAAAGTTTGTCACCACGGTGTTTGAGATACATTGTCCCCGAAACCTCAACGCGGGAACCATTTCGATAATTGGAGACCTCCTCTCCGGCAGTATCTTTGCTGACATCCACCTCAATAGGCATAGTCTTCCCGTCTGTGTCAGGAATCATCACTTGAAGAGGGAAAACCAGGAACGTTTTCCCTTCCTTGTTTGTGCGTATCGACGCATCACGTCCGATGACGCCGCATACCGTAACATTACATTTTATCATTTCTATTGTCTTTTAATGTGATACATAATCACCCGACAACGGTGTTGCCATGATTTGTTGTTGAACTGCTAAATCATTGCTTTTAATCGGGTGCTCGTATCATTGCCCAAATCAACCATCCGGCAAGGAACAGTTGAACGCTCATGATAAGGAGCGTTGCCATCCAGCCGAAGAGTTGGTAGCAGAGCAGGACATACAAGGCAAGGTAGGACAGTCCGAACAGACATCTGCATAGCTGTATCATCACGCATTTTACCATATCGCCACGCCTCTATCTTTTTAAGTTCTCTGTCTGCCCCTGCTGTTGGGACATCCCTTGTTCAAAATTCTGTGAAGCCGCTTCCGAGAGGATAACCGTATTCAGCATACCGGTTACACGTATCCTTTTGGCTTCTTCTGTGAGAGTGTTGTTATTCAATGTTGCCGACAGACGGCTTAGCTCCGCAGTAGTCAACTCACGTGACATACGCAGCTCTCCATTGTCCACTCGCAGAATAGCCTTTCCATTTTCACTGATTGCCAGTTCACAGTTTTTTCATGCCCGGCAACAATGATTTCAGATTGATGCGCCCGCTGTCCATTTGTTTCGATATGGCAGTCTTTTGCTCCTCCTCGTTCTTGTTGTCGATTTGTACGGCCAAGAGCATAAGGGAACTAAAGGCTGTCATCGCCATCTCTACTATAGGGTCATTGCATCCAGACATTCCCACACCGCTATCCTCTGACGAAAGCAGCTTCTTCATCCATCCGTCGGGTGAAAGGTTTTTGCCGGCGGCATTCTCTTCTGTTCCTTTATATCGGGTGAGCAGGCTGTTCCCGTTGTGCAACACTTCCAATTTGATATTACCTTTCTGTGCGATTTCAGTCAGATAAGCCGCAGGGTCGATGTCACGCTTTGTTCCGTCTGCATAGAAGTTTGTCACGCCGAAATGTAGATGTTCGCCCGTTGTACGTGTACCTGTGTTGCCCGATGTGCCGAGCTTTCCACCGGCTTGTACTACATCACCGACCTTTACAGCAACCTCCTTAAGGTGCATATAAGTACATTGTACCTTGCTACCATCCGTTCGGGTATATTCCACAGTCAGCGATTTCCCACCGGGCGTGTTCTTGTTCTGGTTCACAGCCACCACCTTCCCGTTGTTCTCAGTAGCCAGTACCGCATCGCCATTGCAACGGATATCAATTCCCTTGTGCATCTGTTGTTTCGTGTTGTCCATCGGATCTTGCCGCATACCGAAAGGCGAGGTAACAAAAAGAAACTCTTCACGCTCTACCGGGAATGAGTATTCCGCACCATACTCTGAATTTTCAGACGTTCGGAGAGGATTATGTTCCGCACCGAACCGCTTACCCTGTGTTTCCATTTCCTGCATCACCAGTTTGTCATACTGCTGTAAGCCATTTTGCTCTATAATCCGTTGCAGGCTCTCGGCATATTCTCCGCCTGTGGCATAACCAGCCTGTTCGATATTTTGTGTCCAACCCTTGTAATCGTCGGGTGAAAGTGCAAAACATCGGGCATAGCGGCTGTTCTCTTTCAGAAAACGGGAGTGGTGTTCGTATGAATCACCCACGCTGTCATAACTGCAAAACTTCTCATTCGGCTTATCGTCAGTATATATGCCATACCTTCCTCCTTCGGCAATCCATGCAGGCGTAGCTTGATGCCAAAATGGTTGTTTTCGTTCTGCGCCAAACGGCTTTGTCCGTTGGAACTTTCCAGTATGCCTTGTGCCAACGTCACGGATGCGGGTATTCCGTATCGGCGCATCTGCTCCATAGCATACTCTGCATATTTCATTGCGTATTGTTGGTTCTTGCTCATTTCCTTACTCCTTATCTATGAAAACCTCTGTGTGTTTCTTGTTCCTCCATGTCACTGATAGCAACCCGTGCCCCGGCACGGACGAGCTTAGACAGATAGCTGTCGAGCTGTTCCGTTGGAAATTCCGTTGAAGCCGTAATGTCCCGTTCCGGATACTCTTTCAGGGCTATGCCCAATATCTTTGCACCCTGTACCGCATCTTCGTTATAGAGCCGATAACCATCTTTCGTGCGAAGCAGTTGCAAGGCATCGGGATGGTTCGCCTTAAGTTTGTCCCACAACTGCCGCTCCGGTGAAATTCCCTCATTGTCTGATTCCGTCCGTTCCTGCGCTGCCGTTTCTATCGGCCACAACTCTGCTTCTTTCTGTTGTTTCTCTCCGGTGTGTGCTTCCTGCGATTGTCCTTTTTGCAGTACGTCTGCAAAAAGAGTAGCTGCCAGATGACGTTTGTAGCTGTCACGTTCTTCCGCTATCCACATCCGCTGCCACTGTTGCGGAGTGACACTTCGGGCAGGCTGTTTCTGTCCGTCGATGGTTGCGACACACTGTATGCCGTCTTGTTTGGTTTTGAAAACCGAAACACGCTGGATACGGTTCAAATCAATTTCCGGCATTTCGCTGTGGAACAAATCCACCTTCAGGTCAGGTTTGACCTCGGCCAGCGCATAATACTTGTGCGCCAGTTCCATCCGCACCTTACCGATGTTATCCATCGCTTGCTTGAGCGTTGAAAAGAAGCGGTTTATATCTTCTTTATCAGGATAGATGCTATATCCGCTCTTATTTTCGGGTTTGATATAAAGTGCCCATCGTTTCTTATCGTCTTGAATCATCTCTACGTGGTCAAATCCGATCTCATTAGCCTGTTTGACTGCCGAAGCCACGTCCAGTGTGGAGAGTTTCTCCATCGCCCAGTTCTTCAGCCGGGCCAACGTAATCATCTTCTCGGCAAAATAACTGTCATCGGGCCGATAACCTAATGCACCATCCGTATTGTAGAAGCGTACCTGCTCGATTCCCTCTTTCTGCAACGCTCGCATGATGCGTCCCTTGTTCATTCCTGGTATCTCGTTATCTACCTCTGTTGATGCCCCTGCTGGGAGAATCACGTCTGCGGTTTTTGCCTGTGGGTCAATAACAAGCACAATTTTTTTCGTTTCTTTATCCGGATGCTGCCGAATCTCGTTGGCCACAAAATAATGTTTGGGCATCTGCTCCTGCATGGTTGAAGTGTCCCGCCGGTTGCGCATGGTGGCGTATTCGATTTTCTCGCCCCGTTCCGCTTTATTGATTACTTCGATGGCATTGTTCACGTCACTTTCGAGGGCGTCCATCAAGTTTGGGTTCTCTTTCAGCTCCCGGCACCAGTATTCCACTGTCTTCAGACTTTCTTCAGACAACCGTGCTGGCAACCCCCAGTTCCAACATTTTAATTCCCGAAGCCAGTTCCACGACCAACCGCTCCTGTCTGACGGCATCCTCCGAGGGAGCCACACCGTTCTTCATCACCATACCTTCACGCGCCAACCGTTGTTGGTGTCCGGTAGCACTCACGATTTGCCGCAAGGCTTCCTGTATATAGTCGTGATAATGTCCGAACTCTCTTTGTCGCGGCATATAGACCGCATCCTTATCTGTTTCGTAGTGGGGTACACCGCTTCCGTCCGAACGCACAGGCACAAGGTTGTCCCGCATCCTCAGCAGGAAGTCGTTGAATTGAATATGCAACCGTCGGTTGTCAGCTTCCGTATATCCTCTTTCCACTGCACTGCCATACCGCCGCAACGTCGTTTCGTATCGCTCCTTATCCACGTAAGGTAGTGTCGTCTGGTCAATGTTGAACAAAGTACGAATTTCACGGTTGTGTACACCTTTATATAATTTTTGTTCCTCTTCATACAGTTTCATGTAGTCATCACGGCTGATAACCTGTTCCGGATTATTACGGTGAACGTACTTGTTCCAATTGTAAAACAAAAATGGAACTCCCTGCTCATTTTCACGCACCGAGGCTCCTTGTGCTTGGCATCGCTGAATAGCGTGAACTGGTTGGTTTTGCATCCATTTTTATCGGAATGCAACGTCATGAACAGCGCATTGAATGCACTGACAGAAACACCCCCTTGGATAGAAGCGTGGGTATCCCTTTCCCGATGCGTTGAGCCAGTGTTCACCGGCATTCGAGGCTTCACTCAAAGCCGTAGAAAGCAAGGTGATTTGTTTTTCCTCGGCTTTCTTTTCGATTTGTGATTTTTCTTTCATATCGTTTATTTGATTATATGATTATTGAATACCCCGTGGACGCACGATGGTTTCCTGTTTTCCGTCCTCATAATTCCGTGCAGCAGCCTGGCGAAGCTGGTCACTCTTGGCAAGGACAGCATTTGCCAGCGTGTTCAAAGGCAATGCTCCGGTACGGTAGGCTTCTGCTACAACCGGTGACAACTGGATGGTACACGGTACTCGGTCTATCGTGGCAATCAACGTGCTATTTTGCAATACAGGGTTCACGATACGTGGGTTCAGAGCTTCATTCGTATAGTGTCGGTACTGTACATTGTTCCCGTTTGTTACGTTCAGTTTTCCCTCTGTTCGTTCTTTCAAGGCCTCGTGTCCTACCTTATTCAACAGGTTCATACCTCCCAGACCAATCAGGAGCATTTTCAGCAACGGGTTACGCACAAACATACCCGCCACAATGCTCGCTATCGGTAACATGTTGTTTCCCAAGCGCAACGATTCTGTTTTGCCTGTGAATATTCCCAACAGAACATCAGGGAGCATGGCCATTACATAACCGAGATTACCTGTCATATTACCTATGCCATCCAGTCCCAGCATACCAAGCAGTCCGCCCCAACCGTTTCCGTTTCCCTGTGTTACTTGCGCACTTTGTATCGTTTGTACATGTTGTTCCGCGTCATTGGCAGGAACAACGGTTTCATGCTTCTCTTCTTTCATAGTTTCATCCTGTTCTGTCCTGACCATTTCCGCTTTGTCACGTTGTTCCAAAGACTGCAAGTAGGCCTCTTCTTGTCCGGGAGCAACAACAATCGGCACATCCTTGTACCGTTCCTCATGCTTCTGTTGTTCCTTGTTCTGTACATTCGGCCACAATAAACCATTATTCTGGTTTTGTGTCCACTCCATGAAGCCAAAGTCCATGACAGGGATTTTCTTTTTCAGTTGCTTGTTGTCTGTACCAATCGCCGTGTTCTCTTTGACTTGTATTTGGGCTGCCTCTTTGCGAAAATCGTCGAATACGTTTCTGTCGCTGCCGAACACTCCTTTACTGATGCACTGTTCTACTGAAAGAGTGTCAGGCTTCTTGCCTTCAAAATGATTGGCGATGGCTGCAATAGCCACATCTGTACCGGCAAATTTTGCCAGTGCCGTCCATGAACCAGCACCACCCATCATCAAGGTATCTGCGGCTGTGCCCAACATCCATCCCGTACCTTTTTCCCATCTGTTCGGGCGATAAGCTGCTTCGCCTCGTGCCTCTATTTCATCGGTCAGCGGTGAACGGCTTAACGTCTGCGATAATCCCAGCAGACTTGATTCGGCAGCCTTTCGGACGATGTAGTCAGCGGAAGACTTGGGCATACGTTCTTTCACCAGTCGGTCAATCATCAGTTCCTCTATCCGGTGGTCCATATAGGCATAGGCGAGGTCACAACCGAGCTGTTCTGACAACTCATCGTAACGTGCCCTCCCGATTTCCTGCACGACGGTATCCCGCCACTGTCCGGCCATGTACGCAAGGTCTTGCTGCATTTCCTTGGAGCCGGTAATCTCCGTCTTGCACATCTCGATATAGTCCTCTGTCGTTTTGGAGTTCCATTCGCCTGTGACCTTGAGTGTCTGATAGGGGTCGCTCATGGGTTGTGCCGAAGATGCCATCATACTGAGAATACCACCTAAAGAGGTGGAATATTCTTTCATTTCCTCTCCCTGATTCCGTATGAGGTCAGTTCGCGTTTTTGACATGACGGGTGCGATATGGCAGTTGAAATAGTCGTTCACAAGGCGTTCCATTTCTGCAAACCGTCCGCTATGCTTGATTCCGTCCATAATGTATTATATGTTTATCCTATTCTATTCATTAATAATTGCTCTTTTGTCTGCTCGATGGCGTTGTGGTAAATTTCCATCTGTTTGGGATAGAACTCTTCCAGCCATACATCTTTCTCGATGTTGTCGTGGATGAAGCGTATCGCTTGTTCTCGCTCAATCTCCACCGATGCTTCGCCCTCTTCCCGGTTATTGAACCATGCTTTGGTCCACCAGCGCACACCGGCCCGGTCAGGATATACCGTGACTGCTCTCGGTATGTCAAAACTCTGGATGTCTATGTCCAATTCTGCCAGTGGGTCAATGATACCACTATGGGTCAGGGCTTCGTCATAGAGTTTTTTTTTTACATCACCGCCCATCGTCGATAAGTACACGCCATGCCGTAGGGCAAGGTAATGCAGGAAGTCCGCAATGAGTAGGTTCTGCACCTTACAGGCAAGCGGCATTGCTTTATGTCCCAGTCCGAGTGGGTTGGATATACTCGGCATATTTTCATAGAAGTATTCTTTGACTGCTCCCATTGTAAAGACATGGCGGAGTGACTGCTCCGTATGTGGAGGAAGTCGGTATGCACCACGCTGTAAGTCTTCCATGTAGTGGGGCAGGAAACGCAGCATCAATTCCTCTATTTCCTGTCTGTCCTGCTCGTAATCGGTGGTCAGTGCCATCGCCATGCCGGGAGATGTTGTCGCTTCGTCTCCATCGGCATGACACAATGCTTGGATATTACCATACAGCATGGTTAGAAATTCCAGCGGGTTCAGTTCCTCACCTTTGAAGCGTATCCCGATATGCAGCTTGTCACCGCTCAAAGCTACAGTCTGTCCGGCCTTGACACGCTGTCCGAACTGGGCGAAGACATTTGACAAATGCCCATAGGTCACTTCATACTCCCCATAGCGTATAGTTTGGCAGATGCCGAGTGTAGGGTCATTGCCTATACCTGACACGATACCGCTGGCGACAGCCGCCAGCGTGTAACACCGTACATCGAAGTCGATGCCATGATGAAAATATGTTTTGCCCGTTGCCGGATCGGTTTGTTCGCCGTAGCCGAGCGATAGTTTCACATCCTTGCCCTGCCGTTCTTCAAAAGGCATACAGTATCCACTTTCGGATTGCAGGATCATTTCTTCTGTATATTTCATTATTGTTGTTAGATTTGATTCGTATTCTTATCTTTTCATTCCTCTGCTATTCGTCTGTTCTTCAACAGGAAGAGCGGGTGTCTGTACTCGTTGTATGCTTCCCGTGTCAGGTGTGCGGAAAATACCGGCATTGTTGCCGATAAGCATCATGCCGAGAAATGCACCGGCAATCTTGCCCAGCCAGCCGAAGCGTCCGAATATAAGAAATGCTGCTGCGACCAGTCCTGCTATACTCAATCCCGACACGTTACCCTGTCCGAGATTACGGAAAAAGTTACCGAACATATCGGAAACTCCGCCATTGGAGACTTGCCGCAGAAAATTCGATACTCCACCCAGTTTTGAGTCTATGCCGGCTACCGTACCGCTGACGGAACCGACTGCTTCTCCGGCCTTGCTTGTCAGTTCTCGCACACCGTCCGCTGCATCTGCAAGGGTATCCGTAGCCGATTTCCCTATGACCGCATCGCTTACGATATGTACCACGCTCTTATCTGTGGTTAGTTTCTCCCAACCCACATAACCGACTGCACCGCCGATGGCTGCGGTCTTGACGGCTTGTCCTGTACCCCGTAAGGTTTGTGAAGGATGCAGTGCAGCATGTCCCATACTTCTTCCGGTAGCTTTTGCTGCTTTGCCGCCATATTTCAATATTGAATCCCAAATTCCCATATCATTACATTTTTAAGGTCTTACATTCTTTCCAATCTGTCGCCAACGTCGCTTGGCTGCGTCCACGATACTGCGTTTATCGGCTTCGGGACGTGCACCCTCGTCGATTTCCCGCCAAATGTCGCCCATTGTCGTGTACTTTACCGCTTTGGTCAGTCGTTGCAGTTTTTTTGTTCATTGTTTTGAGCTTTGGACGGATACCAAAGACAATTTCCATACGCTCTTTTTCCGTCATCTTGTTCTCCGAAAGGCACGCTGTGCGGATATCGTTCACAATTTCCACGCTGTTCATCATCAGTTCCCGGTAAATCTTGTTGCGCTGTGTGGATAGGGATACGGCAAGCGTATTGGCTGGACTTCGCTTCAATTGCTTGGTGAAGTCGCCATATTGTCTGTCAGCCTCGATACCTCATAATAGAACCCATAAGTTTGCGCCGCATAGCAGACTATTGACCGGAAAGAGTTCAGATAGTTATTGAACTCTCGTTGCAGGTCTGTTGTCGCCTGCACTTCTTCTTTTGTCCAAATATGCCCGGTGGTCTGCATCAGCATGACCTTTTTCTTGATTTTTCAATTCCTTCTCTGCCTTTTCGGTATATGCTGCAATCATTCCGGCCAGTACAGGGTCATTCTGCGCTTGTACCTCACCGATACCGGTAAGACACAGCAGCAATATACTTATCCAAATTGTCCATTTCATAACTGATATATTTTATCGGACGAGAGCTGCCGCTCTGTGCCAATGGGACAGAGCTATACGAGCTGCCTCACCGTTGTCACGGTCAAGCATTCCCGCCGTTACGTTGTTCCACACATCATTGAAAGTATAGTACCGTATGCTCAAATAGAGCAGATGCAACTTCCGGCTAAAATCCGATAGTTGGTCGTTCAACGCCCATAGTGTCTTGCTGCGTTCTGCCCCCGTAAGCATGTTTTCGTTGCTACCCTTGGCCACAGCGTCATTCAGCAATGTAAAAACAGAGACAAGCTCCGTTGCTGTTTCTATATAGAGGTTGTTCATGTTCATACTGGCCACAATGCCCTGCGGATTGTTTTGGATGGCCTTGCCTAATTTCCCCAGCGTGAGGAAAATCCGCACACCGTCATTGTAGAGATGCGTACAGGCTTTCAGTGATGAAGCGTAACCACTTGCTGTCTTGAGGTAACTGTTGTATTGCTTCTCCCACTTGTGGATTTGGTTGAACTCGGTAGCGATGCTGTTCTGAAGCAAGGCTGTTTGTGTCTGTCCCTTTATTTGTTTTTCAATCTGCTCGTTTATCAGTTCGTTACCTTCGGCCAATGCTGTCCATTCCAACGGATTGGAAGCCGCAATTTGGGCTTCTACCATCTGTGGAAGCAGGCATACCAGCGAGACAACCAGCCCCAGACTAATGATTCGTGATTTCATATATTCCCTTTTTTCGTTTGTTAGTTTCTACCCGTTCACGGATAATTGACACGAGGTCGTCCCTATGGAAGATACCAATCAGGTCAAGACGGGGCGTGTTTCTGTCCATTGAAAGGATGCTTACGGTTTTCAACCCACAAAATTGTTGCAGCAGGCTTTGGTGCTCTTGAAAATCCACGATACGATACAGCTCCATATAATCCACTTTGCGACGGATAATACCGTATTCGCTGACAAGTTGTTCCGTACCGATGCAGTAACGGATTCGCCTCAGGTAGAGATAACGGTAGAGTAACAGCAACGAGAGCATCAAGGCAATTACTGTGGCAATAGCTGTCAATGGCACCCCTTCCATGCCTCCGTACACCCATACAGTGCCGCACAGCACGAGAGTGGGCAGCTCGTTGATGACAAATTGCCCGGTATGCGGATGGATGACAATGGTTTTATGATAAGTTCTCTGCATAGGTTTTATGGATTATCGGTGAAAATGGGAGTGAAAGTCTTCTCTCATGCCGGAGAGAGAATTGGTTATATCCACTTCCAACCGGGCAAGTTCTTCCCGTATCTTGTACATTTCCTGAAAACCTTTATCTGACATTCCCTGGTCATTGGTTTCAAAGGAAAATATTACTCTGTCTGCACGTTCAAGACGCTTTCGCACAGCCTCATGGTCTGCTTCGTCATATAATCCGTTTCGGATATGTTCTGGATTGACTTCGGGTAAATCTGCCAAGGCTCGGTTTAGGGTGGCTTTACCACTGATTTCCCAATCGTCAACTTCCTTTTCTTTGGGTTGTATCCGTTTGTCGAGTAGCTGGTCGTTCCAATCCTTATAACCTTCTGCGGCAGATTCATACAGGATACGTCCTACATCTTTCGGACCGGGATTGAAAGCCCCAATCGCCTTGTCGATAGCTACCAGATTATTTCTCATTGCCTCTAATTCTTCCTCACTTGCAGAACCCTCGGCACAGGCCATTTCGTACTCATCCATACGAACCATTCTCATTTCCTGTAGATAGCCGTCCCCAATGTCCATATCGTCATGCTCCCCATTCTTCAAATTTTGTTTTGCATCATTTATACCCAGAATGGATATAATCTTTTCAAAAATTGAATGGTTCAAGTCCTATTTCATACTGTGGATAGCCTTCGCTGTTGTCCTGTACAATCAGTCTGCCGGTTTGTGACAGACAGGTGGAGAAGTTCCAGCCTGCATGAGTGAGAGCAAAGTGGATGGCATAGACTTGTCCGGCACGGTCATGATCGAAGCAAAGGTGATGTGAGGCATGAGGAGTTACCTTTATCGTTCCTTTGAATTGCTGCTGGCTTGGTGCCCCTCCGGTAGAGATAAAAACCGCCTTTCGCAACTCCTTATTTTCTGCCTGATGAAGTTGGTAATATGCCATCGCATCATAAGCACTTTCGAACCAATAGATATGCTTGGCGGAGGTGAGAGAAGTGCGGGCAGGGCTGGCAATCCACAGTCCCTCGCTTGAATTGCTCCCTGCGGCTTTGCCTTTGTAGCTGCCGCTCCCGTCCATACGTGCACG
>ENA-OQBW01000031-OQBW01000031.1-human-gut-metagenome-genome-assembly--contig:-NODE-31-length-17217-cov-0.702926_pt1 | contig 17217 bp, 21 predicted proteins | sample MGYA00242752_ERZ504565 | MGnify/ENA primary metagenome ERZ504565 (study PRJEB26092, sample SAMD00036268) | human gut metagenome | host: Homo sapiens | study: EMG produced TPA metagenomics assembly of... | reverse complement strand
GGCAATCCCAAGTATAGTATTATTGTATCTATTAATAAGATTGGTTTGCCTGCTAGTGGTGGGTTGATGGCAGGTGATGTGTTTAGGCAAAATAGTTGATTGCATGATTTATAGACATTTAGAAATAAATTAACACGTTTAGGTTATGTTCAAATGGTTTCATAAGAAGAAAGGACAAGTCCTTAAAAGTGAAAAGTCATATAGCATTATTAAATGTGGCATTACCCCTGCATACATAGAAGAACTAAAAGCAAACGAGATATTTGTGTTTGGAAGTAACCTGCAAGGCATACATGGTGGCGGTGCAGCACGAATTGCCAGAGAATGTTTTGGCGCAATCATGGGGCAAGGTGTAGGGCTACAAGGACAGTCTTATGCCATACCTACTATGCAAGGTGGAGTGAAAACAATAAAACCGTATGTTGATGAATTTATAAAGTTTGCTCAAATTCATACAGAATTTCATTTTTTGGTAACAAGGATTGGCTGTGGCATTGCAGGCTTTAGGGATGAAGACATTGCACCATTGTTTGAGAATGCCATAAATCTATCTAATATAAGTTTGCCAAAAGAATTTGTTGATATTATTATTACATCCTAATAATCTAAGTTTATTGGTATATAGTTATTATGTTTATAAAGCAAAGTTTGTAATTATGCGTATAAAAGACATGGATAAGTCACCATATTCTATTGGAAATCCACCATATTTCCCGTTTACAGAAATTATAGGAGATTGGAAGTATGAGTACCCACAAATGGGAACTTGTATAGGTACGAACCTAAAAACGGGAAATGGCTTCTTTTGTGAATACAATCCACCTATTGATTATCTAACCTCGGCAAATACGGATTATGAAGGAGGTCTGTAAATGATGAAAGGGGATAGACTTTTTTTAGTTATGGCAGATTTATGTAGCAATGCCTTACCGCTTACTTTGCCTACAATCATCTCCAATTTCAATAATACTGGAGTTGTAAGAGGATGTATCATATTGCTGCCACCTAAATTTGAAAGACGAAAACAAATAGAATTAGCTAATGAGCGCATGAGTATTCTGTCTCCATTATTTGACTTTCTTATTGTGGTTAATCCTCAAAAACTTTCCCGTGAATTTGTAAAGATGCATAATATTAACGGGTTTGAAGCTTTTTATAATGAATTATGGAAAGATACTGCAACTCTAACAGCTATAGTCCATACTTCCAAGAGCTTGGATGAAGTTAGGGTAAATTGGCAAAAAAACAAATCGTCAAAAGCACTATTACAGTGTGGAGCTTTATATATTATTAGAGATAAGGATATTGATTTTACTCCTAGTAAGAGAACTTTGCTTCTAAGTATAGGATACGCAGGTAATGGAGTGGCAGAAGAAGTTCATTTATTAGGTTTAAACAATATGGCGGTGGTTCGATTAGGAATTGGTGATGTGAGATGTTGGGGAAATAGTCATGGATTGGATTTGGCAGGAAGTTGGAATTATTTTTATGGGATTGATAAAAGTTACCGTTTTTGTATTGAATTTGTGAAGGAGAATATAAATGCAATCCAATATGATATAGAGTACTTTTTAGGGTTCGATGTTTCTTGCCAACCAGATATACAAATTAAAGAACTTGAAAAATATAGTAAACACGGTCATTAATAAACACAATAGTATGATAAAATTCAGCCAAATACCATATTCTACATATTCCTATGATGGAATGCCCAAACCAACATGGGTAAAAGCTATTTGTCCCCCCAAACGGTTTTCCTCATAATTTCAGCTTATCTGATGATGATATGCTAACCTATTATCTTGAAATATTTAGGAATAGAACTGCTAAGGATAAGCCATATATAAACCAATATAACTCTATAGAAGAATTGGAAGAAGATATATATGGAAACTGTTTATATAATTGGATTCCTAAAGATTTTAAGGAAATATACTATACTCTTGATAAACAAGAATTTTTCCATAAAAATAAATGTGTTGATAAAGCAACATGGTAATGCCATTGTAATAAAAACATCGTGCTTTATGTATAAAAAACAGATGAGAATATCAACTTGTATTCTTTTTACAAAGGTTTATGTCCAGATAAAGATATATTGTCTATATGTATTCCAATAAGAATATTTGAATTAGGACTATGGGAGGAAGGAAGCTTAATGTATATGACTGACGAAGATTATGATAATTTATTAGAAGAACTTCTAGTTAAACAAGAAGCAGGAGAATTAACGGAAAACAAAATAGAAGAAATAATAGGTTCTGTAATCACAAACTATTGGTTTATTGATATAAAGCCAATCCAATAAAATACTCAAAAAAGAGATTACATCATAGAAGGACTTACTGATTGTTATGTAGAATATGATGAGAATGGTTAGGAGGTATTCATTCCTAATGAACTAGGAAAATTAGGATATAAAAATGGAGATAAATTATGATTACATATGAGATATATCAATGGATTATACGTAAGTTAAAACCAAAGCCAAAGGTCAGAGTATATAGTAATGATGTACGTGTAGATTATCCTGAGGGCAGGCATATTCCAGAATGGATATATGAGCAGTTATGGAAGGATATTGATTGCAGTAAACCAGTGAAATTGGATAAGCCTATGTGTGAAGACTGGATAGATGATAAGTTTAAGGAGATTGAAGAACAGTAGATGAATAACTATAAATCTAAAAAAATAATAGGAGGAACAAACAAATGATAATGACAAATGAAGAATATACTAACTTTAGTGGAGATTTATTTGCCAAATTTAAGGCAGGGGAAATGACAGCAGAGGAAGTATACGCAGAATTAAATAAGGTAGAAGGCGTTGTATTCTCTGGTCCGCCCAGACGTAACTTGCCAGAGAAGACTATTGAGGAGATTGAAGAAAATAAAACGAGAATTCAACATTAAATGAATTAATATGGATAATGAATTATCAGAACCAATTTATGAGGATTATGGTAAATTCCAAGTTCTTAATGAAGCTAACATTATACGTACTGACGAAGAGATAAAAGAATTGTTTAATTGTAAAGGAGAATGGGAAGTTACAGATGGAGTTACAGATATGAGTTTCTAGTTATTAATATATTCATCCATAGGAGGAACGCCTTATGGACTTAATAGAGGAAATGTGGATAAGCAAACCACAAAGAAGAATAACTAAATTATCTGATTTATCAGACGGAGTTATAGCAAGAATAAAGTTTTATAATGCTAATAAGGAATATACTGTAGAAAACTTTAAAATGATATTTTTTGAATATCAGAGGTCTATATACTGCAATCAAGAAGTTGTAGAAGTAGTCCGTTCCATTAATGACTATGGCTGTATTGTGGATTATATTAATAATTCCCATTTCAGAAATGAATTGGATATATTTACCCCAGAATTTGATAAAAAGCGTACTCACCATATGACATCTTATAGGTCAAATGAAGATGTATTACAAGTAAGAGTAATTTCCAATGAAGGAGTTATAAAAAGCTATGATATGTCTGCAATAGGAATTACATTTAAAGATATATTTCACATTGTAGATAAGGAACGTAATCTTTAAGTCAATTACAGACTGGAAAGAAGCTGCCCAATGGTTGTCTGAATGGTCTTTTATGATAGCAACTCCGTTAATTATAACTAATAAAACTAATGATTATGAGTTCACTAAGAATGTTAAATAACATATTTGAGGAGTATGACTTATCCGAGGAAGAGTTTATCAAAGACCCTTATGGGTTTATAAATAAACTAGAAGATGAGAAGTTAAAGTGGCTATTGTTAATAGCAATGGAGATACAGGATTAATAATTATAAACCTTAAATGAATTAATATGGCTGGTAAACTAATGCCAAATAAACAACCGGAGTTTTTCACTCCCAATGCTCCAGTTAAATACGCAATGGCAGGAGGAAGAGGAGTAATGATAGGTTGCGGAATTATGACAACCTTATATGTCATAGGCGTAATTGTAGGGTTGTGTTTGTGCTATGGTTGGAGCAGCCTATTTTTTCCCATACTTCCATTTATCATCATAGGTGTTATGGTGGAATTTCCATGCTGTATATGGAAAGGCTTTAAGAAGTTCTACAATCTGGGATATGATAAGGAACGGAGAATATAAAAATGTTTTTTCTCATGTTAGACTGATAAATAGGTAAAACAATGAGATATATGAGAAAGAAACTAATTATTGAATATCTTTTTGTTTTGTTAAATAATTTCGTGAATTTGTAATAATGCAGTAAGATTACTATATTTGCCAAAAAGATAAGATGCAAGTGTATGGTTAGAATGTCGTCAAAAGAAGATTTAAATGTTCCTACCTATCTGATTGAGCATTTATTGGCTATCATTAAGATTACTAATGAATCCCCCCAATTTATTGCAAACGCAAGCGGACTATTCAACCATTTTTGAGACGATTGAAGATGTGAGATCATATATTTGTAAATGTGCTCAAGAATATGAAATCATAGAAGAGTTTACTTCTAAAAAAATTGAGGACTTAATTAATTGTTTTGATTTCCTTATTTGTGACCATAAACTAATTCGTCTCTGTAATTTATTGTTGTTATTTAAAAAGGCACAAGAGATTAAACTCGTATCTGATACCAATGAGCGTAAAACCTTAGAAGCTGACGAGCAGAAAATTATAGAAACAACTATACAGAACGAATTATTTGAGCACTTGAAGATAAGCCATAAGTTGGAAGAATATGCCCCATTAATAGTCTGGAACCGTTCCAATCCTCCCACCAGTTTTATTTATGAGAAAAAGGAGGGTATATACACCTATGCTGCTAGTAATCCACGACCTATTTCTATTGACAAAAGTGCTCTTAAGCAAATGAAGAATAAAGAGGCTGAAATTTTAAAATCGCAAACTTATATTACTAACCACTTATATAAAAAGATTGATACAAAAAGGATTTGTTCTTCCTTCTCCATCACGTACAAAACTAAAGACTAAACCTGCATGTTTCATTTATGATACTTTGATGTTTTTGGGGTATTTCTCTAATGATTATTCCATTATGAATAACAAATATCGAATCAATAAGGCTAAGAGAGACCGTATAAAAGAGATTATAATATTCACAAAATGAAGGTTATCCAATCCATTTAAAATTGGGGGAATCATTAACACAACATCTCATTCTATCCCCCCCTAGGACAAATTCTTATGTCCCGTTTTTTATCGACCTTTGCCACCAGAAAGGAACGAGAGTAGAAATGTTTCTACTGGGATGTCCTATTTTTTATTATGAACAAAAAAAAATGAGCTAGCACTTCAAGTTTTAACACTAGCAGTGCTAGCCAGTAAAGGACTCAAGATAGCTAGGCTGTCAGGTAATCGTAACTTTGACGAAAAGGTGGTTAAAGCCAAAATGAAGTCCATGAAGGCAAATGGAATGTTAGTTCCTGCTATCATACTGGATGCAATGAAGGTTATAGAAGCCGGATTGGAAATTGTAGATTTTGAAACGGGAGAAATCATTAGCGCAGCTGATGCAGCCCGGTACGTTGTGTTAGCGGATGCAAACCACCGTTACAAAGCTCATCTAAATCTTCTGGAAGCTAACAAGGACTTAAAAGACGAAGAAAAGTACAAAGGTGAGTTCTATCTTATCTATGCTTTGAATGAAGAAATTACAGTCTCGAGAATGTTTTCAGAAATTAACATTTGTACAAATCCTTGGAAGGGAGGCGACTTTCCTAAGGGGGCTAAAATGGCGTGCAAAGAGGAACTTCCGCTACTTGATTTTATCGTGAAGCTTACTGAACAAGGTTATCCATTACCAACTGCCTCAAAATGGGGAACGTTTAAAGCGAGTATTACTAAAGAGATAATGGCAGATGCAATGGCAGGTAAGATAAGTGATAAATTACGGAAAACTAATGGATTGGAAAGAGGTGAGAAATTATTAAAAGCAGCAGCAAAACACCTCTCTAAAGAGGTTCTCAAAAGTCGAACTCTCGTTGATTGGGTTATCAATAAATACGATGAAGCAGACGATGAACAAAAAGTTAGTGTGATTGGCAATCTGGTTGACTTCTTTTCAAGTTTGAGCGAAGAGAAAGCAGAGCAGATAGAGAAAGCCAAAGGACAACGAGGTGGCGATACCAAAGAGACCATTATAAATCGTCTTCTTAACAAATTCTACGAGCAGTTCACACAATCTCAAAGAACTTCTACTGATGAGTAAAATTAAAAGCCGGTTATCGAGATGATAGCTGGCTTTTTTTGTTTATTGTACTTATAACTTTTTCTATCCCTAATAGTAGTTTATTCAATTTTATAAAGTTATTTTTTGTACAATTCTAGATGGGGTGTTTTAAGCCAAATATTTAATAATATCTCTGTAATTGCTTGTAAAACAGTATATGTTAGAAATGTCATACATGTTACAGAAATGTTACAAAGCGATTGACGATTGATAATTGACGATTGATAATTATCGTTAATCGCTAATCCTTAATCCCTTGTTTCAAGTATTCGTAAAAGCTATATTGCGACCGTACCTTCTCCTTTTTGCGGTCGCGACGACTTCCAGCGGTTTCGCAACCGGTCGTCCACAAAGCAGGCTTTCCGTTTGTCCGACAGTTGTATAGATAGCATATCGATGAGCTCTTGCTTCAAGTCCGGGTCCAGAATGGGGGTGACGGCTTCGATACGGCGGTACAAGTTACGCCGCATCCAGTCCGGCGAGCGAGGAAGAGCTTGGGTGCGCCGCCGTTGCCGAAGTACCACAACACGGGCATGTTCCAGAAAGGTATCCACGATGCGTGTCACGCGGATGTTGTGGCTGTACTCCTGCCCGGGGATGAGGCAGCAGATGCCGCGGACAATGAGGTCTATCTCTACACCGGCTTGCGAGGCTTCGTAGAGGCGGTCTATCATGGCGGGGTCTTGCAGGGCATTCATTTTTAGGATAATCCGTCCTTGCTTGCCTTGCCGGGTCAGTTCTATTTCGTGATTGATGAGGCGGTTCAGTTCAGGAATCAGGTTGAAGCGGGCCACAAGCAGGCGGTGGAACACCGGATTTTCCTTTCCCTGCAGAGTACGGAACAAGTTGTGCAGGTCGTTTACAATCACCGGGTTGCAGGTGAATAGTCCGCTGTCCGCATAGAGGGTGGCGGTCTTTTCGTTGAAGTTGCCGGTGCTGATGTAGGCGTAGCTTGTCAGTTTGCGCCCTTCCTTGTCGCGGCGTAGCACGAGGGCTACTTTGGCATGTACCTTTAGTCCTGGTATGCTGAAAATGATGTTGATGCCGGCGGCTTTCATCATCTCGGCGGTGGCGAGGTTGTTTTCTTCGTCGAAGCGGGCTTTCAGTTCCACAAAGACGGTGACTTTCTTTCCGTTCTGTGCGGCGGCTATCAGGGTGTTGATGACGGTGGAGTTCTCTGCCACGCGATACTGGGTCACCATGATTTCGCGCACGGTGGGTTCGTGGACGGCTTCATATAGAAAATGGATGAAGTGGTCGAAGGAGTGGTAGGGATAATGCAGCAGCAGGTCCTTCTTCTCCACATAGCGGAAGATGGATTCGCGTTCGTCCAGGCAGGTCAGCTTCATGGGCTGGGGTTTCTTGATGGGACGTACGCTTTGGTTGGGATTGGGCAGATGCCGCAAATCCTCCATGTTGAGGTGCTTGTCTCCCGGCACCAGCTCCCGGCGGTCTATGCGGTAGGTATCTACCAGAAAGTCGAGGAAGTCCTGGGGCATGGCGCGGTCGTATACAAAACGGCACACGGCGCCTATCTTGCGTTTCTTTACCTTCTTCTTCACCTGCTCGATGATTTCGGAGGTATTGGCGGCATCGTCTATCAGAATATCCGCATCGCGTGAAATCTTGATGCAATAACTGCTGTCCACTTCATAACCGGGGAAGATGGTATCCAGATTGGCCTTGATGATGTCTTCAATGAACATCAGATAATAGTCTTTCCCCACCTTGGGCAGCTGGATGAAGCGCGGCACTTTGCTGTACGGCAGTTTCATCACGAAATACTGGATACGGTTTGGAGAACTGGCGGGAGCTCCTTTCAGATGAAGCCGTACGGCCAGATAGAGACGGTTGTCGCGCAGGAATGAAATCACCTTGTCCTTGCTTACGGGCACCGGGGCCAGATAAGGGAATATCTCTTCGCGGAAGAAGCTGCGCACAAAGTCGCGGTGAAACGGTTCCACGTTGCGGCTCTGATAGAATATGATGTGGTGTTTCCGTAGGGCGGGCAGTATCTTCTGTTCGTAGATGCGGATACGGTCTTCCAGTTGGTCGGTTGACTTCCCGGTTGTTTCATCTACCAGCTCGGCGGCGGACTGCACAGTCTCTTCATCGCTTTGCGAGGCTCCGGTGGCTATGGCTTTATGGTCGGCCACGCGTATCTTGTAGAATTCTTCCAGATTGGAGGAGTATATGGAAATGAAGTTGATGCGTTCGTATAGCGGCAGTGTATCGTCTTCGGCTTCCAGCAGCACGCGGTAGTTGAAAGACAGCCAGCTGATATCACGTTTGAAATATCTGTTTTCCATAGTTTAATGTGCTAAAGTGATTAATGTGCCAATGTGCTAATGAAGAGAAGTTCGCGGATGGTGCGCAGCCAATTAGCATATTGGCACATTATCACATTAGCATATTGATTTCTTTCCCAAATATAATTACCTTTGTCTTAATAAACAAAGGAAAGATGACAAAAGTTGGTTTATTATCGGATACGCATGGCTACTGGGATGAAAAGTACCTGCAATATTTTGAGGGCTGTGACGAAATATGGCATGCCGGTGACATCGGTTCGCTGGAAGTGGCACAGAAGCTGGCGGCTTTCCGTCCCTTCCGTGCCGTGTATGGCAATATTGACGGGCAGGAGATACGGCAGCTCTATCCGCAGATTCTCCGTTTCACGGTGGATGGGGCGGAGGTGCTGATGAAGCATATCGGCGGTTATCCCGGCAACTACGACCCTTCCATCAAGGGCAGCATTCTGGTGCGTCCCCCAAAGCTGTTCATCAGCGGGCACTCGCATATACTGAAGGTGAAGTATGACAAGACGTTGGATGTACTCCACATCAATCCGGGCGCTGCGGGCATTCAAGGTTTCCATAAGGTGCGTACGATGGTACGCTTTGCGGTTGATGGGGGAACGTTTAAAGATTTGGAGGTGATAGAACTTGCTGACCGATGATGTAGTTTGTTTATTTTCAATGGATTGTATTTACCGATTGCTTGCGCTATAGTGTAAAAGCCGTTACATGCTAATGTAAAGGTTGTTACGCTATTGGGTAAAGGCCGTTACACTATTTGGTAAAGGTCGTTACACGCTGAGGTAAAGACCGTTTCATCAAGGGGTGACGGCCGTTACGCACTGAAGTAAGCAAAACAATGTACCGGAGTAAGCAAAGCAATGAAGTAAAAAGATGAAACCAAGCCTTCACTTAATCGAATTTTTCCATTATCTTTGTACCCGAATAGCAAGTAGAGCCGTGGGGCATCGTCCTCCTTCTTATTTTATTCTCCATTTTGAAGTATCACCGAAAAAGAACTGAAATATGAAAGGAATTATTCTTGCAGGTGGCAGTGCCACTCGTCTCTATCCGTTGTCCAAGGCTATCTCCAAGCAGATAATGCCCGTCTACGACAAGCCGATGATATACTACCCGCTCTCTACACTGATGTTGGCGGGAATTCGCGAAGTGCTTATTATCTCTACTCCACGTGACTTACCCATGTTCCGCGAGCTGCTGGGAACCGGTGAAGAACTCGGTATGTCCTTTTCCTATAAGATACAAGAGAATCCCAACGGACTGGCACAAGCCTTTGTGCTGGGTGCAGAGTTCTTGGACGGTGGACCGGGCTGCCTTATTCTGGGCGACAACATGTTCTACGGTCAAGGCTTCTCCGCCATGCTGAAGCGTGCCGCTTCCATAGACAAGGGTGCCTGCATCTTTGGTTATTACGTCAAGGACCCCCGTGCCTACGGTGTAGTGGAGTTTGATGCCAACGGCAAAGCCGTCTCGCTGGAAGAAAAGCCTGCCAATCCTAAAAGCAACTATGCCGTCCCCGGACTGTACTTCTACGACTCCACCGTGACAGAGAAAGCCGCCTCCTTGAAGCCCTCTGCTCGCGGCGAATACGAAAATTACCGACCTCAACCGTCTCTATCTGGACGAGGGCACGCTGAAAGTGGAGCTCTTCGGCCGTGGCTTTGCCTGGCTCGACACCGGCAATTGCGACAGCCTGCTGGAAGCCAGCAATTTTGTCGCCACCATCCAGAACCGTCAAGGCTTCCGCGTGAGCTGTATCGAAGAGATTGCCTGGCGCAAGGGCTGGATAGATGTAGACCAGCTGTATCGCTTGGGTGAACAGCTTGGCAAGACCGAATATGGCAAATACCTGATGGAACTGGCTGAATCGAAGCGATGAACTCTTTGTTCCCCAAAAAGAGAAGGAGAATAGTTCTCCTATAAAGGCCCGCTGACTTTAATTTTTAATTTATAATTTTTAATTCTCATGAAGACTTATCTCGTAACCGGTGCCGCCGGTTTTATCGGCGCCAACTATATTAAATATATCCTGGCAAAACATAATGATATTAAAGTGGTGATACTGGATGCCTTGACCTACGCAGGCAATCTGGGCACCATTGCCAATGACATTGACGATGAACGTTGCTTTTTTGTAAAAGGTGACATCTGCGACCGCGTGCTTGCCGACGAACTGTTTGCCAAGTATAAATTCGATTACGTAGTGAATTTTGCTGCCGAGAGCCACGTAGACCGTAGCATAGAGAATCCCCAGCTTTTCCTGATGACCAACATCCTGGGTACACAAAACTTGCTCGATGCCGCCCGCCGTGCCTGGGTCACGGGTAAGGACGAATCCGGTTATCCCACTTGGCGCAAAGGCGTCCGTTACCATCAGGTGTCTACCGACGAAGTTTACGGCTCACTTGGTGCCGAAGGCTACTTCACAGAGCAAACCCCGCTCTGCCCGCACAGCCCTTACAGCGCCAGCAAGACGAGTGCCGATATGGTAGTGATGGCCTATCACGACACCTATAAGATGCCCGTCACTATCACCCGCTGTTCCAACAACTACGGTCCTTATCACTTCCCCGAAAAGCTGATTCCGCTTATCATCAAGAATATTCTCGAAGGCAAGAACCTCCCCGTCTATGGCGACGGCAGCAACGTGCGTGACTGGCTCTACGTGGAAGACCACTGCAAAGCTATCGACCTGGTTGTCCGCGAGGGTGTGGAAGGCGAAGTCTACAACGTAGGCGGTCACAACGAAAAGACCAATCTTGAAATCGTGAAGCTGACTATTGCCACCGTCCGCCGCTTGATGGAGGAAGAACCCCGTTACCGTGCAGTGCTGAAGAAACAAGTAAAAGCCGCCGACGGCACGATTGACATCAGCTGGATAAACGAAGACCTTATCACCTTCGTCAAAGACCGCCTAGGTCACGACCAGCGTTATGCCATCGACCCCACAAAGATTACCAATGCCCTGGGCTGGTATCCGGAGACGAAGTTCGAGGTCGGCATCGTCAAGACCATTGAATGGTACCTGAACAACCAGCCGTGGGTGGAAGAAGTGACCAGCGGTGATTATCAGAAGTATTACGAACAGATGTATGGAGGTAGAGGTTAAGGTTTAGGGATTAAGGATTAGGGATTAAGGATTAGGGTTGCAGCTAACTGCTAATCCTTAACCCCCTGACCCCTCAATTCAGCGCCACCGCTAACAGTAATCCTAAGAACAGCATATTGCGCGACGTCTCGCCCAGTATGCTGTTCAGCTTTTTACCGCTACCTATCTGTATCATTTTGCGCCACGTCAGTGCGTGCATATAGAGATAGACACAGGGAGCCCAGATAAATTCCAGTGGAGTCAGCTTGCCCGTGTAGACAAACCAGAAGCAGAGCAGCACGGCGGCGATGCCCAGTGCCAGATACATATTCTCACCGAACTTCTTGCCGTAGCGTACCACCAGCGTACACTTGCCGCTCACGGCATCCTGCTCGCGGTCGCGATAGTTGTTCACCATCAGCAAGGTGTCTATGGCGAGGCCACTGACGAGCGACAGCACCACCACATCCATATTCAGCGTATAGGCCTGCACGTAGTAGGTGCCGCATACGGGCACGAAGCCGAAGAACACCAGCACCAGTACGTCGCCCCAGCCCCGATAGGAGAGCAGCGTGGTATAGAGGAAAGCAAACAGTATGCACACCACGCCCAGCACCACCAGTTCCCAGCCTCCGTGGGCAGCTGCCCCAGACGGTGAACAGCACTGCCAGCCCTGCCAGGCACGACAGTGTCAGTGCGATGCCGATGCCGGTTTTCATGGCTGCCGGCGTAATCCAACCTTCGGCGCAGGCGCGCTGCGGCCCCAGCCGGTCTTCCCGACGGTCGGTCCCTTTCTGGAAGTCGAAGAGGTCGTTGATAAAGTTGGCGGCAATCTGCATGCCGCAGGCAAAGAGGGCGCACAGCAGGGCGGGTGCGGTCTTGAACTGTCCGTCGCTGAAGGCAAGGGCACTGCCCAGCAATACCGGGATGATGGCTCCCGTCAACGTCTTGGGGCGGGCGGCGAGAAACCATGCGTAGGGTGAATTCTGTTTAATCTCGTTCATCGTAGTTCCAATTTAGTTCGGCATCTGCCAGCAAAAATACTGAAAATCCCTATATTTGTACCCACTTATGATGAAGAAGTTAGTCTACATATCCATTCTTTCTCTGCTGCTCTTGTCTTCCTGCCGTTCCAAGCGGATGATTACCGTGTCGTTGCCGCAGCCAGTCATGCAGGCAGACAGCACGCAGCTTGGCGATACTATCGGGTTGCCTGCCCGCCTTTCGCCGATGTTCACCTTTGACCAGTCTGATTTGCGTAATGTCCGCCGCCAGCCGGCGAAGGGCGAGGTAAAGAAACAGCAGATAAAGAAAACGGCACCGGTACAAAAGGTAATTGTGCAGCGAGGTACAAGAATCACATCGAAAACCACCCACGTAGCTCGGCCTATAAGGGCGTCAGCCGCATTAAGACGTACGACTTCACGCATCGCGACGTGCCTGCCGCCTTCGAGGGCTTCCGCATCGCCTTTGTCTCCGACCTGCACTACAAAAGCCTGCTGAAGGAGGAGGGATTGAAGGACCTGGTCCGCCTGCTCATAGACCAGAAGGCCGACGTGCTGCTGATTGGCGGTGACTTTCACGAAGGCTGCCAGTACGTGCCGCCCGTCATGGCTGCCCTGGCGCAAGTGAAGACGCCGTTGGGCACCTATGCCGTGCTTGGCAACAATGACTACGAGGCTTGCTATGACGACATCGTGCGCGAAATGAGGCATTATGGCATGCATCTGCTGGAGCATAAGGTGGACACCCTGCGGCGTGGCGGTGAGCGGATTCTTGTGGCGGGCGTGCGCAATCCTTTCGACTTGGGCAAGAACGGCACATCGCCCACACTCGGCCTTTCGCCCGACGATTTCGTAATCCTGCTGACGCATACGCCAGACTATGCCGAGGACGTCCCGGTGACAAACTCCGATCTCATCCTGGCCGGACACACGCATGGCGGGCAGGTGACGCTGTTCGGGCTTTATGCACCGATAGTCCCCTCGCACTACGGGCAGCGGTTCCTCTCCGGGCTGAAGTACAACTCAAAGAACATCCCGATGATTGTCACCAACGGCATCGGCACTTCGCAGAAAGCCATCCGCATGTTTGCTCCCGCAGAGGTGGTGATGATTGTGCTGCACCGGCTGACGGACTGATTTATTCTTCGGGCATCAGCACCACTCCCAGTTTCTTCTTGCCATCCATCTTTACCACCATTGGCTGGTGGAAATGTACATGCCGCAGGTACTTCGTCTCGTGTACGGCAGGCTGTGCATTCAGGAATTCCTGGTTGTATACGCCGTCATTCATAAAGGCGTTGATGGTAAAGTATCCCACTCCAAAGGAGGTCAGGTTCTGGAAGAAGTGGGTTCCCTGGCTGGGGTCTACCCGGTAGTTGGTCAGTCCGGCTTCCACTATCACGCGGGCGGCGCTGATGTGCGGCCACTTCACGGGGATGCCGAGCCAGGTGTCACTGCTACCCCAGCGTCCGGGACCTACAAGGACATAGTTGCGGCCTTCGTCTAGGAACTGCTGGTTCAGCTTCTCTATCTCCCAGGCAATCTCCTGGTTGTGGGAGGCACTATAGTCGTCTGTCTTCACATAGATAATGTCATGTATCTCGTTCATGATGCCATGTCCCAATGAGTTGTTGGAACGGAGCAGTACCTGGTCGTCCGGAATGGCGGTAAGGTCTTCATCCAGCATCTCCTTGGTGTCGACTATCGGGCGGATTTGCAGCAGGTAGAAGGTGCCGGTTTTGTCCTTCTCGCGGCTCATGGTGGCGGCAAACTCTATCTCTACGGGACGGCGCATCTCCTGCTCTCCGTATTTCAAAGCCAGTTGCAGGATGCGTGGCAGGGGGAATACGTCGTGTTGCAGGATGTTGGCAAAGGTGATGACTTTGCGTCCGCCGGGATAAAGCCCGTCGCGGATAATCTGGTCGTAAGGGTCGTAGGTGGAGGCTATGTAGTTCAGTGCTCCGTCCTTTTCCGCTTCTTTGACGTGCAGTTTCAGCAGGTTGAAGCCGTCGTCGATGGAGAAGTCGTGACCGGCATTGCGCAGGTCGAGGGCATAGAAGCGGGTCTGAGTCTCTTTGAGGGCAATCTCCATTTCGCTGGTTTGCAGCACCTGGTTGGGGTGATAGGGCGAGAAGCGGAGCGTCATGCCACCGTCCACGATGTATTTACCTAAACCGAGCGCCAGATTGACGATACCTTCTTCTGCCTTCTCGTCGCCGATGGGGTAGTAGTTGAGCGAACGTGCCACGCCGGACATGCTGGGGTAGTAGCGGTCACCATACTGGTTGCCCACTACCTCTTGCAGGATGACAGCCATCTTTTCCTGGTCGATAACGTTGCTCGTTGCCTGCATGTATGCCTTCGAGTCGCGGAAGTAGACCGAAGCATATACTCCCTTGATGGCATCGCTCAGCATGCGCAGCATCTCGTACTTGTCGTCCAGATAGGGAATCATGTAGGTGTTGTAGATGCCGGCGAAGGGTTGGTAGTGCGAGTCTTCCAACAACGAGGACGAACGGATGGCAAGCGGCGACTTCACCACGTCGAAGAAGGTGAAGAAGTCCTCCACCAGGCGGTCGGGCAGCTTTGCTTTGAGGAAGTAGCGCAGGATGACGTCATCGTCGGCATCGGACAAGGCTATCTGATACAGATTGTTGGTATCCATAAACTCGTCGAACACATCGGTACAGAGCACGATGGTCTTGGGGATGGCGACACGGGCATTCTCAAACTCTTCGAACTCGGGGTGATGCTTCACCAGGTTGTCGATGAAAGCCAGTCCGCGCCCCTTGCCTCCCAGCGAACCGTCGCCAATACGGGCAAAGTTGGAGTATCGGTCAAAGCGGTCGCGCCTGAAGACTGCCACTACTCCCTGGTTTTTCATCTTTGCGGTATTTCACGATAGCCTCGAAGATAATTTTACGGTGGGCATCCACGTCTTGCAAGCTATTCCAGGTGATGGGCCGCAGGAACTCTGCCACGGGAAACATGGCACGCGAGTAGAGCCAGCGGCTGACGTGGTTGCGGCTGATGTGGTAAAGGAATGATTCTGCCGGAACAGCAAAAAGAATGTTCTGCAGCTCTTTGAGATTCTTTACGCGGGCAATCTCTTCCAGCGTGTCCGGGTTGCGGAAGATAAAGTCGCCGAAGCCGAAATTGTCTGATACAATACGGCGCAGGTCCACATCCATCTTTTTGGAATTCTTGTCGATGAAGGCGGCATCGTATTTGGCTGCATACGCTACGTTGTCCGATTCGCTGGACTGTATGATAAGGGGTACAAACGGGTCTTCCTTGCGGATGGCGGCACAGAGCTTGATACCGGCCAGTCCGTCCTTCTCGCCCCGTTCTACGCGGGGGAAGCGTACGTCGGTGATGACACCTAATATATTATTCTTATATTTTTGGTAGATGCCAAAGGCTTCTTCATAGGTACGTGCCAGTACAATTTTGGGACGTCCCCTCATGCGCAGTGTGCGCTGGTGGGCATTCAGTGCTTCAGTAGAGAATTCCTGGCTCTGCTTCAATACGAATTTATACAGATTGGGCAGGATGGAGGAGTAAAAGCGGATGCCGTCTTCCACCAGCAGGATGAGCTGCACACCCACTTCGTTGACGTCGTGCTCCAGGTTCATCTTGTCCTCTATCAGCTTGATGATGGAAACCAGCAAGTCGGTGTTTCCCAGCCAGCAGAACACATACTCAAAGGGACTGAGGTCTTCATTGGCAATACGCTTGGTGATGCCGTGGCTGAAAGGGGTAAGTATCACCATCGGAATCTGTTCATACAGGTTTTTGATGTATCGTGCCACGTCGAAGCTGTCGTTGTCTCCCGTGCCCGGCATGCAGATGATGAGGTCGAAAGAGATGGAGGACAGCTGTGTCAGCGCCTCCTCGCAAGTGGAAACCTGCGTGAAACGGGGAGGGTAGCGCAAGGAGAGCGAAGTGTATTCATTGAATATCTTTTCGTCGATGCGGCCGTCATCTTCCAGCATGAAGCATCGTAAGGATTGGCTATCAGAAGGACGTTGAAAATGCGCCGTGTCATGAGGTTGGCAAACTGTGTGTCCTTGAAATAGAGCTGGTTTAATTTGAACTTACTGAGCATGGCTTCTCATGATTTGTTGGTTTCGGAAGGCAAAAGTAATAGAAATCGAACCTATTCGGATAGTTTTTCGACCGTTTTTTTTTATATTTATGCGTAATATTGCATCCGAAAAACAATATATGACCTATGTCTGCTCCATATCCGTTTCCATATAAATCCGTTGCATGTACATTTCTGCTGTTATGGGTGTTCGTTTTTTTGTCCGCTGACTTGTTTGCCGGTTCATTCCGCACCTTGGGTATCAAGGAGGGATTGGGCAGTCGGCAAGTATTCCAGATAAACAAGGATTCAGCCGGATTTGTCTGGGTGTATACTCATGTCGGGATAGATCGTTATGACGGGAATGAAATCAAGCATTACAAGCTGGACGGAATGGTTGATTCCAGGGACAATATCCAGTCTTCCACTACCATGATGTGTGATAAGGAGGGTATTGTCTGGGTTGCATTGAAGAATGGAAAAATCTAT
>ENA-OQBW01000030-OQBW01000030.1-human-gut-metagenome-genome-assembly--contig:-NODE-30-length-17361-cov-0.770512_pt1 | contig 17361 bp, 22 predicted proteins | sample MGYA00242752_ERZ504565 | MGnify/ENA primary metagenome ERZ504565 (study PRJEB26092, sample SAMD00036268) | human gut metagenome | host: Homo sapiens | study: EMG produced TPA metagenomics assembly of... | reverse complement strand
TAATTTTCAATTATCTCGTAGTTCCACGCAGGCACGGCTCTCTTTCACAGCATGCGATAAGGCTTGCCGGCAGCCACATGGTCGGGATGGGTAGCATAGTATTTCACATCATCCAGCGTATCAAACTCACTGTAAAGAGCGATACTCCAAGCCTCGGCAGGATTGATATTCAATCCGACTTCAATCTTGCGGATAACGGATATTTTAGCCGGAAGCGCTTCGATAGCTGCCTTGAAACTGTTCATTGCAGCTAACTTTTCGTCAGCCGGTGCCTCATCTTTTAACTTAAATAATACAATGTGCTTTACCATAACTTTACTATTTAAATGATTTATCATTATATTTGTCAGCCTAAGCTGCTATTTTACAACTGCAAAAGTACTTGTTTTGTTCGAAAGTGGAAAGTTTTGTTCCGGTATATTTTCTAAGATAGATAGAATCTATAACCTAATAGAAATTATCGTTTGTAACAAAACAAAAGATGCTGTAGATTTGCCAACGACAAATTAATTCATTCACTCATTAAAACAACAACAACATGAGAAGCATTACAACTTTTGATTTGCAGTATGCACACAGATTTTATGGTTTCCAAGGTGAAGCACAGTATCTGCATGGACATACCGGTGTCCTTACTATCGAAGTAGAAGACAGCATTAATGACGGCGTAAACATGGTATATCCGTGTAACGAAATCCAGAAAGTGGCATGGGACGTATTGAAAAACTTCGACCATGCTCTGGTTCTTAGAGAAGACGACCCATTGCTTCCGGCTATTCTCGACGTTTATGAGAAGCAGGGAATCAAGAACGGACATCCCCAGAACAAGATGAAGGGTGAGGCATTCAAGACAACACTCGCCACAGCGTATCCGGATTGCCGCTTGGTAGTAACGAAAGAGACCATGACCGTAGAAGGCATGATTAAAATCGTATATGAACTGCTGAAAGATAAGTTGAACATTGCCAAGATTACATTTACCAGCGGAGTAAATGCCGGTTCTGCCGAATTCGACACTAAGAATAATATCGAACGCTGTCCTCTCTGCGGAATCTCGTTGAATGAAGAAGGGGTATGCCCGAAATGCGGATACAAGAAGAAATGAGACATCCCTTTACACGAGATATAGAACCTAAGTAAGACAAAGAGGCAAGTATGCAAGCTTGCCTCTTTTCTTTTATTTTTGTCACTATTTATCTGTGAGATTTGTGAAAAGTATGGGAGAAAATGTTTTTGGATACAAAAGAATTTATATCTTTGTTGCATTCAGCTTAAAGCATGTTTCAAATATACACTTAAACAGATGTTAATAATAGGAATTGCAGGCGGAACCGGCTCGGGAAAGACCACCGTCGTACGTAAAATCATCGAAAGCCTACCGGCTGGTGAAGTGGTATTATTGCCACAAGACTCTTACTACAAAGACAGCAGCCATGTGCCTGTGGAAGAACGGCAGAACATCAACTTCGACCATCCCGACGCTTTTGAGTGGAGTCTCTTTCCAGACATGTCGCCATGCTGCGCGAAGGAAAAAAGCATAGAACAGCCCACCTACTCATACCTGACGTGTACACGCCAGCCCGAAACCATCCATATCGCCCCCCGGGAAGTCATCATCATCGAAGGTATCCTTGCCTTGTGCGACAAGAAACTGCGAAGCATGATGGACCTCAAGATATTTGTAGACGCTGACCCCGACGAACGCCTAATTCGTGTAATCCAGCGTGACGTGGTGGAACGCGGGCGTACCGCCGAAGCCGTCATGGAGCGCTATACACGCATACTAAAACCCATGCACCAGCAATTCATAGAGCCCTGCAAACGATATGCAGACCTCATTGTACCGGAAGGCGGAAACAATCAGGTAGCCATCGATATATTGACCATGTATATCAAGAAGCACTTGGGAAGTTAATTTGTAACGGAGAATTGATAATAGAGGATAAGAACACACTAAATCTATGAGATATGAACAGTTTATTTTCTCTCGCTAAACATAAATCATCCATTATCAATTCTCCCGTCTCAATTATCTTACTGTTGTTGTGCTGCATGGCAGGATGCCGGGGAAATCACCGTGCTGAAAATAAAGAAACGGATGACCTGCAACAGATAAAGGATAGCGGAGAACTGGTTGTATTGACACTGTACAGCTCCACTTCCTACTTCATCTACCGTGGCCAGGACATGGGATTCCAGTATGAGCTAAGCGAGCAGTTTGCCAAGAGTCTGGGAGTAAAGCTGAGAATAGAGGTAGCCCGGAATGTGCACGAACTCATAGAGAAGTTATTGGCAGGCAAGGGAGACCTCATTGCCTACAACCTGCCTATCACTAAAGAATGGAAAGACAGCCTGATATATTGCGGTGAGGAGGTCATCACGCACCAAGTCATCGTGCAACGTAACGGCGGACGCACCAAACCACTGAAAGACGTGACGGAACTCATCGGGAAAGATGTATATGTGAAGCCCGGAAAATATTATGAACGGCTGGTCAATCTGGACGAAGAGCTCGGAGGAGGTATCCACATCCATAAAGTGACCAACGACAGTATCAGTGCAGAAGACCTCATCACCCAGGTGGCACAAGGAAAAATCCCCTATACCGTAGCAGACAATGATGTGGCACAGCTTAATACCACCTATTACCCCAACCTGAATATCGGACTCTCCATCAGCTTTGACCAGCGTGCATCGTGGGCAGTCCGGAAAGACTGTCCGCAACTGGCAGCCGCCGCTAACAAATGGCATGAGGAGAATATGACTTCACCTGCCTATACGGCAAGTATGAAACGATATTTTGAAATCGGCAAGGCCATTCCCCACTCTCCTATCCTCTCCCTGCGCGAAGGAAAAATTTCCCATTACGATGATTTGTTCAAGAAATATGCTCCCGAGATAGACTGGGACTGGCGCCTGCTGGCGTCTCTGGCATATACTGAGTCCAACTTCGACTCCACTGCCGTATCTTGGGCCGGTGCCAGGGGGCTGATGCAACTGATGCCTGCCACAGCCAGGGCTATGGGGCTACCCGAAGGAAAGGAACAGAACCCTGAAGAGAGCATAAAGGCTGCCGTGAAATACATAGGCGCCACAGCCAAAAGTTTTTCCAAGATACCCCAGGAAGAACGCATCAACTTTGTGCTGGCATCTTATAATTCCGGTATCGGCCATGTGCTGGATGCCATGGCACTGGCCGAAAAATACGGCAAAAACAAATATGTCTGGCGTGATAATGTAGAAAACTTCATTCTGCTAAAAAGCAATGAGGAATACTTCACCGACCCCGTCTGCAAAAACGGTTATTTCCGTGGCATCGAAACTTATAACTTCGTAAGGGATATTACGTCACGCTTCGAGCAATACAAGAAGAAGATAAAGAATAAGGATTAGGGGTTAACGAATTGCGCATAATATTAGGAATATATGCCGCAGGAATGTTAATCCCTTATTCCTAATTCCTAATCCCTAATCCTTATTTTCCTTCCTTCTTAAAACAGATTCAGTTTGTTCTTTCTCGCTTCTTCCAGGGAAACGGTTGTTACTTGTTTCTCCCGGTTCTTCTCGCACAACTGCCGATACTTCTCATGCAGTTCTTCTTCCAGTTCCTCCTTTGTCTCAGGATTCATCAGTTTGGCTGCTACTGTAGCATTCTGTGAAGCGTCCTTCAGATGGATTACGGGAGCATGATAGACCGGAGCAATTTTCAGAGCTGTGTGAAGCGGTGAAGTCGTGGCACCACCTATCAGCAGAGGAACGTCCAGACCTGCCTTTTCCAGCTCAATGGCTACATGCACCATTTCATCCAGCGAGGGGGTTATCAGACCACTCAATCCTATCATGTCTACCTTTTCCTCTATGGCATGCTGTACAATGGTTTCGGCAGGCACCATGACGCCAAGGTCCACTATATCGTACCCGTTGCAGGCCATTACTACCGAGACTATATTTTTGCCAATGTCGTGCACATCACCTTTCACCGTAGCCAGCAGTACCTTCCCGGCAGCAGTCGCACCTTCTTCTTTCTCCGACTCGATTATGGGCTGGAGGATGGCAACCGCTTTCTTCATGGTGCGTGCCGTCTTCACTACTTGCGGCAGGAACATTTTGCCTGCCCCAAACAAATCGCCTACATGATTCATGCCCGCCATCAACGGACCTTCAATGATAGAAACAGCTTTGGGATACAGCTTCAACGCTTCGGCAAGGTCTTCTTCCAGATAATCGCCGATACCCTTTGTCAAGGCGTACTTCAACCGCTCTTCCACAGAAGTCTCCTCTCTCCAGGCAAGTTGGGAATGGGCGGCAGCCTGCCGCTCTCCTCCGGAAGTTTTTTGCCGTCTCTGCTTCCGCTTTCAAGCGTTCGGCAGTTTCTATCAGGCGCTCGGCAGCATCGGGACGACGGTTCAAGACCACATCCTCTATGCGCTCCAATATATCAGCGGGAATATCGGTGTAAAGAACGGAGGTAGCCGGATTGACGATACCCATATCCATGCCCTCGCGGATGGCATAGTAAAGGAATACGGCATGCATCGCCTCGCGAATGTAATTATTGCCGCGGAAAGAGAAGGAAAGGTTACTCACTCCTCCACTGACATGCGCACCGGGCAGATTCTTGCGTATCCATCCGGTGGCACGGATAAAAGTCTACAGCATAATTGTTGTGCTCGTCCATACCAGTTGCCACGGCAAGTACATTCGGGTCGAAAATTATATCATGGGGATTGAACCTATCTTGTCCACCAAAAGACGGTATGCCCGTTCGCAGACCTCAATCTTACGTTCGTACGTGTCTGCCTGCCCTTTTTCATCAAAAGCCATCACCACGGTCGCCGCACCATATTGCTTTATTGGTACGCGCATGTTCCAGGAATTTATCTTCCCCCTCCTTCAAGGAGATGGAGTTGACGATGGACTTGCCTTGCAAGCATTTCAATCCGGCCACAATCACTTCCCACTTAGAGGAGTCTATCATGACGGGAACACGGGCAATCTCCGGTTCCGAAGCTATCAGATGGAGGAAAGTCGTCATCTCCACTTGAGCGTCCAGCAGCCCGTCGTCCATATTTATATCGATGACCTGCGCACCGTCTTCCACCTGCTGGCGGGCAATGCTGAGCGCCTCGTCATATTTCTTTTCATTAATCAGACGCAAGAATTTGCGCGAACCCGCAACATTACAGCGTTCACCCACATTCACGAAGTTATTTTCCGGCTTCACTTCCAGAAGTTCAAGCCCGGAGAGCCAAAGATTTTCCGGTCTGGGAACCGGCTGATGGGGCGTTGCACCGGCAATCAGCGAGGAGTACTCGGCAATGTAGGCATCTGTCGTTCCGCAACAACCACCGATAATATTCACCAATCCCTCATGGATATACTCTTTTACTTCATGTGCCATATCGGCAGGAGTCTGGTCGTATGTGCCCAAACTGTTGGGCAGTCCGGCGTTGGGATAAGCACTGATATAATAAGGTGCACGGGCAGCAAGCTGCTCCAGGAAAGGTTTCAGCTGGCGGGCGCCAAAGGAGCAGTTCAACCCAACTGAAAAAATATCGGCATGTTGCACGGAGGCGAGAAAAGCATCCAAAGTTTGTCCCGACAGAGTACGCCCTCCAATATCAGAAACAGTCACAGAGAGCATCAAGGGTACATGAACTCCTACAGTTTCCATCGCCTGCCCGGCGGCAAAAAATAGCAGCCTTGGCATTCAGCGTATCAAAAAATGGTTTCTATCAGCAAAGCATCCACACCACCTTCGAGCAATGCTTCCATCTGCTCACGGTAGGCATCGGCCAGTTCATCGTAGCTCAAGGCACGAAAGGCCGGATTGTTCACATCGGGACTCATGGAGCAGGTCTTGTTCGTCGGTCCTACGGAGCCTGCCACAAAACGGGATTTGTCGGGAGTAAGAGAAGTAAACTCATCTGCCACTTTGCGTGCCAGGCGCACTGCGGCAAGATTCATCTCACGCACATAGTCCTGCACATGATAATCGGCCATACTGACGCGGGTGGAACTGAATGTATTTGTTTCGATAATATCCGCACCTGCCGCCAGATACTTGCGGTGAATGTCTTGTATCACATCGGGGCGTGTCAGACAAAGCAGGTCATTGTTACCTTTCATCTGTCCGGGAATCTGCGAGAAGCGTTCACCCCGAAAATCTTCCTCTGTCAAGTTGTATTGCTGTATCATGGTGCCCATTGCACCATCCAGAATAAGGATGCGCTCACGCACCAAACTACCAAGTTTACTCATATTATCTTTTAAACATACGCGCCATATCGCGTTTGTCATCTTTTTCCTTCAGTGATTCGCGCTTATCATATTGCTTCTTACCTTTGGCAAGTGCCACCACAAGTTTGGCCAGCCCTTTTTCATTGATAAACAAGCGCACGGGAACAATGGTGAAACCCGGATCTTTCGTGCCGCGCATCAGTTTTTCAAGTTCCTTCTTATTCAACAAAAGCTTGCGCTCCCTACGTGCATTGTGATTGTTGTACGAACCATAGAAGTATTCGGCCACATGCATGTTCTTCACCCACAATTCGCCGTTGGCAAAGTAACAGAACGTATCGACTAAGCTTGCTTTCCCCAACCGGATGGACTTGATTTCTGTGCCCGTAAGCACAATGCCAGCCGTATAGGTGTCCGTCAGTTCGTAATCGAACGTAGCACGCTTATTCTTTATATTTACAGGAGCTTGTTTCATAACATTTATCAGTTTAGCACTACCGTCAGCTTATTGAATATCCATTCAATGGCCACCGGACAAGCTATTAACAAAATAGAAGAAAGAATGGTGAAACGCAAACGGTCTTTTTCCGCTATCTGCATCACCTTTTTTGCTTCCTTCCCACACAACATACACGATATAGAATTGGAGCAACAGAGCCATAATACCAAAATCAGGCAATATGCCGATAACAATCCGCAGCATGAACACCACTACCAGTGCATAACCTGCAAACTGTTGCGCCAAAGGAATATCACTGTCCAGCATAAACATGCGGACACGCAACCCATTGATGAGATAGGCTGCCAAAAAATATCCTCCAAACAAGGATACAGCCACCGCACAGCATTGTGTCATGGCATATTGAAAGCTTTGCGGCCCATCCCATCCCATCTTCATCAAAGAGCCGATGAAAACGGACAACCCGCATAAACCAATCATAGGATAGACAAAAGTAGTAAATACTTTTCGTCTATCCTCTAAACTAATTTCCTCCCAGGCACGAGCCGGAGAGGAAATCAGTAGTATTGCTATATGAAATAAATCTTTGTAATTCAAATCTTAGTCAGTCGTTGTTTCTACAATAGACTTACGCTCTACTACAACTGTCTTGGTTTCTGCTTTTTCCAAATCCAAGCCATTAGGATTTACAACATACTCCACCACTATTGAAGATGGATATTCAGAACTTCCCACAGCCATTGCATATCGGGTGAAGACATCACGCAAATCATATGCATAATAAAAAATGGAAGGAATGTCCGAATTTTGCAAAGAAGTAGATGAAGTGGCTTTATCATCTGCGTTATAATGACGAAGATACAACTTCAAAGTCTTATTCGTACTATTGTTTTCTGACGGGTAATAAACTAAGGTAAATTTATGTACGCCTGCTTTATAGAGATAATAATTTATTGGCAATACCAAAGTTGTTTTATCATAAAAGAACCACGGTTTGAATAATTCTTTATTATAACTAACTTTCTCAGAATTATCAATATCTATAATCGGAGCCTTATTGACAGAATCATTAGATGCTCCACGTTCAGTAATTAAAACCTTATCATCCAAACTAACGGCATATGTCAAAGAAACCGACTTATATTCTTTATTGTTTATCGGGTCCGGATTCAAAGTTTCATCATAAGTTCCTATTACATAAGCAATATTAGTGTTTGAATATTTAAATCCCATATTACTCTCTGCCTGTGTCAAAGATGCTGCCGTCGGACTAATTGTTGTTGCACCATCAAGCATTGTAAATGTAGTACCAAACATACCACCGCCGACCTTTACAAAGCCTCCTACGGTAGGAGCATAATCATTATCTGAATTCAGACACGAAGTAAACGAAATGCCCATCAACAATGTCAAGGCAACCATCAAGAATTTTAATTGTTTCATCTTTCCTATAAATATTAGAGTTTGCAAATTTAGATAAAAGAATTGAGTAATATAGTACTCTCCTCGTTTTTTCATTGTTTTTAAGATTAAATGAAAGATTAATCTAAATACTGCAAGCCCCAATATCTATTTAACATTTATAAACAACCATAATTTAGATAATCACATTATTCTAAAACATATTCTCCTACCAATTTCCCTGTTGTTGGATTATATGTTCTAGCTTCAAAAGAAGAAAAGCAGTCTCCACTCCATTTTCCTTTAACTCTAAACGTTTTAGTATCCCCTATTTTCCTTAATGTAGCAACGTAAGTCAAACTACCTTTGTACATGATTAACACCGCATCAAGTTTTACAGTTTCACCTGGTTGAATCGGGATTTGTCCAGTTCTCGTTTTTGTTACCGTTTTACTATCACTTGTACCATAAGTCCAAGATTTATTTGTCTGCTGCTGTACAGAAACATTTACTCCAAGCGAAGAATCATCTCCTACCACATTAGGTATACCCACGTTCAATCCTCCTGAAATAGTGACACTTACTCCTTCTGTTTTTGAAAAATCAGATTTTTCTGTACAGCTTGTAGATAAAGAATAGTTCCATGTATCAACGCTTAAATGTTCATTTGTATATTCATCATGGTCACAAATCACTTCTGTAGGTTCAAAGCTATCAACCGTAGTCCGTACATACTCTAAACCAACAAGTTCATATTCACCAACAGGAACTATTTCCCATAAAGCGAGGCTTGAGGAATTATTCGTTTTAAACTTTACAGAGGAAGACGTTGAAGATTCTGATTGCAAATAATAAGAAGACAAACCAGTATTAAAGTTTCCATACATCGTATATATCATACAATTAGCATCAGCCAAACAATTAAAGCTTAAGCCAGGTCCAGCCAAAGGTGAATCAAAAGTTGATTTATTCCAATAACTCAAACGAAGATTATCAGGTATTTCTGAAGATAAATAGTTATTAGGAGTAACAACTCCATATGTATCGGATGTCACTCTATTATTTCCCCCAGCAACAACAATAGTTCTTCCATACTTCAGATACCATCTCTGCCTCAAAGATCCATCATCTTTATCTGTTAAACAAATTTCAGTACCTTTCTCTTTACAAGTAAGATACTTTTGTTTAGAGTTTCCAATATTCAAAATATTCACTGGAATTTCGGCAAGCTCACTTATCGGATCAAAATCCGCACTAGAACCTATCGCCCTTGTCATCACCTGCCACACACCACTACTTTCCACAAAGTTATCCAATTCCTCTTGCTCACAAGAAAATAGAGCTAACACTCCTACCAATAATAAACTAATCTTTTTCATAAGCATTACATTTTTTAGTTAACAATATATCATAATTCAAAACAGCCATATGCATATGCCCCATTATCTCCTTTAATTTCTATACAATACTCCCCTGATACTCCGAAAGGAAGTTGCAAATATTTCCGAAGGGGAGATAGAATATTCTCGGAAGAAGAATAAATCACAGAACCATTTTGGGAAATGGCAATTTCCACTACCCCGATTCCTTCCATAAAATCCAATTCCACGGAATAATTAGAATCTTCAACGAATACAACAAATGGCACTAATGGTATAACGGAACGGCTTCCATCTTCTTTTCCCGTAGTCAGAATTTCAAAAGGAATATCATTTGAATGCAAAAAAGACTTCTTCTTTTCCAGAAGCAATACTTATGTCGACCAAAGGATTAGCATCGACCTTTAATAAAGAAAATAACAACAATACAGATAAGATAATTTTCAGTTTCATAGTCTTTCATTTTTTATTTATACAAAATTAGGGACTATTCAACAATAATTCAGCAATAACTATGCGGACAAAAATAGGGTAGGTAATAAATTATATATCAACACACTACAAAGAAACATATAGGACAAAAAAAACGTTTTTTTCTCAATACATCATTATCATTTGCTCTAAAGAATCATTCTTAGTAAGTCCTAAATCTGCTTTTAGTCTTTGTCTGTTTTTATATATGGATTTCATTTCACAATCAAAAACAATCATTAATTGCTTGTTAGAGAATCCCACTTTCAGCAACGCAGCCAACAATAATTCATTTTTTGTTAAATCAAACTCTTGTTTAAGTCGAGTAATAAAATTCGCATGAACCAAATCCAGAAAGTCAAATATATGTTGCCGTTCAGCAATAGTCATATTACTAATAATCAAATTTCCTTGCTTCAATTCCTCTAATACAAACAAGGCGTCAACACTCGAATTCTCACATACTCGCTTATTTTCTGCTATTAAACAAAGGATTTTTCTATTCAGGATTCCTATTTCCTCTTTTTTTAGCCTGACGTTCTTGTAAGCTCACATTCTCCAATTCTGCAATTCTACAAGCATATCTATTAATAATTGCATTATTATTTCCAATAATCTCGACATTACGCAACAATTTTGTTCGATACCTTTTCCTAACCAGAAAGAAAGCGATGATGCCCAACCCTAATATGAATACAAATAAAAACAAATAAAAATAAGTCTGTTTCTCATTTTCCAGCCTTATCTGTTTATTTTCCAAAATAAGCTTATCATTTTCATACTTATTCTGCAAATCCAACAACTGCTTTTGCAGTTCAGCATTACGAGTCACCTCTAATAATGAATCAGACTTCTCTTTATACAAAAACGCTTTCAAATAATTACCATCTTTTTTTATGCATATCAGCCAAATAGTAATATGCACCCGAAGACACAAAAATATTAGTTGCATTGATACAAGAAACAAAACAATCTTCAGCTTTTTTTCTTTTGACCTACTTCAGAATAAACACGTCCCAAAGACAAACTATAACGATATTTATCATTTAAATTATCACAAACTTCCATTGCATTTGAAAAATACTCTATTGCTTGTGGATATCGTTTTTCATTATTGGCAATAAGTCCTAATAAATGTAGAAAAGATGCCTTCATACCACTAACAGTGTCACTCAACACAAGCCCTTTTTCAGCATACCAACCTGCACTATCCATTATGATGTACCGAAAAATAGCCTCTTGCCATATTCCTATAACCATATAAAATACGACGTCTGTCACTCGCCAGTTCATAGTACCTGATAGAATGTTTAAAATTGTCTATAGAATTTTCATACAATCCTTGAACCGAGTTCAAATACCCTATATATTCCCAGACCATCCCTTGTACTTTATAATCCCTAGTTTCTTCCAAGAGACTCGATGCTTCCAGATAAGCCTGCATAGCATCTGAGAAGCGCTCCTTTAACAACATCACTTTTCCATAATAAAAGTAAGCCTTCCCTGCCTTCAATTTATCACCTTCCTGTTTATAATATTCTACCGCTATCATTATCAATGAGTCTGACTGCAAATTATCCAAATAGTTTTTATCCAAAGCCTGCGTTAAAAGCAAAGCATAATCTGCTCTCTGTTGTCCTCTCATACATTCGGGACATTCAATTTGACTCAGAAGCGACAAGGCACTATCAGGAAATAATTCCATACACGCTTCCACACGTCTTAAGACATTATTGTCCTCTTTTTCTTGTACACATGAGATAAACAATACAAGAATCATCAATAAATTAATTCCATTTTTCATCCCGGCATTCATAGCTCGCATATTTTAGCTTTCAGATAGCACATCTCTCCAATACCGAAAGGCAAGAATGGGTATAGGCTAATATGCCTTTCCTCGTTACTCTCTATCACACAATCTTGGCAAACAGCTCCAAATGCTCATCCACATAGCCGGCAACCAAAGCTGTATATTCCTCCTCTTTTTCCAAAAATTCATCTTCCAGTTCATCGAAAGCCTCATATTGCTCGTACATTGCCATAAATTCCTCGTCTGTGCGTTCGCGTTCCAAGTCGTCACGATGGCTATCGTATATTTTCTTGGCAGCATAAACCAACTTGCTCAAATCGCCCACTCCCCACAAACGCATCACTTTGGCAAACGGATTGTCGAAAATATAACCGCCATAACCATTTTGAATCAGTTGGCAGAAGCCCCCTTCCATCACTTCATCACGGAATATCTGATAGGCCAACAATGAATGCTGTTCACCGGTAAGCAAAGGCATCGTCCCGGCAGTCATTTCTCCGCCTATTTCTTTCTTATAAGCACCGGTGAATACGCCGATGAATGCATCCATCCCTTCACCGGCAGCCTGGCGCAATGCCACATCTGTAACTTCTATCATAGTTTGTATTTTATTTAATGTGCCACAAAGGTAAGACTTTGCAGCCATAGTCAAACACGGACTCCCCTTTATTTTCTTCGCCTTGCCAACCAGTTGGCAGGATTTTGCCTTACCATGGCAAGACTTTGGCCATGGGCATGGCAAAAGTTTGCCAAGACGCAAGCAAGGGGTTGGCAAAATTACTTCCTGATTAACAAGCACATACCTTATTGATTCACAAACCCTATCAGAGACGAGAAAAAAACAGTCAACTGCAAACTCCACTTTACATTCCGCAGAAATTCAGCTTCTTAATTACTTCTTTTTAATAAAAAAGTCAAAATTGAACAGTTGGCAGAAACGGGGAAAACAACTAACTTTGCACCCGACTAATAAAAGTGGACTACGTTTTTTTTAATTATATCACTTAAAAAAAAGAGCTAATTATGACTTATTCACACGAAGTGGAACACATGTGTGTTGTGAAGAAAGGTCCTAATCACGGACCGGCTCCTATTCCCGAAGAAGGTAAATGGGTAAAAGCTAAAGAAATTGTTGACATCTCTGGTCTGACACACGGTATTGGCTGGTGTGCTCCTCAGCAAGGTGCATGTAAATTAACCCTCAATGTAAAGGAAGGCGTTATCCAGGAAGCTTTGGTTGAGACTATCGGTTGCTCCGGTATGACTCATTCTGCTGCTATGGCATCAGAAATCCTCCCGGGAAAGACTATCCTCGAAGCATTGAATACTGACCTCGTTTGCGACGCTATCAACACAGCTATGCGCGAACTCTTCCTGCAAATTGTTTACGGTCGTACTCAGTCTGCTTTCTCTGAAGGCGGTTTGATGATTGGAGCTGGCTTGGAAGACTTGGGCAAAGGTCTGCGCAGCCAGGTAGGCACATTATACGGAACGTTGGCTAAGGGTTCTCGTTACTTGGAAATGGCAGAAGGTTACATCAAGACTATCGCTTTGGACAAGAACGACGAAATCTGCGGTTACGAATTTGTTCATCTGGGCAAGTTTATGGATGAAATCAAGAAAGGTACAGACGCCAATGAAGCATTGAAGAAAGTTACCGGTACATACGGCCGCTTCACTGAAGAGCAAGGTGCAGTTAAACACATTGACCCACGTCACGAATAATATAAGGAGGAAAGACATATGATTAGAGAAGTAAAATTTGAAAGCCAAGACCGTCGTATCAAGCAGATTCTTGCTGCATTGAACGCAAACGGTATCAAAGACATCGAAGAAGCCAATGCTATCTGCGAAGCTCATGGTCTCGATCCTTATAAGACTTGTGAAGAAACTCAGCCCATCTGTTTCGAAAATGCAAAATGGGCATACGTTGTAGGTTGCGCCATCGCCATTAAGAAGGGCTGCAAGAACGCTGCTGAAGCTGCTGAAGCTATCGGTATCGGTCTGCAGGCATTTTGTATTCCGGGTTCTGTAGCTGACGACCGCAAGGTTGGTATCGGTCATGGTAACTTGGCAGCCATGTTGCTGCGTGAAGAAACCAAATGTTTCGCTTTCTTGGCAGGTCACGAGTCATTCGCTGCTGCCGAAGGTGCTATCAAGATTGCCGCTAAAGCTGACAAGGTACGTAAAGAACCTCTGCGTTGCATCCTGAACGGTCTCGGCAAGGACGCTGCACAGATTATCTCTCGTATCAACGGCTTTACATACGTTCAGACTCAATTCGACTACTACACAGGTGAACTGAAAGTAGTTCGTGAAATTGCATACAGCGACGGTCCTCGTGCCAAAGTAAAATGCTATGGTGCAGACGATGTTCGCGAAGGTGTGGCTATTATGTGGAAAGAGGGTGTGGATGTATCCATCACTGGTAACTCTACGAACCCGACCCGCTTCCAGCACCCGGTTGCCGGTACTTATAAGAAAGAACGCGTATTGGCTGGCAAGCCGTACTTCTCAGTGGCATCCGGTGGTGGTACTGGTCGTACTCTGCACCCGGACAACATGGCTGCCGGACCGGCTTCTTACGGTATGACGGACACGATGGGCCGTATGCACTCAGACGCTCAGTTCGCTGGTTCTTCCTCAGTTCCTGCTCACGTAGAAATGATGGGATTCTTAGGAATCGGTAACAACCCGATGGTAGGTTGTACTGTTGCTTGCGCTGTGGATGTGGCTCAGGCTTTGAGTAAGTAATTTAAGTTACTTCATATAGATAAACTCCTGTAATCCTTGTGATTGCAGGAGTTTTTTTATTTGTGGTAACTTGGCTTAGATAACAGATTGAAGCACCTTGCATCACTCACTATTTAGAGTGAATGAATGGTGAATCGGTAAGGAGATAACAAGATAAACTCTACCTTATTTAAGTCCAAACAGCTCATGTAAAGAGTAGCCAATTACTTCTCAAATCCAGCCATAAGCAGATTACTTTTGCAGCCGATTTGCAGCCGAATTTGCCATTCTTAAAAAACGGCTGCAAGAATTGGCATAATCAACTATAACACAATGCGATACACTCCATATAACATTTAATTTAAAATGGAGAAACATTGTACAATGGTTTACTTTTCACTAAGAGAAAGTAAGCAAAACAAGAAAGGTCTATCACCTATTGAGGTTTCAATTACCACTAACGGAAAGAGAATCTACTTTAGTACAGGTAAACAAGCATCTGCCGCTGATTGGAATAAAGAGAAGCAGGCTGTAAAAGGTAAGAGTGAAGAAGCGCAGCTCATCAACGGTTATCTGATTCAACTACGGAATAAGATATATCAAAAAGAAAATTGAGCTACTCCAAAAGGGTTATCTTATCACTGCTGAACTATTAAAAGAAGCTATCACAGATAAGGTGGAAGCTCTGAATGAGAAGACTTTATTGGATGTTCTGAACGAACATAACACAGAGCGCAAAGCATGATAGGTAAAACTGTTGCCCCTGCTACTTATTGGGTGTTTGAATATACAGGCAGACTATTCAAAGAGTTTATTCAGAAGAAATATGAGCGTAAGGATTTATATTTAAGAGAGATAAACTTGGGCTTTATCCAAGGATTTCATGCCTACCTCTTAGGAGAGAAGAAGATGGGACAAAACTCCTGCACTAAGCATTTAAAGTTCTTAAAGAAGCTGCTGAATTTAGCTGTCGCCAACTCTTATATATCCTACAATCCTGTAAATGCTTATAAAGTAGAACGCGAACCCGTAGAAGTGGATTTCTTGGATGAAGAAGAATTGAGGAAGATTATTAACTTTGATACTCCCTTGCCACGATTGGAACGAGCTAAAGATATGTTTCTCTTTGGATGCTTCACTGGGCTTAGTTACATTGACATTAAGACCTTGACACCAGAACACTTTGAGAAAGACAGTGCGGGCAGAATATGGATAAAGAAGCGTAGAGTTAAAACAGGAGTTCTATCACGCATCCCCCTACTCCCCATTGCCAAGCTGATATTGGATAAGTACAAGGGTGGAGAGAAGTTACTCCCTATTCAAGACCCTGCGGACATCAACAAATATCTAAAGGATATTGCCATTCTTTGTGGAATCAATAAACGAATCTGCTTCCACACAAGTAGGCACACGTTTGCAAGTACCGTTACATTAGCCAATAACATATCTCTGGAAGTCGTTTCTAAGATGTTGGGACATACCAATACACGAATGACTGCCCACTATGCAAAGCTAATAGACAAGTGCATAGGTGAGCAGATGGATAAACTCATGGATACGTTTACAGGAGATTCTGATTACTAAAGCATATCCTATCCACAAATTCCTCACTTGTAGCAATGCAAGTGGGGATTATTTTTTAATTTTGCCTTAAACTAATAATTATGGAGAAGCTAAAGGAAGATTACATAAGCATTGATACCCGTTTGGAATACATGGAAGCCATAGCCGTTAAATATGTTCCAGACGTAGATATAGACCCAGCCACAGGAGAAAGATACGTCTGTGGCACTACCGCCTTACCCATATTTGTAAGAAGATACAATCAGAATGAACTTATATGGCAACTTCACATACGAAGATTATATAGCCAATGAGGACATACAGAATACACTGAAAGGTTTAGGAGTTGATATAGATAAGTTCTGGTTTCTACTTCTGTTCATCTTTGACTATACTTGTGGAACGTGTTTGGATGGAATGAAAGCTACAGGCATTGGAATAGAACAGCTCACCAAATTCGCCAAAGCCATAGCTGACAACCATAAGGAGATTAACCAATTTGGAGTAAGTTTTAAGAAGCCTATTACAGTCTCTGTAAAGGTTGAAGGCAAGCATCAGATAGTAATTGACAACGCCAATGCAATAGGTTACTTGGCTACTATCATTGCCAACAACCTAAAAGAGATAGAGGAACACCCTTGGATGCAGAGCCAACAAGTCAGCATAAGTACCCATGCAGAAGAAAAGGAATCCGTTCAGATATGGCTGTTCTATAAGATGTTCAATGACTTCTTCAATCTATCTCCATATAACAAGCAGTTTAATGTCAGACAGAAGAAAGGAAGCACCATATCACTTAGTAAGACATTGCTCATATCAAAGCTTATCTACTTCACCAAACTATCCAAACATAGTAAATTCTCAGATGATGAAGATGTTTTAAAAGGCTACATCAAGCAATATAAAGACAAGAGAATTGATACTGCGAACAGCATATATTTCTAATAAACATCTGATAATTAATACAGTCCTGCTTCATACCATTAAGAGGGTACATGAAAGCAGGACTTTTTTTCTCTCTTTTAATCCTGCCATTATATCCCATCTTTGCACCGTCAAAACGATAGCGGACGAGCTACCAATTAAGAGGGAAAGTAAAACCACTCATTAATTTCTCTCTTTTAATCAGCCCAGAAGCAAGTAGTTTTGCAACGTAATCAGATAACCAAGTGTACATAGGTTTGAGGGTTACACTAAATGAATAACAACAACTTAAAAGATTAAAACTATGAACGAATTAGTAAATGTAAAAGCTGAGAAAATTAATAATGAAATTGAATCTTTAAAATCAGAATGAAATCATG
>ENA-OQBW01000029-OQBW01000029.1-human-gut-metagenome-genome-assembly--contig:-NODE-29-length-17367-cov-0.823318_pt1 | contig 17367 bp, 14 predicted proteins | sample MGYA00242752_ERZ504565 | MGnify/ENA primary metagenome ERZ504565 (study PRJEB26092, sample SAMD00036268) | human gut metagenome | host: Homo sapiens | study: EMG produced TPA metagenomics assembly of... | reverse complement strand
CTGGAAGACGGTCAACCTTCCGCATGACTGGGTGGTTGATTTGCCTTATGCCAAAGAGGCGAGCCACAGTCATGGCTATAAAGCCGTCGGCTATAAATTCCCCGAAAACTCTGTGGGATGGTACCGAAAGACCATCACCGTGCCACAAGAGGACCTCGGCAAACATCTTTATCTTCAGTTCGACGGTATCTTCCGTGATGCCCGTATCTGGATAAACGGTTTCTATCTGGGACACGAACCGAGCGGCTATGCCACGCAGGTGTATGACATTACGGAATACTTGAATTACGGAGAAGAGAATCTTATCTGCGTCCGTGCGGATGCCACGCTCGAGGAGGGCTGGTTTTACGAGGGTGCGGGCATCTACCGCCATGTATGGCTGAACAAGACGGCGCCGTTGCATGTAGCTCCTTTCGGAACCTTTGTGCACAGCACGCTGACCGCACCTTTTGACAAGGCCAAGCTGACGATAGAGACCACTGTTGAAAACTCCGGCCTGCAAACGGAGGACTACCGCCTCTGCCACATCCTCCGGGATGCCGACGGCAAGGAAGTGGCACGCTGCGAAACGGCCGGTCAGCCGGTACTGCCGAAAGACCGCCAGCTCACCGTCGGTGAAATAGCGCTGGACAAACCTCATCTTTGGAGTGTGGATACACCTTATTTATATACACTGCTTACGGAAGTCTATCAGCATGGCAAGCTGGTGGATGCTTATACCACTACTACGGGTATTCGTGACATCCGCTTCGATGCCGACAAGGGCTTCCTCTTGAACGGACAGCCTCTGAAACTGAAAGGTGTGAACATGCACCAAGACCACCCCGGAGTAGGTGCCGGCATTCCCGATGCCCTGCAAGTGTACCGACTGAAGGAACTGAAGAAGTTCGGCTGCAATGCCTACCGTTCTTCCCATAACCCGATGACTCCCGAAATGCTCGATGCCTGCGACAGCCTCGGCATCCTTGTGATAGAAGAAAACCGTCTGACGGGTGTCAACGAGGAACATACTCGCCTGCTGAAACGCATGATAGACCGCGACCGCAACCATCCGTGCATTATCCTTTGGAGTGTAGGCAACGAGGAGTGGGGCATCGAGTGGAAAGAAAGCGGTACACGCATTGCTGCCACGATGCGCGAATATTGCCACCGTTTCGACCCTACGCGCCTCATGACCGTTGCTTCGAGCAGTGGCCCTGCCATCTTGATTCCCGCAGACGTGGCCGGTTATAACTACATCCTTCAGAATCCAGTAGAGCAGCACCGCAAGGATTATCCCGGCCGCCGTGCGCTCGGTTCGGAAGAGACTACGGGCTGTGGTACGCGCGGCATCTACTTCGATGCCCACGACAAAGGCCACATGGTGGCGCACAACCGCAAGCCGAACGGACCTGACAGCCTGCTGAACTGCATCGAGCGTGGCTGGAAATTCTATGACGAACGTCCCTATTTGGCGGGTCTTTTCTATTGGACGGGTTTCGACTACCGCGGCGAGCCAACCCCATGAAGTTCCCGGCTACGGGTTCACAATTCGGCATTCTGGACTACTGCGGTTTCCCCAAGGACGAAGCCTGGTATCTGAAGTCTGGTGGACGGATGAGCCGGTGCTGCACATCCTTCCTCACTGGAATCTGCAAGGTCACGAAGGTGATAGCATCGACATTTGGGTATACAGCAACTGCGATGAAGTGGAATTGACTGTGAACGGCAAGAAACTGGATCGCAAACCGATGCCCCGAAACGGCCATCTTTCCTGGAAAGCCGTTTTCCAGCCCGGTGCAGTGAAGGCTGTAGGCTATAAGAACGGCAAAAAAATATTGGCCCGTACTGTGGAGACTACCGGTGCTCCTGCCCGTATCTCCCTGACGGCAGACCGTCCCGTCATTCAGGCAGACAATCGGGATGTGACAGTGTGTAACATTGAGTTGCAGGACAAGAAGAAACGTTTTGTCCCCACTGCCTGCAACGACTTGACGATAACCGTCTCCGGTCCGGTACGCATCCTTGGGGTGGGGAATGGAGACCCCGCTTATCAGGCTACGGAACGTCCGGCCGACGCCGATGCCCGCACCTATCAGGTAAAGGCATTCAACGGACTTGCACAGGTGCTGTTGCAAAGTACCGGCGAAGCGGGAGAAGCCACACTGACGGTCGTTTCGGAAAACCTGCCGGAAACTTCCTGCGTCTTGAAGCTGCAGAAGTAAGCGGCTTATCATTCATATCATCCGGCGAAGCGGAGACCTTTCTTTTGTCTATGGGGCAAGAGAGGGATCTCCGCTTCTTTCTTCCTCAAACTATAGTGTGTAAGTGTACGAGATGCGCATCTCGTGTTGTATGAGATGTATATCTCGTACAGCATGAGATATACATCTCATACATCCTTACATTAGAGCCTGAGGGGGAGAAGAACGGAAGTTTTGCTTTTCCGGGCGGGACTTTCCCGGGTATCTGCTCATATATAACAATTATTACCTCTAAATGTAACAAATGGTACTGTTGTGGGATTAAAAAGAATGAGTATATTTGTGGCATGATATTTTTTTAACCAATGCCTATGGAAAACCAGAACTATATCATGAGGGAGATAACCCCTCTGTCGGAACGTGACTGTTTCTATATTGCCGATCGTCGCAAAACAGAATTTACCTACCCCATCCATTGTCACGCAGAGTATGAACTGAACTTCACGGAACATGCTTCCGGCGTACGCCGTGTGGTGGGCGATTCTGCCGAGATTATCGGTGATTATGACCTGGTGCTGATAACCGGTAAGGAGTTGGAGCATGTATGGGAGCAACATGAATGTACCTCCGGGGATATTCGGGAGATTACCATCCAGTTCTCTCCCGACTTGTTCTTCGGGAACGTTGTCAACAAGAACCAGTTCGACAGTATCCGCCGGATGCTGGAGCGTGCACAGTGCGGACTTAGTTTCCCCATGCAGGCCATCATGAAGGTGTACAACTGGCTGGATAAGCTGGCTTCCGAGGAGCAGGGCTTTTATGCCGTGATGAACTTTCTCCGTATCCTTTACGAACTTTCCCTCTATGACAATGCCCGGGTGTTGTCCAGTTCTTCGTTTGCCAAGATAGAGACGTTCTCGGACAGCCGCCGGGTACAGAAGGTGCAGAAATACATTTCCACCCATTATCAGGAGGATATCCGGTTGGCTTCATTGGCCGATATGGTGGGCATGACCCCGGTCTCTTTCAGCCGTTTCTTTCGCCTGCGCACCGGCAAGACGCTTTCCGACTACATTATTGATATCCGTCTGGGCTTTGCCACGCGTATGTTGGTAGATTCCACGCGTACTATTGCAGAGGTGTGCTATGACTGCGGCTTCAACAATCTGTCCAATTTCAATCGTATGTTCAAGCGGAAGAAGGGATGCTCGCCGAAGGAATTCCGTGAGAATTATCGGAAAAAGAAGCTGGTGATATGATAAAAAAGTATTGGTATTCTTCATTGGAAGTGCCTATTTTTGCACCAATGATTAATACTAATATCTGATATCATGAAAAGAGTTTTTTCCTTATTTTTATGTCTGCTGTGTGTATGTGCTGTGACGGCGCAGATACGTGGCAATGAAATCCGTGTAGTCGTTTCACCCGACCATAGCGATTGGGTGTATCGTCTGAATGAGAAGTGTACGTTTACCGTCCGGGTGCTGAAGGCACAGAACCTCTTGCCCGATGTCAAGATTGACTATGAACTGGGCCCCGAGATGTATCCTACTGAAGTAAAGAAAGACATGGTGCTGAAAGATGGTACCTTGAAGTTGCAAGGCACGATGAAAACTGCAGGCTTCTTGCGTTGCAAGGTCAAAGCGCATGTGGACGGCCGGACTTATGAAGGGCTGGCTACATCGGCCTATGCTCCTGAGCAGCTGCAACCCGTGACGAAACTTCCTGCCGATTTTCAGGATTATTGGGCCAAGACCTTGGAAGAGGCGCGCAAGACTCCGTTGAATCCCCTTATGACGCTGCTTCCCGAACGCTGTACGGAAACGGATAATGTATATCAGGTCAGCTTCCAGACAAAAGCTTGGGGAGGACGTTTTTACGGTATTCTCAGTATTCCCAAGAAAGAAGGGAAGTATCCGGCTTTGCTGCGTGTGCCCGGTGCGGGTGTCCGCCCTTATGCGGGAGATACGTATACGGCTCCTGGAAAGGTGATTACATTGGAGGTGGGTATCCACGGCATTCCCGTCACGATGCAGCAGTCTGTATATGATGCGCTGGCAGGTGGGGCGCTGAGCAATTATTGGACGTTCGGCCGCGACAATCGGGATGCTTCTTACTATAACCGTGTGGTGGTAGGCGCTTTGCGTGCTGTGGATTTTATCTGTTCGCTGCCGCAGTACAACGGGAAAGCGCTGGGCGTTACGGGTTCCAGCCAGGGCGGTGCCTTGTCTGTGATTACGGCGGCTCTTGATTCACGCGTTACTTTCCTGGCGGCTGTTCATCCTGCCCTGTGCGACCACGAAGCGTTCTTCAAGAAGCGTGCTTGCGGCTGGCCCCATTATTTCTATTATTATGGTGCTCCCGATGAAAAGCAGCTGAAACGGTTCGCTATTATGATACGGCAAACTTTGCCCGCCTGCTGAATGTGCCCGGTTGGTTCAGTTGGGGGTATAACGATGAGGTCTGTCCTCCCACTTCCATGTATGCAGCCTACAATGTGATTGCTTCTCCGAAGGAATTGCATCCTTATCTGGAAACCGGACATTATTGGTATCAGGAACAGTGGGATGAATGGCTGGACTGGATACGGAGACAACTTAATGTGCCAATGTGATTAATCACATTGGCATATTAATCTGATAATATAGTATCATTTTTTTATGATATGAGCCGCGTATCTTTGTGTATCGCTTAAAAAACTGATAATATGAAGAAACAATTCCTTTTACTGACAGTACTTTTATTCCTTTTGGGAGCATGTGCCCCTAAGCCTGCGGAGCATTCGTTTATTAAGGTCAATGCCGATGGACAGTTCGTTCGCGACGGAAAACCCTATTATTTTGTAGGTGCCAATTTCTGGTACGGTGCCATTCTTGGTTCCGAAGGTGAAGGCGGCAATCGTGAACGGTTGCATAAGGAGCTGGACTTTCTGAAAAGCATTGGCATCAACAACCTGCGCGTATTGGTGGGTGCTGACGGTGAAAATGGCATAAAGACGCGGGTAGAGCCCTCTTTACAAGTGGCACCGGGCGTCTATAATGATACTATTTTAGCCGGATTGGATTATTTTATGAATGAACTGCGTGAACGTGATATGACAGCTGTCCTCTATTTGAACAATTCCTGGGAATGGAGCGGTGGCTATTCCGTTTACCTGCAATGGTCCGGACACGGTGATGCCGTGGTACCTGCCGTAGACGGATGGCCCGCCTATATGGAGTATGTCAAGCAGTTCCCCCAATCGGACAGTGCGAAGGCTTTGTTTGCCAATCATGTCAATTATATTGTTTCACGCACCAATAGGTATAATCAGATAAAATATGTGGATGACCCTACTATTATGTCCTGGCAGATTGGTAACGAGCCTCGCGCTTTCTCTGACGAGAACAAGGAACCGTTTGCCCGCTGGATGGCCGATGTGGCTGCACAAATCAAGTCACTCGACCCGAACCACATGGTGTCTTCCGGCAGTGAGGGCTCGTGGGGATGCGAAATGGATATGAGTCTTTTCGAGAAGATTCATGCCGACCCCAACATCAATTATCTGAATATCCACATCTGGCCTTACAACTGGAGTTGGGTGAAAGCGGACAGCCTGACGGAACTTCTTCCGCGTGCCAAGGAAAATACTAAGAAATATATAGATGACCACATGGTCATTGCCCGGAAGTACAGCAAGCCGATTGTTCTGGAGGAGTTCGGTTTTCCCCGTGACGGCTTCAGCTTCTCCAAAGAGGCACCGACCACTGCCCGCGATGAATATTACCGTTATGTATTCGACCTTATCCGCCAGGACCGTGAGAGCGGCGGACTCTTTGCTGGATGCAACTTCTGGGCATGGGGTGGTTTTGCCGGACAAAATCCCGACCATGTATTCTGGGAAAAGGGAGATGACTATACCGGTGACCCGGCTCAAGAACAACAAGGACTGAACTCTGTCTTTGCCACAGACAGCACTATTGAAATAATTAAAGCGGAAAACCGGAAGCTGCAAAATTGAACCTATCCGTGCTTTTCCGTGTAATCCCTGCCTGAAAATTAGAATGTAAGCGTGTACAAAGCGTTTGTACCGTTATATAAGAAAGATTATTACTCTAAATACTAAGTATGATATGAAAAGCATATGGAAAGTTATGTTGGCGGTTTGTTGCCTAGGTATGACCATTGGTTGTGGAACAAACCCGTCGAAGAATGAAAATGTAAAGGAAACGCTACCGGCATTGGTGGTCAATGGTACGCAGTTGATGAATACCGAAGGAGACACGGTGGTATTGCACGGTGTCAGCTATGGCTGGCATCAGTTCTGGCCCCGTTTCTACAATGCCTCTTCGGTTGCTTATCTGGTCAATGACTGGGGCGCACAAGTGCTTCGGGCCTCTATTGGGAGTGGATTTGGATAGCGCCTGCTATGTGAACAAGCCCGAATTCGGTATTGAGTGTGTTACGAAAGTGGTGGATGCTGCTATCGAGAACGGCGTTTACGTCATCATCGACTGGCATAGCCACAATCTGCGGCAGGAAGAAGCAAAGGAGTTCTTCACCCAAATGGCTACCCGTTACAAAGGGGTTCCTAATGTCATCTATGAGGTTTTCAACGAACCGGTGGAAGACAGTTGGGAGCAGGTGAAGGCATACTCTGTGGAGGTTATCAAGACGATTCGTGCCATAGAACCGGATGCCGTTATCCTCGTTGGTTGTCCGCATTGGGACCAGGACATCCATTTGGCAGCGGACGATCCTATTACCGGATATAGCAATATAATGTATACACTCCACTTTTATGCCAACACCCACGGACAGTGGCTGCGCGACCGCGCCGACTATGCTCTGGGCAAGGGCTTGCCGATTTTCGTTTCCGAATGCGCCGGTATGGAGGCAAGTGGGGGCGGCCCCATCAGTAAAGAAGAGTGGGGGAATTGGCTGGACTGGATGCAGCGGCATTCCATCAGTTGGGTGGCTTGGTCCTTGTCGGACAAAGACGAGACTTGTTCCATGCTTTATCCGTCGGCTTCTTCCGAGGGAAACTGGAAAGATGCAGACATGAAAGAGTGGGGGAGAATGGTTCGTGACGAATTGACGACACTGAAAAAATAGCCCTTTAAAAACAATATGATTTAACCATTAATAATTAAGAAAAAAGAATTGTGCTTATGGAAGAAAAGAAGAATGATGCTGTGAAAACATGAATTGTTTGGAAGTAATTTTAAGTGTCAACGCCTTGATTGCATGTCACGGTTTCTTGACTTACTCTCATTTTGTTAACTAAAAAAATCTTCTTTTGGGAGGTTTTGTGTTTGTTTTAAATCTAAGAATACAGTATGAATTTGAATTTTAGAAAGACAGCGCTGCTTGCGGGGATATGCTCGGTGTTCAGTCTGGGTTATGCTCCTCAGCTTTTCGCAGTATCATCGACGGATACCGTTGAGGCAGTGCAGCAAACAAAGAAAATTACGGGGTGTCGTCAGTGATGCTATGGGCCCTATTATCGGTGCCAATGTATTGGAGAAAGGAACCACAAATGGTGTCATTACCGACATTGACGGTAACTTTGCCTTGAATGTGAAACCGGGAGCTACCATTGTAGTCTCCTTTATAGGCTATGTCAGCCAGGAAATAAAGATAACGAGCCAGACAACGGTGAACATCACGCTGAAGGAAGACTCCGAGATGTTGGACGAAGTGGTGGTTGTGGGGTACGGTACGATGAAGAAAAGCGACCTTTCCGGCGCTTCCGTTTCCATGAGTGAAGACAAGATTAAGGGTTCTATTATCACCAATCTCGACCAGTCCCTTCAAGGGCGTGCTGCCGGTGTGACGGCAGTCAGCACTTCCGGTGCTCCGGGTTCTTCCTCCTCTATCCGCGTACGTGGTCAGGCCACTATCAATGCCAATGCCGAGCCGTTGTATGTAATTGACGGTGTGATTGTACAGAGTCAGGGACAAAGCGGTTCATCTTATGGTTTGGGCGATGCACTGGGTAATGGCTCGGTTTCCACCATTTCTCCGCTTTCCACCATCAACCCTGCTGATATCGTCAGTATGGAAATTCTGAAAGATGCTTCGGCAACCGCCATTTACGGTGCGCAAGGTTCCAATGGTGTGGTTTTGATTACGACCAAACGTGGTAAGGCGGGTGAAGCTAAGTTTACTTATGACGGTATGTTTGCCGTTCAACGCCAGACAAAGCGCCTGGATATGATGAATCTGCGTGAGTATGCCACTTATTATAATGATTTGGCAAACATGGGTGAAATCTCTGACCCTAGTAATTATTATGCCGATCCTTCTCTGCTGGGAGTAGGTACAAACTGGCAGGACGCCATCTTCCAGACTGCTTTGCAGCATCAGCACCAGATTTCGGCACAAGGTGGTACAGAGAAGATACAATACTACGTATCAGCTTCCTATATGGATCAGGACGGTACCATCATCGGTTCAAACTTTAACCGTTACAGCTTCCGTGCCAACTTGGATGCCCAACTGAAGAAGTGGTTGAAACTCGGTTTGACCGCCACCTATACAGCAACGGGTGATGACCTGAAACTTGCAGACAGTGATGAAGGTTTGATTAACTACTCGTTGACTACTCTTCCTGATATACCTATCTATAATCTGGATGGCAGCTATGCCACCGTTGTTCGCGAAGGCTACACGAATCCTAACCCGATTGCCCTTGCCATGATGGATGACATTCTGCTGGACCGTCAGAAACTGACGGGTAATATTTTCTTTGAGGTTACTCCGATTAAAAATCTGGTATGCATGCCGAATTGGGTTATGACATCAGTTCCAGCAAAGGTGAGCGCTACAAGCCGATGGTTGATTTGGGTGGATGGGTACGTTCCAGCAATGAAAGCAATATCCAGAAGAACAGCAGTACATTCTGGCAATTGAAGAACTATGTGACCTATTCCGGAAACATAGGCGACAAGCATCATTATACAGCCATGGTGGGCCAGGAGTGCTGGGAGTCCAGCTATGACTTCACGAGTGTGTTCAATAGCGGTCTGCCTTCGGATGAAGTGCACAATCCTGCCTTGGGTACGGGAACACCGACTATCAATGCAGGTTTTGGAAGTTCGTCTATGGCATCTTTCTTTACACGTCTGACTTATAACTATGCCGACCGTTATCTGGGTACTTATACCTATCGTTATGACGGCTCTTCAAACTTCGGTCCCGAGAACCGTTGGGCAGGCTTCCATTCATTGGCTACTTCCTGGCGCTTTTCCAACGAAACGTTCTTTGAACCGTTGAAGAAGGTCATCAGTAACGGTAAGTTGCGTCTGGGATGGGGACAAACTGGTAATGCCAACATCGGTGGTTATGCTTGGGGTACATCCATGAGTCGTATGCCTTCCGGTCTGGGTATGGGGGTATCGCCCCTCCAATATACCGAATACTTCCATCAAATGGGAGTCCCAGGAGCAATGGAACGTCGGTGTGGATTTGGGATTCCTGCACGACCGTATCAACCTGACGGTAGAGTGGTACAAGAAAACTTCCAGTGATATGTTGATGCCGTTGCAGTTGCCTTCTTATATGGGTACTTCCGGTAATGCCTCTTCTGCATTGGCTGCTCCGAAAGGTAACTATGGTGACATAGAGAATACCGGTTTTGAAATCTCTCTGAACACACATCCTATTACGGGTAAGTTTGAATGGGATTCTGACTTCCAGATTTCTTTCAACAAGAACAAACTGAAAGGATTGGCTGGTACAGCCAATGCGCAGATTGTGGGTTACGGACAGTGGACCGATGTAGTCAGTGTATCCAGTGTAGGCGAATCACTTTATAACTTCTATGGATTTGTTTGTGATGGTGTTTACAAGGACCTGGAGGACCTTCAGACTTCTCCGAAACCTGCCAAGTACCCGGCAAACGGTGTATTCGACCGTACCAATACCGTATGGGTGGGTGATGTGAAATATAAGGATATCAGTGGTCCTGACGGTGTGCCCGATGGCGTTATTGACGACTATGACAAGACCAATATCGGTTCTCCGATGCCTAAGTTTACTTTTGGCTGGACCAATACTTTCCGTTACAAGAACTTCGACTTGTCCGTTTTCATCAACGGTTCCTATGGCAACAAGGTGTACAACTACCTTTCCATGAAGCTGACACATATGAACTCTCCCTGGACTAACCAGCTGAATGCTGTAAACGGACGTGCACAGCTTGTTCCTATCAATCCGAACAAGGTCTACGAAGATGGAACGATGTGGTATAATGATGTGTCTAACGTCATGGTGGCAAACCCGGGAGCTTCCATTCCACGCGCCACTATCAATGACCCGAATGACAACGACCGTATCAGTGACCGTTATATTGAAGATGGTTCTTATATCCGTCTGAAGAACATCTCTTTGGGATATACTTTCCCGAAAAAGACGATTGATAAACTGGGACTGAGCAACTTGCGTATCTATGCCAATATCCAGAACCTGCTGACCATTACCGGTTATGACGGCTATGACCCTGAAATTGGTGCCAGCACTTCAAGCGTCAATGTCTATGGTTTGGACAACGGACGTTATCCGTCTCCTACAGTTTATTCATTCGGCTTGAATGTTTCATTCTAACACTTTAAATTGAAGAAAACATGAAAATCAGATATATTAAATATTGGGCGTTTGCAGCTGTACTCGGTATGGGAACAGTTTCATGCGAGGATTTCCTGAACCGTCCTACCGAAGACAATTATAACGAATCGAACTTCTATCAGAATGACGAACAATGTGTGCAGGGGGTTAATTATCTTTATAACTCACCTTGGTATGACTTTCAGCGCGGTTTTATTAAAGTCGGTGAAATCTTGTCCGGAAACGTATACGAGGGAAACAGCCCTTACTTGAATTTTACGGTGAATGGTACGGATGAAAACCTTGTGAACATGTCCTATTCTCTATGGGCAGTGATTGGCCATGCCAATACTGTATATACTCGTTTGAAGACGGCAAATGCGTCAGAAGCAGTGAAAAATCAGTGTATGGGCGAGTGTTTGGCATGGAAAGCCATGGCTTACTTCTATTTGGTGCGTAGTTTTGGTGCAGTACCCATTATCCATGATAATACGGCTGAATTGAATTCCGGTAATTATAACTCCAAATTCAAAGTAGAGGCAGCCGATGTGTATGAGTATATCGTTATGACCCTGGAGAAAGCCATGGAATTGCTTCCGGCCAGAGGTGAAATGGGACGTATTGACCGTTATTGTGCCGAAGGTCTTTTGGCTAAGGTGTATCTGACCAAGAGCGGTCTTTCCGGTACCCGCAATGCGGATGATTTGGCGAAAGCGGCAGAATATTCCAAGGATGTAATTAATAATTCCGGTCGTAATCTGCTGGCTAACTATTCTGATGTATTTCGTTTGGCAAACAACAAGAATGAAGAGTGCCTTTTCTCTTGGCATTGGTCGGCAGGACGTGACCCTTGGACACAGCAGAATACATTACAGTCAGACTTGGCAATGGTAGGGTTTGATGAGTTTGGTGACTGCTGGGGGCGGTTATGCCGGTCCGTCGGTTGATTTGCAGGATGCATTTGGAATTTCCGCATTGGAAAGTCCCGAAACCCGTTCGGATACCAGATACCCGTCGTAAGCTACTATGATGATGGCGGGTGATGTGTACGATTATTTCTGGCAGGACAAAGGCGGATTCGATTATCTGCGATTTATCTATGATGCTGAATATGGTAAGGGAGGACCTAACGGTGATTACCAGTCTCCTACCGGTGCCAATCACGTGAAACATTTGTATGGAAACAATAATGACCATGTGTTAGGTTTGGGTGTATCGGCAGGTAATATGTACAGCGGCCTGGCAACTCATATACTGCGTCTGTCCGATGTCTATTTGGTGTATGCTGAGGCAAAGATGGGACTGGCTGCCTCTACTACAGACCAGAGTGCACTGGATGCTTTCAATGCAGTACGTGGGCGTGCCATTCCGGGAGTTACTCCGAAGACCTCCATAACTTGGGAGGACATCTGGAAGGAACGCCGGCTGGAACTGGCTTGCGAAGGTGACCGTTGGTACGATTATGTGCGTTTGGCATATTATGATTCCCAACGTGCTATTAATGAGCTGAAGGCGCAGCGTCGTGATGTTTATTATAATCTGGGCACTACCTACAAAGCTTATTATGAGAATGGTAGTTGGACGGTGAATCCGGATGAAACTCGTTACAACCCGGATGCAAAGGCTCCGAATGTAACAGTCTCCAGCTTTACATTGCCGTTCCCGACAGAAGACGTGGTGTTCAATCCTAATTTGATGAAAGACCCGGTACACGTAGATGTACGTTCTGAATTCAGTTATTAATTTAATGCTTGAAAAGATGAAAAATAATAGATATACGAATTGGTTCTTCGCGGCAGCTGTTGTTGTAGCAGGCTTTTCCATGGCGGCTTGTGAGGATGAACCGGATAAATATGAAGTGGCAGGGGGAAAGCCTACCTTGAAATATGTTCGTGTCCCTGATCCGGCAGCGGCAGACTCTTTGCTGACGGGGGCTTATATGGCGAATACGATTTGTCTGGTCGGTGAGAATCTGCGGAGTGTTTACGAGCTCTATTTCAATGACCAGAAGGCGATACTTAATACCAGTTACATCACTGACCATACACTTATGGTAGATGTTCCGAAAGAGATTCCTTCGGTAGTGACCGATAAGATTTATATGGTGACCAGAGCAAAAGATACCATAGATTATGACTTCAAGGTGTTGGTTCCGGCTCCTACCGTGAACTCCATTTCTTGTGAGTTTGCAAAGCCGGGTAGTGAGGTGACACTGATTGGTGACTATTTCATTGATGACCCGAATGTGCCGCTGACCATTACGATGGCCGGTAATGTGGAAGTGACTAATATTACGAACATAACCAAGACTGCGGTCAGCTTTATTCTTCCGGACAATGCTCCTGCAGGCTATATCAACGTGAAGTCTATTTACGGTACCGGACGTTCCAAGTTCCGCTATTATGATACCCGTAACATTCTCTTTGACTGGGACGGTTCTCATGGCGGTATGGCTATTGCCCACGGTTGGCGTGATGGTAGCAAGGTATTGAGAGAAGCCGATGAAAACAGTATTGATGGTGCTTATATCTGTCTCACCGGAGCACTTGAAGGTGGTATCGGAGCTACTTGGGCAGAAGATGAGTTCTCGTTCAACTATTGGCCGGAACCGTCTGCCGGTTATCCCGAACTTTCTGCACGTTCTGAGTTTGCAGAACTGCTCGAGGAGTATGGCGTCAATGGCTTGCAACTGAAATTCGAGGTGAATATTCCTTCTTCCAATCCGTGGCAGTCTTGCGCTCTACAAGTGATGTTTACGGGTAATGATGTGGTGACTTATGCGACGGGAACTAATGCTTATTTTAGTGATACGAATGTGCCGCGCGGTTTGTGGTTGCCTTGGAAGAATACGGGTTCGTATGATACGGGTGGTAAATGGACAACCGTTTCCATGAATCTGTCCGAGTTCAACAAGACGCATGAAGGTAATAAGTGTGACAGGACTTTTGACAAGACTATGCTGACCGGATTGACATTCTTTGTCTGGGCAGGTGGTGTGGAAGGTAAGGATTGCAATCCGGTGATTATGATTGACAACATCCGTGTGGTACCTATTGAATAACCTTTTAAATAGAATACTGATATGAATAAAACATATAAATTTCCGGCACTGTGGATGATGTGCCTGATGCTCTTCAGTTGCTTGACGTTTACGGCCTGCGACAATGGGGATGATGAAGATACCAACCAATATAAAGGAGGAATCAGTCTGAATGTATTCGGACCGAGTCCCGTAGCTCGCGGCGGTGTACTCCGTTTCCTGGGAAGTGGCATGGATAAGGTGACTGCGGTTGCTATTCCCGGTTGCGACGATATAACAGACATCGAAGTAGTCAGTGATACGGAAATCCGTGTCACTGTACCCCAGACAGCCCAGCCGGGTTTGGTTGTCTTGAAGACTCCGAAGGGGGATATTACAACAAAAAACCGAGTTGACATTTACGGAGCCGATTGCTTTGGAGGCTTTTGCACCGGCAGAAGTAAAGCCTGGTAGTGAATTGACCATTACTGGTGAATACCTGAATTTGATTAAAGAAGTGATATTTGCTGACGAGGTAACAGTGCCTGCTGATGAGTTTGTCAGTCAAAGCCGTCAGGAGATTAAAGTTATTGTTCCTGATTCTGCTCAGACCGGTAAGTTCATCTTGTCTGATGGAGCTGAAATCCCCAATTGGATTTATTCTGAAGGGGAACTGGAGGTTACTTTGCCATCGGTAGAGGCTCCACTCGACCTGGTGGATAAGAAGCCGGGTGATGTCATTCGAGTTTCTGGTAAAAACTTTGATTTGGTGAAGAAAGTACAGATGCCGAATGGGGATGAAGTTGAATTTACGATGACTGCCTCTTCCGAAGGGGATGAACTTACTTTTACATTGCCGGATAATGTCTCGGACGGAGAAGTTACGGTACTTCCTGCTTCGGATGTAAAAGTTGTGGTTGCTACTGTTGTAGTAGCTACGCCTTCGAACGTAGTGGCTGTTCCTGCTGTAAACTTGCGTGGCGGAGATATGATTACCCTGAAAGGTGCCAATATGGATTTGGTGACTGATGTAACGTTCCCTGGTGTAGAAGAAGCAGTAGGATTGGAATCACAAAACTCGACTGAAATAAAGGTCTTGATGCCGGCTGCGGCTATTAGTGGTGATTTGCAATTGAATACAAATAGTGGAAAAGCAACTGCCGTATCTATTGCAACGGCAAAGCCGGAAAACATTTCTTATAGTGCGGCGACGGTCCCGGCAGGAGAGGCTTTGACTGTCAAAGGAGTAAATATGGATGTTGTTTCGGCTGTTGTATTCAGTGGTAATGTGGAAGTTACCGTATCCGATGCCACTGCTACTGCCATTTCTTTGACTGTACCTACAACTGCCGAAACTGGGGCCTTACTCTTGAAAATGGCCAATGGGGAATCTGTAGAAGCACCGTCTCTGACAATAGAGAAACCGGTATGTGCCTATTTGCCGGCATTGCCTGACAAATTGGTTCGGGGACGAATTGTGGAACTTGAGATTGTTAATGCTGATAAGCTGACAAATGTATTGCTGAATGAGGCTGCTGTCCAGTATATCAATGATGCAGCTAAAGGGGTATTGATGTTGAATGTACCGGCTGAACTGGATGGAACTTATAGCTTGAAACTGATTTCCTCAAATGGTGAAATTGCTTATGATGTTCTTGTAGTTGCCAATGAAGAAACTGTTTGGGCTGGTCCGCTCGATATTGGTTGGGGTGATGGAGGACGTGTGTTGGTACCGGCTGCATCTTTTGCCAAGGTAACGGCAGGCACTGTCATGAAAGTCTATTTCGATCAGAAAGACCAGACTTGGGCACAGGCTCAGTTTAACTATGGCGATTGGAGTGGCATAGCCTTCTCTTTGTTTGATACGACTATGGTACCGACAGACATTTACGGCTGGAGTTTCGAGAGCCGTGTGATGGAGTTGACATTGACTCAGGAGATACTTGATAATATTCAAGCTAAACAAGGAGATTGTGAAGACCAGACAAATGTAGGTATCATTATTCAGGGCAGTGATTTGACGTTTACAAAAATAACGATTGTAAATTGATGAATTGTGGCTTGAAGAATGTGACTATGGATGCCCTGATTAAGAATGAAATAAAATCATAATTAAGATGAAGAAACTGAATATAAAATGGATGCTTTCGTTGATAGCAGCTTTTACTTTTGCCTCCTGCGATACTGATGTCGATCATGATATCCCTGCAGTGGATGCACCGGTATTGGTGTCTACTACTCCTGAAAGTGGAGCAGCCAAAGTGAAAACGGGAGAAATCACTATTGAGGTGAAATATGACAAGAATATATTCTTTGCAACGGACAATCTGAGCGAAATCAAGTTTACCGGCGGTGAACTGATAAGTGCCGATGTGCTTGGCGCAAGCAATATACTGACTGTAAAAGTGAATGTTCCCGGGAGAGAGACGGCTTGTTCTCTCTCTATCCCTGAGGGAATAGTAACCGGACCGAACCAAATGCCTGCTCCGGCTGTATCGGTTCAGTTCTCTACTGTCGCTTTGGACAAGACACTGGTTGCCGCTACTTCGGCCAAAGCTGTGAAACTGTACAATTATCTATTGGATAATTTTGAGACGAAGACACTATCGGCTATGATGGCCGATGTTGCCTGGAATACGGAAATGTCCGAAAAGGTGTACGGATGGACCGGAAAATATCCGGCTATCAACTGTTTCGACTATGTTCACCTGCCGGCATCTGTAGCTGGAGCAGACTGGATTAATTACGGTGACATTACTCCCGTTAAGGATTGGTCTGACAAAGGTGGTGTCGTAGCTGCCATGTGGCATTGGAATGTTCCCAAGAAAGCAGTAGGCGAGGCTTTTTCTACCCGGATATGGGAAGGCGAGACGTTTATGCCGGGTGATTGGAGTGGAAATGTACAGATGACGGATGATGCTGCAAAAGCTGTCTTTGCCGATGCACAAGTGGGGCAGGTGATACGCGTGGCTGTGAAAGATGTGGCAGAGGGGGCGCAAGGTTCGTTCAAAAACAGTGGTTGGAGCGAGATTGCTTCAGGAACTGATTATTTTGACATATCCGGAGACTATACATTGGTGATTACCGAGGATATTTTGAAATCCCTGCAAGAAGGTGGCCTCATCATTGGCGGACATGATTATACGGCAGTTGCTGTTTATCTTGAAAGTAACGGTACAGCCCTCGACCCGAATAAGGATTATGCCTTCTATAAGGCAGATACGGAGTTTGACGTGCCAATGCCACAGTGGAAGGCACTTGGGAAAACAAGGTGTTTACCGAAGATTTGAAAAATGCTGCCGCTTACTTGAAGCTATTGAGAGATGCGGATATTCCGGTATTGTGGCGTCCATTCCACGAGGCAGCCGGTGGCTGGTTCTGGTGGGGCAAGGATGCTGCCAGCTTTAAATCTCTGTGGATTGCTATGTTCAACTACTTCAAGACTGAAGGATTGGATAATCTTATCTGGGTTTGGACTACCGAGGGCGATGATGCCGATTGGTATCCGGGAGACCAATATGTAGACATCGTGGGACGTGATATTTATAATAAGGAAACTGCAGATTGTGTTTCAGAATA